>ERZ1292642.415-Hain-H14-01um-R1-415-length-25436-cov-7_pt1 | contig 21021 bp, 22 predicted proteins | sample MGYA00564403_ERZ1292642 | MGnify/ENA primary metagenome ERZ1292642 (study PRJEB36523, sample SAMEA6512643) | groundwater metagenome | collected 2019-01-09 | study: AquaDiva: Metagenomics assemblies of 32 groundwater samples | reverse complement strand
CGCGCTGTAGTTGGGAACGCCATCCTCAAGGCTTCTCGCATTGAGTAACCTTTCTCCTGGAAGTGTTCCTGCCAGTATTTATCAGCATCCGGCCCAGCAGCAACCCATTGGTCAAACACATCGTAGCCCCAAGTTCGAATCTCTGCTGCGACTTCAGCGATTCGTGTATTCTTGAGACTCCCAATACAATAAATCACTGAATCCTCCTGAGCGGTTGGTGTGGATCGTAATCGTATGATTGTCTGAATCCACACCACTGACACCAGCGTTGATAACGATAATACTCTCCATCTCCACCGATAGGACCGATGGCAGGAGCATAGTGCCAGTTGTGTTTGTGAGCCCACTTCATGAAGGGACGATGTATCCAACGATAATACAGATACATCATGACTGTGTCACCACTGCAACGAGCCAAGGCTCTAATCTCTCTCTGTAGTGCTTTTCTACGCTCACTATTCCGTGTCCTTTCAGATACGCTTTGGGTTGCTTAGCATCTACCCCGTGAAACACCGTATGAAGTGGGATGTGTATTTCAACCTCATGAACGATGAACTGTTCCTTACCGTATCTGACTGCCCAAACGTTTCCATCGGGGTTCGCCAGATGATCGATGTGGATTTTGACGATACGCGGCTTCATCGTTCACTCCTTAACCGAAAACGTTGCATGGCTTATCTCTCCCTCTTCGCTATTCCAAACGAATGCCTCCGCACTTCTCCTATTTGATGTCAGCATCATTTCACTGTGCCACGCATCGGCACTACATAGACTTGATATAGTTCTTACACGGAACCCGTGATGCTCATTAAGTGTTGGCTTCTCCACTATCTTCGTCTTGTGCCAGTGCCCGATATGCGCTTCACGATACCGTGTCCTGCCCCACATGTCGGGCTGCTCCGTAGCAAAGATGTTACCGTAATCAAGCTCCTTACCTCGGTTACCATGTGTGAACATTAACCCGACTTTGCCGAATTCATGGAACTTCCGCAGTGTGGGCATGTTGTCGATGGTGACGTCACTATCTCGGTGGAAATAGCATTCGAGGCTATCTCCCAGATGCCACGCAGAGAGTTGGTCGTGATTCCCAGGTGTGACAATAACTCGAACAGGTGCAATCGTTCGGAGTCTCTCAATCGCTTCGACCAAGAGAACTCGCCCGGTATATGCACTCTTATGAAAACGTCCGTCGCAGTCTTGTCTGGTTCCATGTGATGTTTCCGTGATGAGATTGTCGGTGTGGAAGAAATCATTCCCGATGGGGAGGATGACTTGATCGAAGGTGAAATGTGACGTGCGTCGGATAAGGACTTCTAGAGCTTCAGTAAAGAGTGCTTTAGCGATCTTCAAATCGTAGTTCTGATAGCCAGTCTCCTTCGACCATGCCAGTTTCCCTAAGTGTAGGTCGAAGATGTCGAGTTCGAGCATGTTGCCTGTTGGTTTATGATAATGAGGAACATCTCTTGCTGTAATTCCCCAGCCTATCAGTGTTAACTCCTGCTTAGCCAGTTCTTTCAGTGCTTCGATCTCGTTCTTCGCCGCCACGATAGACACCTTCTTCTTCATCGTAGCTCGAACCTGATACAGTGGCAGCTTATGCGCTTGCTGAGAGGCATCCTTGAACCCCATCTGCCACACATTTGCTCGCCAGTAGATGATCTCCCACTCAGTCGTATCAATCTTGAACTTTTCAATCAAATCTTTGAGCGATGTAATCTCTCCGGAGACGACCTTCTCAATAGTCCTCTCGTTACCTCTTTCTTCAATTGTTTCAGGGAATGTTTCAGTCGTATCAGTCGGGTTGCTGGGTGTGATCTTCGCCTTCCTGCACACCTGACAGAACCGATACTTCTTCCGTGTCAAATTCCGACACGAGGGGTTTGCACACTGACGGTATGAGGTATTTGTCATATTGAGCCTTTATTGTATGCAAGGCGCGAGCCCACACTCGGTCAGTATGGACTTCGTAGGTTTGGTTGGTGTAGGGGTCGATTAGGAAGGAAACGGTATAGGAATGCAACCAGCGTGCCAACATTTGGCCGATCTTGTGGCCGATCTTACGGAAGTGTAATAGTTCCATCCCTAATTGTAGGCTAGCTGAGAGGCTCCAAGAGCGACTTTTGATACCCGGTGAGGTCTAGGCCGGGACCAGAGGAGATCATCAAACGTGGACAGAGCAGTGGCCGGGAATCAGGACGTTTTGAACCATGCCCCAATCGCTGTCGCAATAGACACAAGAGCCCCAGTGAGGGCGGCGATGTAAGCAGTCCTTCGCTTTATTGTCGCATCAGTGTCTTCCTGTTTGGTTTCAACAGCCGACATGCGTTTTTCTGTAGCAAGGTTCAATGCGGTCTGAATCGTGATGAACCCTCGCATCTCGTCTTTGAATTGATTATCAGATTCCCGCCATACGTCGAAGGTGTCCTTGGTGAGTGGTTCGGTCATGAAATTATCCCTTGGTATACCGTCGCTTCATTTCTGCTTCCAACGCCTTTTGCAGTTCAGATTTTGACAACACTCCCTTACCGGTGACTTGCACACCTTTGCTCTGAGCACCACCAGCCATGTGATACAACTGTCGGATGTCTTTCTCAGACAACCCCATCGCGCGTGCGACTGCTTCTTCATCAGCAATAGAAGACATACGCGTCAGGTTAGGATTCTCCTTAATCGCTTGAGCAATACGTTGATTGACTGAAGCTGCATTCTGTTTTGCTTTCTCGACAACACGACTCGTGACCGGTAGTGCTCTATATTCATCATCTGCTTGCTCTGCTAGCTTTTCCAATACACCTTGGCCAGGAGAAGGGCGAGCATATGGAATCCTACTTGTGACCTGTCCTCCTGCATTGGTAATTTCAGCACCGGAGGTATTCGGCATGAACCTTGATACGTCATCGGCCGAAGTCGTCAACGGGTAGGCTGCCGCATCATCAGCAGCACCAGCTACTACACCCGGAACATTACCTCCATACTGTGTATATCCCGGCACGGTAGGTGTTCCAGGGCTCAGCACTTTACCGATACGTTCTGCGCCTTTGGCAAGCAGTCCAAGTATGCCAGTTCTCCCTGCTGCATCGCGTCCCATAACGCCTTCACGCTTGAGCAGTTCACCGAGCGGGCGACGAGCCATCGACATCCCTTTACCGATAACAGCCGGTATTGCTACCGAAGCAGCAAACTCAGCCCCTTCTCGGATAGGATGCTCAGCAATTTCCTGCCGTCTACGTTGTTCAACGATACGAGTCCGCTCCGGATCATATCCACCAGTATAAGGCTTTGCTAGGACTTCATCCTCATCAACAATGGTTAGTGCCGCCGAGATATCGTCATCGGTGAAGTTATCAGGGAAGGTATGGACTTGTCCCTTATAACTAATCTGCTTAGGCATTAGCGTTTCCTTCTCGGCTTCCCATCAGGACCCTTTTCCCATTCCACGATAGGGCCGGATGTTTCTACTGCTGTGGGGCTAGTTGCTTTCGACACATCAGGGCTCGTCATCGTTCCTGTCCCGGACGACGGTGTTCGGTCGTATGTAACCCCAACCAACTTTGCCCCATCAGCACCAAGCTTACGATTCCAAAAGTTGTTATGCGTTAAGCTCTGGTCCGTCCGCATAGCTCTGAGCAGTGACTCGTTCACAGCCGGAACGTTCTTGTAATTCGGGAACATCTTCTTGTAGTTATCGTCCTCAGCCTGACTGAACTGCACACCAGTCATAGCACGTCTCCATTGGACTCGGATGATATCCAGTCTATTACGTAGTGCAGCTAGTTCCGGATTCGTTGTTGCGCCTACATACCGAGCCCAATCCTCGAATGTTCCACTGATGATATTCGTAGGAGTGCCAGTTATCTTCAACACTCCAAGCACATTCTCGATTTCATCAATAGATGCCAACAAATCAATCCTGCCTTCGATATCGTTCCGTCGAGCAACGGGTTCACTGTCAATACCCGCTTTAACCACTGACTGATTAAATGACTCCTGATTACTCGGGTCATATGAGCCGACAATCACCCGTTGACGATTCCTACGCCCCTCACCCTGTAGGTTAGCTGTTGCTGCTTCAGCAACCTTGGCATACTCTGCCGGTAGTGTGACACCAAATGCATTCACTCCACCGAGCCCACGACGCTTCTCCTCAGCCAACAACCCCATATACTCCGCCATTGCCGCAGAGTAAGGCGACTGTGATGTATCATCAGGCTGTGGTTCATTCAACAGTTGAGCATTCGCCGGCAATGGTCCAACATGTGGAGTCCACGATCCATCAGTATTTTGCTTCTCAATCGTCCGTTTATCTGCACTCACACGGAATGGAATCTTCGTCTTATCCTCTGGTGTATCAAACAACTGATACGGAATTGCTTCATTATCAGCAGCAGAACGAGCCTTGATAAAGGTCTTCACATTCTGTGAAACATTAGGGTCACTCAACAGTGCTTCGGTTGCTTGCTGCTGAGGGGTTCCGGCAAACTCCATCACTCCAGGTATCACTTCATACTGATCAACACCTTGTCCATCAGCACCAAGGTCAGCGCCTTGTGTTGGTAATCCCTCCTGAAACAGATGCCCATACCCAAGTTCCTTCGCCTCCTTGATTACAGCAGGGTCAGCTTCGCCCTTCTTCATCGTCTTGATACGGGATTCAAACGCTTTACGGCGGGTATCAAGCTGTTGGGCCTCTTGCTGCTTCAGCGTCATTTCCTGTTGCTTCTGATTCAGCTTCAACTCCTCCTGCTGCATCTTCATCTGTTGAATCTGTTGAGCAGCAGCACGTTCCTCGCGATCCATCGCCAACTGATCCATCTGTTGCTGTTGCTGTAGTTCCTGTCGTCTAATCATCTCCTGACGGATAGCATCAGCCGCCGCAGCCCCAGGAGCTATAAAGTCAAATCGTCCAGCCATTGTTTTTACCCTTACTGAGCACGTTTACCAGGGAGCGTGTAACGCTGTTCACCGGCTCCAGTTACTATTGGGCCAGCTACGTTCCCAATCTTCTCCCAGATACTAGGATTTCTATATCGAGGGTCTATAGAGAAATCTCCGGTGAGCCCTGATTCATACGTGCTTTGTGTAGGCACGGGAATAGGATTCCCTTCCTGAAGACGCTTCATAACCTCTGCACGCATAGCATTAGCGCCAGTCCTCTCAGCTTCGGTCGAAGCCTTCGGACCAAAACCATAACTAGGCAACCCAGTCTTTGGTGTATACCCAGCCGCATTAGCCAGATATTCAGCCTGCTGGAGCCCCTTGAATGCATCGTTACGACCAACTCTGCCTTCTTGCTCTCTCGTAAGCATCTGAGTATAGTAGTCATTCAACATCTGTTGATTGAGACTACCTGCATTCAGCCGAAGTCCTTCTCTACCTTGCCGTGCCTGTTCTTGGGCTATGTCAGCTTCAATATTGGTTCCACGATTACTCGCTGCTGCTTGTGTCGCAGTATTTATTCCTCTCCCGGCGAGGTTTGCAATTTCACCCCAACGGCTACCACTCCCGCCATTTCTAGAACCATAGGCATCGGCTATTTTTCCCCAAATAGACCCACCGCTACCACTTATAGGTATACCAGCACTTACCCCACCTGGACTAGTCGCCGCTGGCCCACCCATTACACTAGATACAGGCAATGAAGACGCAGCTAAACCACCACCAACACCCGCTGCTACACCGCTCGATACACCACCAGCAGTAATAGCCGGAGCGCCAGCCATCAACGATGCGGTGGGAATTGACGAGGAGGCGAGCAATCCGCCACCGACCGCTGCACCACCACCAGCCCCGCTAGCACTGCCAGCAGCCCCAGCCGCTCCCGCAGCAGCCGCACCACCGCCCATTGCCGCCGCTGCAATTCCACCCGTTGCTACAGCTGCTAGAGCAATCAGGATGCCTTTAGTTTTCTTTGCCAGTCCTGACCAACCACCATGAGGCTCAAGCTGCCCATCGTTCGGGTTGATAAAATACTGTCCCTGTTTGGGAACGTAGCCTTTCTGCTTCGCGATGTTAGTAATCTGATCGCGAATCCTGTTTTGAAAGTCTTGATCTCGACCACCCTTGTCGTGGGTCGCTTTGATCCGTTCAGCATTCTGTGTAAGGATTGTCTGAATATCAGGATCCTGGGCGATTTTCGCCTGAAGCGTATCTACTGCTGCTTGTGTCGCGCCGTCTACTGCTCTTGGCATTGTCCTAACCTTTCCGAAACTTTACAGACCCCGACGAACTGAATCCCAATAGCTCGCCCTGTCTTCAGCCCTGAAGCCAAGATCTTGTTCGAACTGTCTACGCTGTATTTCCTGTTGCAACGCTTGTAGGTCCAAGCCTCTGCTGCCTAGTGTGAAGCTGTTATCAACCTGCTTACCCTGTAGCGCAAGCTGTTGCTGGCGAATCATAGAATCAATTCCAGTTAGTTCTCTTTGCAAGTTAGCCTGTTGGTCCGCACTCAACATTGCCCCTTGCATTTGAAGATCCTGTAGAATCTCATTACGTCGAGTCATCAACTCTCGACCTACGAGTTCAGACTGGAACCCGGCCGTGTTAATCCCTGACCGCTCAGCAGCCATACGCCGTTCGCCACGGAGGTTCGCATTTGGCCCTTCGCTTTCGGCAAGCTTATTAAGGTAATCCCGCTGGGCACGAGTCTGCTCATTCCTAAACGTCGTCACCTGATTCGCAATGATAGGGTCTGTTGCATCCACATTCAGAGCCCTGCCCGATCGCTCCTTCAGTGTGTTGTAGAGTGCATCACGTCGTGCTGTTTCAGTGGCCTTCGCGGCTTTGTTCTCTTCATCCATACGGACAAGGCGGTCGTTCAACGCGGTTACAGCAGGATCAGACTGTGGCTGGGATTGTGACCAACTCTGCATGACGCTAGTAGGACCACGATTATTACCACCTTGGTTACCATATCCACCGATAATTTCTTGTGTAGCAATACCAGCGCCTTTAGGAATCTCATTACGACCAGATCCATACCCTTGAGCAGTTAATTCAGACGAATCCTGACCTGACCCAGTCTGCCCAGATGCACCACGGCGACTATACTGCGAAGTGTAAGCATTTTGCAGTCTCCCCAGATCATCTTCATTGGTGTTCTGCAACCGCTGAACATCTGACTGCTCGACCGACGCTCCGGTGCGTCGAGAAAGCTCTTGTAAGAACTGCTGCGCCTGATCTTGTGACATTGCCATATTAGTTAGCTCCTTTAATCATCATCACAACGACACAAAACTTTGTGATTACTACCTTTGGAAAGTGTCTTAAACTTGGTCTTATCTACAATCATATAATTTCATACTGGAAGGTAAAGAACATAGGTTGCGAGGTAACATCGCCCGATATCCATTGCATCTGTGCCCGATTGTTCGTTGCATCTCCAAGAATAGCCGCACCTTGCGCTGCAATACCCGAGGCGAATGCTGTTCCACTACAATCTTCGTTCGCTCCAATGTTCGAGGCAATGGGAAGCGAGATACCTAACTGTGTTGATGCCACTGCTGCTGTTGGGTCAACATCGACCTTACCCGACACATTAACAATACTTCCCACTCTCATGTATTGACATTCATACGCCGTCGATGCATCAAGGTTTGCGACATTCGTCAGCGTAGGAGTATACTTTCCCGACGTAACGATTATACTCCAACCAACATCGGTCCCGTCTGATTGTAGAACAGTATTTGCAGCACCAACGGTGAGTTCATCCCACTTCGGGGTTGAATTACCATAAATCAGTGACCCGCGAGTTACCGACTGTGCAACCGTATCACCATGACGACTCCCATCCAATACATTATGGGCAACAGCGGTTTGATTATCAGCAAGCAACCCGCTCAACCCTGTTACACTGATCTCGTCAGCACCGCCATTTTCATGCCTTGCTGAGTGATCATTAAATGTAATTGTAGCAACAGCACCTATTTGAGTCGTCGTCACACTATGCGGATTACTGGTATCTGCTAAGTGCGCCGCTAATGCAGCATCGACATCTCCTGAACTCAGAGTCAGTGTTGTCGTTGCATCGTCAAATGCTTCCTCGAATCTTCTCAATGCAGAGACAAGAGCATCCAATTCTTCACCGATCATGAAGTCGTAGTGTTCGCGGAACTTCAAGCCGAATGACATAACTTACGCCTGCTGCCCCGGAGTTTCGACCACGGCCAATTGATTCAATTCCCAACGATCACCAGGGCTATCAACATCAATGAATTCGAACTGTGCCACTCTCATCTCGGAACCGGTTAGATTATCAAGGAACTTAATCACTTGATTCTCGGTTCCAGTCGCAGTGAACGAGATATCTTCAACCGTCTTGGTCGTTTCAATTTCAAAGTCTCGATACACCGCCAAATCAACTGATGCCCCGGTTACAGCCTTTGCCAACAACGCCCCAACTCTAACCCCGAACTTATGCAGGATTGATTTCAACCAATACGGCTTCGTCTTGATTCGTGCTGTATACGCAACACCATTATCATCAGTTCCAGTGTCAGTGCGATGAATCAACCCCAGTCCTTCGAGCCCAATGAATGGCACTAGCACCTTGTTACGTGCTGTGCCGGCATCGATATTCGTTGAGTAGAGACATGCTGCAATTGCCTTGGCTGAATTACCATCCCAGATCGCCCAGCCTCGACGGATACCATCAGCGAAGTCTCGCGACTCATTCACCTGAAGCACCAGTCTCAATGTAGGCTTGTTCTGTCCTGTCTCAGCAATCCACCAATGGACTTGTCTTGCCTCGGGGTAGTAAATAGCTCGACATACAACATCTGTTGCATCGATGTTGAGTGTCTTCCATGTGATACGAATATCAGCCCCACACTGCTGAATACCATTGACGCCAATCCTACACGGTCCGACCTGTGGATCGAGGAAGTAAAGCGCCGCCATACCTCGCTGGTCAATACCTGCTGCGAGACTCCCCTTCAATGCTCCTCGTGCCTTGGTAATCGTTACAGGGTCGTATGCTTTGGTGTTGTCTGTCGTCCTAACTAGCTTATAGATATGGCTTAACTTCGTTGCCCACACAGACCCAATTACAGGATTCGACAGCCCGGTCAGTTTACCGCCTTCAAAGGTGTCTAGGTCTAGGAAGTTCGTAGTCGTAATGGGAATGCGTTCGTCGTTCCCGGCTCCAGTATCATTGAATACAGGCGTCCAACTCACTCTAGATGCTAAGTCATCATCTTCAAATGACCCGCCAATCAACAACCTATCTTCATCAGCAGAAAGGAATTCACCCGAATGTATGTTCTCGTATCCTCCTACATCTTCTGACAATGTAAACGTCGTATAGTTAGTATTCGAGTCATCGTAGAAGGTCGTCCCAACTGCTGTTGTAGCAATAACGTAGAAGTCGATATTGTCGTGTGATGCTTCAAGCTCCCAATGTGTCTCACCCTCACTGATCGTTGCCGGCTTGGTCACCCTCACTGATGCTGCTGCTACAGGGTCATGGGTGAGGACGTTACTCGGCTCGCTTCTCCGCGTCGTAGCACCGCCGACTTGTTCCGTATACCGAACACGATAATACCGAACTGCTTCAATAGCTCCTGCACCTTGATCGGCTCCTGTTGGTGCAGCAGGCTCACCAAATCCAGTCTTCCTGACTGTCGTGCCATTACTTGATACATGCAGACGATCTACGCTTGACTTATACGCAAGGAACAGTTTCCCATGTAGTGTCTGACCAGCAACTTGATACTGATACCCACTGGTGAGCGTAATAGCCTCTGACAATGTAATCGTTGTCCAACTGGTCGTCTTCTTACACAATGCTGACGATGATGTTCCAGTCACCCCCAATACCCACAGTTCTGAAGCTGTTTCGTCACTCGTTGGTAGGTGACGATGTAGGAACGTTACCCGGTCCTTACCAGAGATATCTGAGCCACTAACCGAAATAGCTACCGATCCGCGCCTACGCTCCCCGAGCATGGACTCGACCCATTCAACATTCTTTGCAAGAACACACTGATCCTCGGGCAGAGATATAGCCGGATCACTGTTGTTGACTCCACCGCGCAAGGAACTGATGGTTAGGTCTTTTTCAGCAGCAGCCATGATTAGTTCCCGAGATCGATACCAGCGAACTTGTTCCAATCCGTATTGATCTGACTGAACAAGTCTGCATCGGTCGCAGCAGTTCGCACCCCTGAATCATCCAACGTAATCCCTGCTGTGACGACATTCGTAGACTGTGCCATATACAACGACACCTTCGCTGTCTCCGCTGCTGAAGCTGCTAATACAGTCTTCGCATACCCGAATCGCGCCGCATGGTTCGACCCTACACCTGTTTCTACAACAACCTCATGAGCTTTCTTGACCATCTGTGTCTCTAGTCTTGCCTGAAACTGTGAACTCTTAGCAAGCTGAGAACTGACGACACCATCGCTGATTGATACGGTATACGGCATACTACTTCTCCAAACTCCAAACTGCATTTGCTACAGCAGCTACTTTAGTATCTTCTTTGGTCAAATCATTACCGGGGCTCAATACATGACGGTGATATGTCTCAGCAATCACTCGACCATCTTTAACAACACGATTCGCCCTACGAACCTGAATCGTGTTGTTCTCTAGCACTTCAATTTTATCAATAACTGTTTGTTCAGTTAGCATGTGTTAAAATCTCATCTCACTTAGTATCTTATTACGTCGCCGCAAAATACGAAAAAGACATCTGAATAACAGACGTTGCTTGTATCTGATTAGCCCGCGTAGTAAAGGTTGCAGTGCCGGCTGTATACGTGCTGAATTGCATAGTTGTGTTTCCGGCAGACCCAGTCATACGCCATTGCTCGCCTGCCAACACAGCAGCTATAAACGGGGCGCAGGAAGTAAAACCAGATCGCTCAGCGGTAGAAGTAATGGTAAAGGGCAACCCTTGCATTTCCAAGGTTCCAGTAGGGGCACTTACAGACGTCACGATGATATAGCCTGTAATTGTTACTACATTACCAAACTTGGTATACTGTAAAGTATTGAAATCCCCATCAAGTGTGATTGTTCCACTAGTTCCAGCCACCAAAGTAGGAGTAAATGTTCCTTCTTCATAATCGTCAAAGGTATTAGCATTTGACGAAGCGTTTTGGGTTGCAGGAAAAGCTAACTGACCAAAGGGTATAGAGACAACACTAGTTGTCCCGTCCAGTGTCAATGCGTCACTCCCGGCTGCATTACGAATATTCAACGATGATCCGGCTATGTTGCCAAGATCCATGACAATTTTACCGGTGCTAGCATTTTCATTACCGAACAACCGTATTGATGCACCGCGTGTAGCATCGGCTGCTGCTCCAGCCCCGGTAAGGGACAATTGTCCGCTATCACTACCGTCGCTCGTATCGCGTCGTATGCTCAAATTAGCCGACGCAATAAGATCCCCACCGGATAATGTAAGATCGGATGCTGTAATAGGCACATCAGCACTGTCATCTGCTAATCTAAATGCGATACTTGTCCCATTAGACTTTATTGCACCAAACGAAGATGTTGTTCCACCGAATTGAAGTCTATTAAAGTCTCCACCTGAATTACCATTAAATTCAAATACACCATTTGAGTTGGCACGCATGTAACCGCGAGACGAGGACCAAGCTAAAATAGGAAACGACCATGTTCCTGTTATCGTTTCACTATCAGCAAGCTTGGCAAATGCTGATTCATCAAACCCGTCCAACTTATCCGCATCAAGATTCGCAACAACTGCGCTGCCCGATGTTACGACAAATGGAGCGCCGGGATCGTTATCAAATATCCAATCCTCAGTGATGGTAATTGCTTGCTGTCCAATTCCCCCACTACCACTCCCTGACCCACTCCCACCGACACGGTCGGGGAATATCTTAGCTGTATCGTTCTGTCGAATCTTCTTGTGATGCGACATGGCAATCCACAACCGCAACTGCCCCATGCGTTTATCTACGATAGCTGCTGAATCTCTGGACTCCTGTAACTGTTGGATCTTCTTGTATTCCTTCGTCAACACGTCTTCGATAAGAACATCATGATACGATTCTGGAAACGCAGGGACATCGGTGCCTGACAAATCACTAAGCGTAGTATATCCATCAGCAGAGATTGAGTAAACCGTCTCCGCAGCCGCATCGAGCAGAATGGTAACAGTCGTCCCAGCCATTGACTTAACTGCCCAACGAGTAGGAGAGTCACTATCTGGGAGTGTAATTTCTCTCAACTCATCGTATGGGACTTCTCTAATAGGATGCACGACACTGTCGCTATCAACAAACCAGATACGACCAATCTTCTCCATACCGGTGAAGGTAATCGAAGCAGACCCAATCGATGTCGTTGTCGAAGTAGATGTTTCCCGTGATGTATGCAGGCCGATATCGCTAGTGATGCGACGATACGACTGGTTGATTAATCTGCCGACACGAGTAGAAGCATCGCTTGAGGAGAGATTTAGCCTATCGAGAATTTCGGTGCGGATGGTTGTAAAGGTCACTGCTTCACCTTGTTCTTACGATGCGATTTCTTGTTCTTACCCTTGCCTGCTTTAGAGTATGCGATGGCAATGCTTTGGTCCTGTGGATAGCCTTCATGCATCAGGGTGCGTATGTTCTCACTGACGACATGTTTCGACTTACCTTTCATCAATGGCATCACACCCACCTAACCGTGTGTCTTGACTTGTCAGATCCACGATCCGGTTGATGTCGGACATAATTCGTTAATCCACGACGTTCAGCTTCAAAAGCAATTTCCCGCTTACTGTAATACTTCTTCGGACTTCCATCAGAATTACACAGCCCATTGTGAATCTCCATACCGCCTTCGATAGAGTCCTGATGCGCCGATGCTGCACGACCCATCCTACTCGTCCAAGGAACTCGTTCCCAATACCCACCACACTGGTGAGGATCTAGTTCGTCTACATCGACATACCGGTCCTCATCTACCTGTCCACACTTTGAACATCTAATATCGATTAGTTTTCTCATTCTGCTGACTCCCTCTTATCAATTGCCGGTTGAAGATTCCAGTCTGGGTTTGGGTTATCCGGCACAGTATTATCCCGCTCCGTAATACCACCACCTACTTGCTGCGGCTCACCAGTCGGCAATTGCATCGCAGCCGCATACATCTGAAATGCAGACTGTAATTCATCAGGGGTCAGTCCATGCCCACTCTTTGCAAGCAACCCGATAATGTATGGTCCCATCTCTCCGACCAAATCTTCACCAGCAAACCGCAAGCTGATGTTCGGCTGGTCTGGCCCCTTCGGAGCAGGATCGACGATCACCGTAGCGGGATCAAGCTGCGTCAATGCTGCCATCTCCTCTGCTATGGGTTTCATATTTACAAATCCAGACTGACCCCACTTATTAGCAAACCTATCCAATCTATCATACCGCTGACTGCTATCCAGAAGCACAGTCGCATCAGTCCGTATACTAAGGACTGTTTCATGGTTGATCCGTTTAAGATCCAACTGTGCGAGTCGCTGCTTCTCATTATCAGACAAGCCAGCAGTAGTATCGAAGTCGTCATAAAGCACCACAAGTCCGGCCATGACATCAGCAATACCAAGGAACAACTCCACTATCATGGCGCGTTCATAACCAACCTGGGTTGCGAAATTATTCTGAACGATATCTGCTTCAGTGGCACTATGCTCGCCTGAACTTGCCATCGTTCCTGTTTGATTAGGCCCCACCTTCCAGGTATCATTCAGATCATTCCTGACGATACGAGACATCTCATGATTCTCTCGCGGGTAGTTTGCTCTTGCCACTTCACCAAGAATCCTGGTGCCATCACCATTTACAGGCACCATACCCTCGTAGTCGCCCTGCATGAGATTCGATTGCAATTCAACAGGCGTCCTATTCGCATCAAACCACCGCACAGGAATACTATGCTTCCGCTGAAGCTTCATATCATTACGGTCATGAATCAATTCGTCAACCATAGGCCGGCCAATTGATGAATCCGATGGTGGAATTGCCTCATCAGACATGTAGGTAATCGTCCCGACGCGAATCGGGAACCTACACGAACCTATATAGTCACCCGTCTCCTCGTTATACTGTTGTCCCTTCCACATCTCATCGATAACAGGCTTCGTTATTCCATTCAGGAATACGAGATGATGTATGGCTTTATACGAAGGCCCATCCGAGTGATACTTATAATGCCAGTAGAAGATTTCATCGAATGAGACTATATCCTTACCACGGTTGTAGCGGTCGTTACGATCTACGAGGTAATCCTGACTGGTTCTTGTATCACCAGTTACTTTATCTTTCAGATTATCGTCTAGTTCGAACTTACGCTTGGCTTCTGACCACGATATGCGCCCTGTTCGACCAATCCAAGGTCCGTCGTCAAAATCCGAGCCCACAAATTCAACCGGCCACAACAGATCAGCAGGGCTGATACGTGTAACTGTGAATCGTCTGTCAGTGATATATGGCTGCTCTATGAGAGGATTCTTGAACGACCCATCTTGTAATCCCATCATTTGTTGTTCAGTGAGTGTTGCAGGATCATACTGTGGTAACTGTCGCTTCTCACTACGAGATTCAAATGCAACAATAGCCGCGCAAATACCAGACGTGCTGATGATATCTGGCATCATCTCACGCAGAGCAACACCAACCTTAGCTTTCTTCAGGCGATAGTTCAATCGCTTCTGAAATACCGGGAATGCTGGTTTATACGGACTATCTTCTCCGGGCTCACTGTTGGTAATAACTTGTGGCACTTGACTGAAGAGACTGGCCTGCTTCGTCTTGGTATAGGCCCAGTCAATAGCAAATGGTAACCGAGTTGCATCACTCTCTGCATCGCTATTCTTCCCTCTGCGATAGTCAGTATTTGTGCTCCAATCATCGATCAGGTCCCGCTTTTCCTGTTTACAAGAAGAGATCTCTCCCAACCACATTTTGTATCTACTACTATCATCTGGTCTACTATCATCTGGTTCTGATGTTGATGTATACTCCCCGGCCGTCATCTCTGTGTTTGCCATTGTCATATTACTGTCCATTCACCCGAACAGGCTTCTTCAGATTCGTGCGGCTGGAGATCCTCGGGTTATCCTGTATCTGATACACAGAGATACGACCAGTATTTGACGATGGTGCCTGTCTAAATCCAACGAATCTGTTATTCGTCACCCATGTAGAGTCAGCAGCAATGGCCCCAGCCGAAATATACTCGGGATGATTCGCATCGTTGAAATATGTCAGTCGTTGTTTATTAGACCCGTCGCTGTCCATAATCCACCAGTCAGTTCTCAATGGACTTACTGTCGTATCCTTACTCGACATCCAGACGATACGTCCATCAGGCCCTACGATAGCGTGTTCATCCCATTCGTTCTGGGTATTCGTCAGTTTGGTATACGTCATCGTTGAGACTTTATACGTAGCAATGTCGAAATCGTCAAAGTCATTGTCCGCTGCATCACAGATACAGGAAAATACCAACTCATCGCACGCATCATCCAAACATCCATGAGCCTCGTAGAATCCATCCGCTTGAGCAGGAGCATGATACACACACCCCGAGACACTAGGAGGAAATACGAATTCAATATCACACACAGCAAGACGCCATGTGCTTGGTGTCTCTACGGTGCGTTCACTGAAATATACTTTGAGCCCATCGCCACTGACATGTGGATGAAGTAGTCCACCTTCGCCAGCCCCGGCTACTGTGTATAATTCAGTTGCAGCAACACCTAGAACATCCATTGCCCAGAGATTATTACAAAGTCCTGATCCTGGTGTCGCCTCTGAATCCAGACATCCGGCGTCAGTGTTTTGGGCCTGAAACACAAAATATGTGCCTGCTGGATTCCATGCAGGCTGACCGATATGCTTATTAGGGCTAGCAAGGTCAGCATGATCACAGGTGTAGCACACTCCAGCACTAGTTAGTGTGGATCGAAATACGTCGAAGTATAGATCCAAACCGCCGTAATCGTCATACGCCAGCACAGCAGTCGTCATGTTGTAGTCAACACGTCCGGCATCGGCATGAATGGTATACCACTCAGATGCATAGGTCTGAGGAGTCGTGACCTGTGCAAAAGATACAACAGACCACAAACACACCGCGATGAGCGTTAATTTAATACGCATTAGTTGTTATCACTGGCCGACACTTGCTGCCACTGAGTGCCGTTGTAAATAAAATGGTAGAACTCGGTAGCTGAGCCTACGTTGTCTGCGTTGGCTCCGGTTAGCGAAAAGGTGGTTGCAGTGGCTGCTTCAGTATCATCCAGCGTGCAGTCCGTGTCGGCGTTAATCATATAGAGATGAACACCTAAAGAGCCGCCTGTCAAAGTAGTCAGAGTTTCGGCACCGGTGCAAGACAGGTTGATGAATCCGGCAGTGGCCGCTCCGGTGGTCGCACCGTCGATGGTTAGTTGTTGAAACCCGTCAATAAAGAGCGGCGCACTAACTGCCATACCAGAAAACGACGCCAACACCACACCAGTCGATGTGGAAAAGTCCACCACATTGGCGGTATCATCAAAGTTGATAACCAGATTCTCATCCTGCCCAGTCCCGACACCAGCAAGAACAAGCGCACCATCACCGTCGTCCTGAATAAAGACGCCATCAGTCGGACCAATCGTAACCGAATCGAATGCCACAGCCGTCGTTGTCGTGGTATTCTGGTTCATGTCATACAGTTCGTTCGCGCCTTGCCCAGTATCAAGCGTAGTGACTGTCACTGCCGAGAACACAGCGTTCATGACCCCATTGATTCTCGTCTGCGCCAGAGAAAGGTCAACCGAGAGAAACAGAATCAGTAGTAACGGAAGTAGAAATCTAGTCTTCATGATTAGTTACAAATGAAAGGAACATCCACGGTGCCATTCGCAACAGCAGTGCTGACACGAGCCCTAACCCACTGCTGGATACCTGTTACCTGGACAATAGCCTGATTCGGCGCTGTTCCTGAAAATGTCACTGTGCCGAGATTCGCCCATGTCCCGGCATACGCCTGCACATCAGCAGTCTCGATCTCTACTACACCAGCAGTAACACCGGTATTCCAATCCACATACGCGGCGAGTTCCCTACACCGAGCTACACCAAGCGCCGTGCCTAGCGTCTCATCAGTAGATGCCGCAGTAAGACTTGACTCAACCGGTGCCTTGACCGTCTCCGTTGCAGATGCTACTGGGGTCTTAACCTCGAACGAGGATGCCAGCACGAATGCCAGCACCCCCACAACAACAGATTTCCACACGAACTCTCTAAATACCTTCATGGTTTATCCTCGTTTTGCTTTACGAGCCTGAGCCCGTGCTTCGGCTTCATTGACACATTTACGCAACAGACTTACAAAACTCCGCACATGATTCTTAAACGTCATTCGTTGATCAGGAGTTCGATTGGAATAGTGAATATGAACCTTATCCTCGTCGCTATCTCCCGACCGTTCGAGCGTCACTGTGACAAGATTCTGGATATACCGTCCCGGCTTCAGACGTTCAATCAGTGAGATTTCCTCATCGAACAAGGTCTTCACATTGCATCGGTATCCGTTCTGATAGCAGATACGTTTCATCAATCGCCGCTTACCAGACGGATTAAAGCTTGATCGTGTCTTGAACCGTGCAAACGGAACCTGCTGCAATGGCATGATTGATTTCAACGTCTCAATCAGTGCAGAGTCTCGGGCATCAAGCTGTTGATTGATTGCTGGTCCTAATGCTCCTATCTGAGATACTGTGCGCATCCCAGGAGGCGGACCAACTGGAGCATCATCAGGATCATTATCGTCTTCGTATTCAACCTCCGGAGCATCCTCCTCATCACCAGGACTCAATACGTATCCCTCTTCCTGCTCATCATCCTCTACCGGGACGACCGGGTCCGGTGCCACGATATCGTTAATATCATCTTCCCTCTCGACGGTCTTCTTGTTCTTACTACCCTTTGGTCTTGCCATGATGTATCTCCTGTGTTAAGTAAAAGAGCGCCACAGTGATTAAAACCGTGACGCTCGGTTGAGCGATTATTCAGTTGTTCCTACGCCGCCACTTGTCTTACCGCTTTGCCCACGCTCCGAACCGCCGCACGCCCAACGAGAGCGATGCCGTCGTCGTTGTATTCCCGTGACAGAACACCGGAGACAATGCCGTAGCTACCGTTGCTGATGCCGCTGCCAACGTCTTGACCAACACCTTATCCGCAAACGCACGGATGCCACCGTCAGCATCAATCTCCACCCGCAAGCGAATATACGTTGCCGCAGCAGGCACCGTCGCCGCTACCGTCAATGCTGCACTCGTAGTCGTCTGGGTTGCGGCCGCATCCGCAGCATTCGTTGCAAGGAACAGCGTAGACGCTGCTGTCAACTGGCTATCCATCACCAGCCCATGCACGTTATCGCCCTGCGTGCCGGTTGCGCAGAACGTCAGAGTCGTCGTAGCGCCAGTTACCGGCTCCAACAGTGCAACATCCTGGCTCGCCGAGAATCCAACGAAGATCGACCGAGTCAGAATATCGGTGATGCCTGTAAAATTCACATCAATCACCATCGTGCCGTTTGCAGTTGGGCTCCACAGAGCAGTCGTTGCACCAGTCCCGAGCACCGTTGCTCCAGCGTCCTGATTCTCTGTGCCCATCGTCAGAAGCGGTCCGCCTGCTGGATACGAAATGGTCTGTGCAGTATTGGCATCGTTCTGATCAATCAGGTTGCCATGATACTTCAACAGAGGATAGCTTGCATCCAAACTCGACGTAGTCGTCGCAGTGCCCAGCCGTCCGGTGCAGTTACCAAAGTCAGTATCGAGTCCTACGATACCGCGCTGATCCATACTGACTGGCGTCCAATACGGACTCGCCTGCGTTCCTTCGTTGATAAACTCAACACCGGAATCTTCATCAACATAGATCGACCCTTTCGGGGCTCCTACGCCATTCCTATCTATCGACGTGCCAGCCGTGCCCGACTTAGGGAATCCATTACCAGTGAACCAACGCCCACCGTTATACATCTGGAACCCACCAGCACTGACCGGTCGCTTCCCGAGATTGTAAACACTCATATAATCCTGTCTTTCGTATGAAAGCTTGAATCGACACGGATAAGGGAATCCTATCCGTGTCTTATTCAATCAGAAATTACGCACCGTTGACATCATCAACATACGGACGGTCGAACTGTGCCGCAGCAAGAGCCGCCGCAGTTGTCGCAGTTCGTCCAACAAAGTTGTAGATCTCATCACCCGCTGCTCGACCGTCACCGACCTTACCGTCAGTCGTTTCGCGCCCGAGTCTACCGTTGTCCGCGCTGTTTGCTACGGTATCGACAAGACAGGTTCCAGACACCATATACCAGCCCCAGTTACTAGCAACCACCGCAGCCTGTGCTACAGCGACAGGGCCAATTGCATTTGCTGCAATGAGCGTCGTAGCACCAGCCTCGTCATATGTCACCACCGAACCAGCAATGGTCGATGCAACACCCTTGAGATACTTGTAAACACAAGCAACACCATCACTATTGAACCCATCAGACTCCATCAGAAGGGGATTCTGTGCCGCCGTATGAATATCAGTGGGATTACCAAACGCCGCTCTACCAGCCAAATATGCAGCCATTGTCTCTTCTCCTTAGTTTTCTTATATTGAAAAGCCAAGGACTAGAACAGAATCGGCCTAGCCCTCGTCAATGGTTATTACACCTGAGTCAGAACCGCAAGACGGCTCTTGTTACAGGTCGTCAACTGAAGCGCCGAGTAGATCTTGAACCCGAAGCCTTGGGCATCGTCCAATTCCTGCGTCTCGCCCTTGTCTCGGAAATACTCCTTCGACACATCAAGCTGGAGACTCCGGGGATTCATCATATGCACGCGAGTCCCTGCATACTGTGAATAAATAAACCGAGCCGTCTTGAACGCGAGAATCTTGAAGCCAACCTTCAACTCCTCGGTATCGACATACCGCTGCTGGGGCTGCTGTGTTGACTCGAACAACGCCTGAGTCGTATCGTCTGCTACAACTAGCGTAGGAATCATACGAGAGCCCGAGCCCTTACCTGCACTGTTCCATACCTCGGTCATGGCCGACACCATATCGGAACCATCCGCAAGGTAGGTATCGTTAGGATTCCTCCACCACGTCTCGGTCGAGGCATCAATACCGCCAACCGTGCCCTGACCCGCATCAGGAATCAACGTCCGGAACGACTGGAAGCCATTGGTCGCAGTAGATGCGAAGAACGCTTCCTCGATCAAATCGTCATGACTGTCGAAGCCATTGGTGAGCAGCGACTTGACCAGTGGAATCTTCTGATTCTCAGACGGGTTCTGCGCTTCCCACTTCTTCGGCCACGTCACCGGGATACTCAGTTCCGCAATGTCGTAGCTCGCAGCAGTAATGACTTCAGTTGCCGTCAGTGAAGTGGTCTGTAGGGAGGTTGCGAGAAACCCAGCGTTAGGATTCCGGCGATAGTCGAGAGTCTTCTGAAGCGTCTCACCGAATGAGCGCCGCTTAATAAATCCCTGTCGTTCGAATTCACGAAGTGCAGCGTTTTCCGCCCACTGGTTCTCCGGCTTACGAGCCTCGTTGAGAACAGCAACGTAAGAAGCTGCTGCGATCTGACCAATTGTTAGTGCCATTATTTACTCTGTTCCTTGAAATCGTAGTATGACTACGACGGTTAACGAGAAATGAAACTACCGATCCCTGAATTACGCACAGGGTGTGCGTATTGTGCAGCTTTTCAGCTAGTGGATCGGCTCGTTAACCCAGAGCAGCGACGAGGGGAGAATGTCTTCGAGAGTTCATTGTCTTCAGGTGCGTCGAACTCTCGATTAAGATGACCTATATAGATGGTCTATGCCATCCAGATATATAATACCATAAATACTTGGTATTACAAATTTATCCAGACGGTAAATACTAACCCTACCCCTTTCAACAACCTAAACAGTGTCGAAGGCGCGGCTGGTGGAGCCCCGCTTAATAATAGCATCTCTACAGGTTGTGATGATATGACGCTCGATGGCTC
>ERZ1292642.551-Hain-H14-01um-R1-551-length-21078-cov-5_pt1 | contig 21078 bp, 26 predicted proteins | sample MGYA00564403_ERZ1292642 | MGnify/ENA primary metagenome ERZ1292642 (study PRJEB36523, sample SAMEA6512643) | groundwater metagenome | collected 2019-01-09 | study: AquaDiva: Metagenomics assemblies of 32 groundwater samples | reverse complement strand
TCGACAGCGTGAACAAACGGATGCAGGACGCGGAAGCGTTCAAACAGCAGTACGCGATCATGGGCGGGTACATGGATCGCCAGGTCGTGGCCTATAAAAACCTGGCCGATCTTGAACGCAAGTTTTCTACGCTGGCGTATCGCTGCACAATTAACCTGGGGTTACCTGATACACTTGAAATCGTGCGTACTTGTCAGCTTGACGGCGAAGCTAAGAAGATCTATAAGCAGATGGAGAAATTGTTCTGGGCTGAGGTCGAGCAAGGGGAGGTCACGGCGGCCAATGCTGCGGTGAAGCTCTTGAAACTTCAGCAAATATCGGGAGGATTCGTCATCACGGATCTTGGTCTTTCCAGGCCAATCGCCAACCCTGCAAAACTGACTCTCTTACAAGATCTGCTCGATGATTTTCCGCTCGACGAGCCGCTGGTCATCTTTGCTCGCTTCAAGAACGATATTGCTTTAATTAGAGCGCTCTGTCTCGACAGCGGGCGGCAAGTCTGCGAGCTATCGGGAAATCACAACGACCTGGCCGCTTGGCAAGCAGGCAAGGCTCCTGTTCTAATCGCTCAGCTTCAGGCAGGGAGCCTGGGCGTCGATTTGACGCGGGCTGCGTATGCCATCTACTATAGCTTAGATTTTTCGTTGGCTAACTGGGAGCAAAGCAAAGCGCGCTTACATCGCCCAGGGCAAACGCGAGGCGTGCGGTATATCTATTTGATTGTCGAGAATACGATTGATGAGGATATTCTGAAGGCACTGCAAAAGAGGCAGGATGTCATCAAGTCGATCATGGAGAAAAGGGGAACATATGCGCGATCTGTACGATGAAATTATGGAGAATCAAATATCAGAAAATATCTGCCCTGAGTGCGGACAAGTATTTGAAGGCAATTCTTGTGGAAATTGTCTACTAGAAAAATCTTGGAAGCATCCGCCTCACTTTAGAGAAGTGCATAGAGCGGAAAAAAACGAAAGAAAGACGAAAAGGAGAAGAATAAAAAAGAATTGACATTTTTAGTAGTAGTAGAATGATTCTTTAGAGGTGCTTAGCAGGCACCCATGAGTAAATAGAGAAAGGGAAGAGACTATGAGAACACGACGAAGTTGGAGAAATCAAGAACGGTTGCATAACTCGATTACCAAAGAGCTGCAAGCTGCAAGTGATTTGCATAATCCCCAAGCGCTTGTGGTATCTCCATATCCTCACACAGTTGAGGAGATCGATGCGATGTGGTGGTTATCTACGAGGGAAAAGAATCAACTCAAGCGTGACCTCGTCGCTAACGACCATCGTCAGAAAGTGCGTAGAGCACTGAAAAAGGGGAAAATATGAGTCAAGATACGTTTATTTTAGTTGGAACAACCCCAATCCCTCTAGTTGATCCTATCGAGTGGGCACAGTGGTTTGAGATGTCAGATCGGATTGTAGAGAACACAGAGATTGAAGGATATCGCATTTCCACTATATTTCTAGGTCTGAATCATAACTTTTCAGGGAAGGGACCGCCTCTCCTCTTTGAGACCATGATTTTCCCTTCCGATAGTTTTCGTGATCTCTATTGTGCTCGGTACACGACATGGGATGAGGCTCAATTGGGACATAGGTATGCTGTTGAGCATTATCAAGAACTGCTTGAGTCTCAATATGCGTAAGAGTTTGGATGTGTTTTCTTAGTCTTTTTTTATAAGGAGGAGTATCATGGCACGGAAGATCGCAAATGAAGGGAATGGGCACGACCTGCCTGAGAAGATCGAATATGCGATTCAGCGCTGGAACCGCGAGGAGCTGGCTCAGATTTTTCGTGAAAATCTGGGTGATGGCAAGATGACGCGGTTCTCACTCGATCAAGTGCGCGTGCCCCTGGGAGGCGGGACGCAGTGGACAGTTCCCACCCTCGAAGGTGAAACGATGACGGCGGGGCTGATCGGCGTGGTCGTCGCGTGGGGGATGCCCCGCGCTTACTGGCAAGAGCGGTATACAGGGGAGTCTAATCCTCCCGACTGTACGTCAGAAAATGGGCTCTACGGTATCGGCACCCCAGGTGGAGACTGTTGGACCTGCCCGTTTTCGCAATGGGGGAGCAAGATCGATCAGAGTGGCAATCCTACACGGGGACAAGCCTGTAGTGATTTGAGATTTGTCTTTCTTCTGCCGCGTGAGAATCTCTTGCCTATGTTGATCAAGTTTCCGCCGACGAGCGTTGGGAACTTCGATGCATTCAAAATGCGACTCACTTCAGCAGGGCTAAAATTGACTGATGTGGAGATCTCGATCAAGCTCCAAAAGGTCAAAACCTATAGTCAAGCTGTTTCAGTTGTTGCACGGCGGCTCAGTGAAGAGGAACAAGCCGCCATGATTTATTATGCACGAATGATTGCTCCTGCCTTGCGAGAAAAGATCAAGCAGGAGGTGGTTATCGAAACTGAAGAGGAGACGGTGTAAGCCGTCTCCTCTCTTATTGAGAGGAGTGCTATGGTCAAGATAAAAGAGGCAAGAATACGCTCTAACCGGTTGAAGAGCATCAGAGATCACCGCAAAATGTCGATCTGGCAGTTACGAGCGATTACCGGTGTTTCAACGGCTGTGATTGGAGCCATCGAGAAATTCGACTACGATCCTGTCGAGACCGTCAAAGAGCGGTTGGCACAGGGCTTACAGGTCGAGAAGGTAATTATTTGGCCTGAGACGGCTGAGCCGGTCATGCCATGAGACTCGCATGAAAAAAAAAGGGCGGGCCAGTGCTGCTCCCGACCCACCCTGTACAAAGGAGGTGATCTGTCGTGGAAGATCAACAACAGTCTATTGTCAATTCCGCAGAAAGTCAAGTCTTTTCTTCAGATCAAGCCATCAATGCGACCCTGACTCTCTGTCTCACGCGCCGGTGGCCGGTGTTCCCTCTGCATACTGCCCTGCCTGACGGGCACTGCTCCTGCTTACGTGAGTCCTGTCAGACTATCGGCAAGCATCCCCGCACGCTGCACGGGAAAGATGACGCGTCCATTGATCCTGAGCACATCAGGAAATGGTGGACGCGCTGGCCGCAGGCCAATATTGGAGTCGTGACAGGCCGCAAGAGCGGTCTCTTTGTGATTGATATCGATCCTCGACATGGCGGTGTCGAGTCCTGGAAAAATCTCATCAATCAACAGAGGCCTCTCCCTCTGACTGTCTCTGTCACATCAGGAGGCGGGGGCACTCACTTATTTTTTATCTGTCCCTCTGAAGGACTGCCGAGCAGTGCAGGACGACTCGGCAAAGGAATTGATACGCTTGGTGATGGGAGCTCTGTGATTCTTCCGCCATCGACACATCTTCTGGGCGTGTATATCTGGGATAAACACCCCGCATCTTATGATCTGCAACTTCTCCCGCAATGGCTTCTTTCTCTTCTTCAAGACTCTAAAAAAAGCACACAAGCTCTGACCCTTGACTGGCGACAGGCGGGCCTCAAGGGCGTCTCGGAAGGGGAGCGCAACGACACCATGATGCGCCTAGCCGGACGGTATATCGCTCTGGGAATGCCACAGGAAGAAGTTGTGGCGCTGTTGCAGCTGGTGAATAAAGAAAATCACCCTCCCCTTGCTCAAGACGAGATAGAAAAAATAGTGGTGTCTGTCTCCGTGCTGCATGAGAAAAAGCAGCATGACGCCCAGATCGATGCCGCCATTATTGCGTCCGTCGTAACGGGCGATCCTGTCTCTGAGACGGTGTTAGCGCACACAACTGAAGAGACTGTGCGGACTGGTAAGCTGAAAGGATTATCACTGGCGTTTGGTATCGAGATTGTCCGAATCACACGCTACAAGCTCGACCCGCCATCCTATACGATTTGGCTGAATGTCGCCAATGGCGGGGATGAAAAAATTCATTTAGGGAGTGTCAGCAATCTGATCGAGCAGGCGCAATTACGGCGCCATCTGGCCGCAGCCTCCGCACGGCTCATGAAGCCAATCTCATCAGAACGTTGGTGGAAGATCGGGCAGGTCTTGCTCGATGTGGTTGAAACGATTCCGGCAGGAGATGATAACACTGACACAGGCATTGTCCGCGAATGGCTGCAACAATACTTGACCGAGCATCCTGTTGAACGTGATTTGACGAAAATTGTCATCGGCCAACCGTTTGTGAAAGATGGACGTATCGCAATTTTCGGTCCACCATTGAGGCACTGGATTACTGTCATGCAGCGAGAATATATCCCTCCCAAAACATTTGGACGACTCTTGCGGGAATTTGGGGCAGTCCCTGATCAATGGGGATATGTCAAAAACGATGGGGGGCATACCACATCATCGATCTGGTGGATTACGGCACATGTCTAGAAAGTCTCCTCCCCTCTTCTTTAAAGGGGGAAAGACGATTTGACCTTGATTATTACTAGATTGTTAGTTTATCAATAAAAACAAGGAGTTATAATTATTTCGTGTTTTGTGATTGCTAGAAGATCAATGAGATCAATAGGTTATGGTTATTGTCAACAATGGCGCGGGTTCATGGGAAAAGCAGAATACTGCGCCTTTTGAGTGACTTTTCCTGCCTTATATCTAAGGGGAGATGATACAGTATGTCAAATGAATTTCGCATTTTTGGGCCGCCGGGCACGGGTAAAACAACGTACCTGGCTGACCAGATCGAACAGGCCAGCAAGAAATATGAGTCGTCTGATATTTTCGTGGCCAGCTTCACACGGGCAGCGGCGACCGAGCTTGTCCGCCACCATCTGCCGATTGACCGGCGGCAGGTCGGCACGCTGCACGCGCATTGTTATCGCGCACTTGGTCAGCCCACTCTCGCTGAGACTGAGCTGAAAAGCTGGAATGCAGAAGCGCCGGTGTCGCTTCGCCTGACAGATGACTACGCCTCTGATCTCGACGATCCGCTCCGCGACCCATTCTCAAAAACAGAAGGCGACTTGCGCCTGGCCGAGATGGAACAGCTCCGCGCTAAACTCATCGATCCTCAGTTCTGGCCGTCTCGTATCAAAGAGTTTGCTCGGCGCTGGAGTGACTGGAAGCAGGCACATCAGCTCTTCGATTTTACTGATTTGATCGAGACAGCCTATCGTGACTTTGCAACTGCCCCTGGCTCACCCAGGGTGGGGTTTTATGACGAGGTGCAGGACAGCACCGCACTCGAGCTGGCGCTCTATCGCAAGTGGGCGGAGGATATGGATTTTGTGATCATGGCCGGAGATGACGACCAGTGTCATCCGGCAGGCACGAGAATTTTGACAACGCGCGGGTATGTCCCGATTGAAAAGCTTGATCCTTCTTCTCATCAACTCATTACCTATGATAAGCACGATGCAGAGGTACGGGGCTTTAGAAAGGGATACCCGTTTCAGTGGGCGTGTCGAAGTTATACGGGTGATCTTTTTGAAGTGAGTAGTGGAGAAAGAAAGGTACAGGCAACAGCCGATCATCTCTGGCTTGTGAAGTGGCAACCACGGTTACGCCAACATTCTCCCTGCGTCGTCTATCTTATGCGGCAAGGTGAGCGATGGCGAGTAGGATGGTGTCAGTTGATGAGAACTGATGGAAGTTTTCATCTTGGGCAGCGAGCAAGACAAGAAAAAGCTGATGCTGCCTGGATTCTCAAAGTTGCGTGGGATCGAACAGAAGCCTCTGTTTTAGAATCTATTATTGCAGCTGAGTACGGCATCCCGACCATCACTTTTGAACCAGTTCAAAACGCCATTCATTACACAAAGAAGTCTATTGAGACAGTTTTTTCAGCACTGGCACTGCTTCCCGAAGGTGATCAATTAAACGATCGTGCTGTACGATGTTTGCAGAACTTTTGGAAGAGTCCTGTCCATCCATTTTATACACCTGCCCGTGCTTGGCAGCGTCGAGGTGGAACAACGATTTTTGAAATTGAGTCGTGCAATTTACTTTCAGAATTGATGTTAGTTCCTATTCACGAAAAGGGGAAACGAGTTTCCTGGCAATCTTTGCATACAGGAAGGATGGCAAAGTCTTATCGAGAAGAAGTTTATAGCCTGAATATCGAACCTTATCACACTTATATTGCAAATGGTCTCATCACACACAATTGCCTCTACCGCTTCCGTGGAGCCACTCCAGACGCCTTTCTGACTCCTGCCGTTGATGATATCCATAAACGCATTCTCAAACAGTCCTACCGGCTTCCTAGAGCGGTGAAGGCGCACGCTGACTCCTGGATTGCTCATGTGACGATGCGAGAACCTAAACCCTATCTATCCCGTGATATCGAGGGAGCAGTGCGCCATTCTCATGCAGTCTGGAACCGGCCTGCGGCGTATCAAGGGGCCATGCTGAGAGAAGTCGAGGATGCGCTGAAGCATGATCAGACCATGATGATTCTCACATCGTGCTCGTATATGCTTGCGCCAATACTGACGTCCCTCAGGCAAGAGGGACTACCTTTTCAAAATCCGTATAGAAAGCGTCATGGTGGGTGGAATCCGCTTGGCAAGCGGCACGGGATCTCGTCGGCTGACCGGCTCTTGGCGTATCTCAAGCCAGATCCGGCCATCTGGGCTGATGATGCGAGCCTTTTCTTCTGGGACGCTCCCGACCTCAAGCTCTGGACACACGATATCGAGGCGAAAGGGACGTTCTTGACGAATCAGAAACATAACCTGTCTCATCTTTCAGATCAAGATGCCGTTGACTATCTTGACTTTTTCGAGCCAGACGCGCTTGACGGGGCCATGACGTTATCGCTTGATTGGTTCGGCGGGCACCTGCTCAAGAGTGTCAAGCCTCGGTATGCCTTTCCTCTGGCGATTGCCCGAAAGCGAGGCGCGAAGCTCTTACGGGAGACGCCTAAAATTTTTGTGGGGACGATTCACAGCATTAAAGGAGGTGAGGCAGATCGAGTCTTGCTTTATCCCGATCTCTCGATGCCTGGCATGCAGGAATGGCTTAGACCAGGCGAGGCACATGATAGTGTGCGTCGGGTATTTTATGTTGCCATGACGCGAGCAAAAGAAGTGCTTATCTTAGCAGAGGCCAGTGGGCCTCTTGCTGTCCCGTGGAGTTTTTAACCTATAAAGAGCGGAGGAGTATGATGCCAAGAGAAGCGAAGATTGAAGTATGTGAAGAGTGTGCAGGAACTGGCGAAGATTGTCCTGTTTGTTTCGGCACAGGATTAGTGCCGGTAAAGCCTCATCCCTCTCCCTATGGAACAACTTTTTTGCAAGAAGAATCTTATCCCTGGCTCGTCGCAGTGATTAAGGAGATTGTAGAGATCACTGGAGGACAGATTGGGGAGACCTCGGCCAGCCGGTATGCTAGCTTCATTCTGGAGAGGTTGGTAGAAGGGAACAGGGATACGGCATGAGCAGAAAACGGCAAGGATGGAGGAGATAAGGAGCTACTATGACAGAGATTCTCATCGGACTGATGGGGGCGGGTGGAGTCCTCCTCCTCTTTCTCGGCTTTCTCTGGTGGGGAGAGCGGATGGCGAGACGGATCAGAGACCGAGACGAGCGATGGAGAAGCTAGAGAGATGAATGTCACCATTGTCACAAAGAAACATCCTGAGGGCGAAACGTTTTGGGATAGCGAGGCTCAGATCATCCATGGGTTTCTCATCCATCGGCAACTGATCGAGCACGATGGGCGGCGCGATCTCTATGCGCTCACACACGTATCTACGGGCTATCTGATTCAGCCAAATCTCTCTATGGAGGAAGCGGAGTGGTGGGCGCACGCCTTAACTCCGAGTGCGTGGATCTTTGAGAATCCGAAGGCACCGCCAGAGACGGCTGCCGAGGATTACCGTCGTGTGCTGGCCTTGTGGGACTGTGAGGAAGACGCCGAACAGAATGGGGCACCTCTGAGGTGCCCCGACTTAACTGGGTGACTGAGGGTGACAAGTCCTCAGCCACTTCAGATGATAGCAAAGAAAGTCAGGGAGAGCAATGGAATTTATTCAATTCGCGGTCACTCTTGATACCATGCACACGGTGTTAGTGCCAGCCTCAACAGACCAGAGTCAGAATCGTCCAGGGCCGGTCTACTCGTTTAGTGAAAGAATTGCCTCATCACGTCAAGATGGAGTCATTTCTCATGCGGAAGAGCTGGCCCGGCTCGCTCAGTTTTTTCATGACGTGCTTGATGAGTACGACCCGTCGATGGGGTGTTCCTTCGTCTGTGAGGTGCCCTTGCCGTATTCTGGTATGTTTTGCTATGCGATGGAACGGATCGTTGGAGTGTTAGGAGCCGTGTGCGGAGAACATGGATGTGGGTTTGTGGATTTTATGCCTGTGCCGCAGTTCATGATTATCGCGCCGGTCATGGGATTGGCAAAAGAGAGGGAAGCTCCGGTATGACGGAACTTATACAGGAACAAAAGCTTTCCTGATGAGGGAGATCGAGATGCGTGAAACGGCGATCACGGACAAGATTCTCGCCTGGCTGAATACGCAGCAGGGGTGCTGGGCCTATAAGACGCATGGCGACCCGTATGGGCGGCGGGGGACGCCTGATATCCTGTGCTGCTATAAGGGGCTCTTCTACGCCTTTGAGGTGAAAACGCCTGCACGAAAAGATGATGCGACGGTTCATCAGAAGCGGGCTATTGCAAAGATTCGAGCAGCGTATGGGACTGCTGAGATTGTCACTGATGTGACTGATGTGCAGAGTCTCTTGGGGATGGCTGGGTGTTGTGCCCTCGATCCTTCTTCGATGGATGAGACTAGGTGTGTCTACATCCCCTCTTAAAAAGGAGCATGAGGGAGGGAAGGCGGTTCTGCTCTTGCTGGAAGCCTTAGAAAATTCTGCGGTCGTCACATTTCTGGCAGGGTGTGATGCCCAGACCGCAGGGCATGCCAGGAAGCTCAGAGCAGCGATGCAGCGCTTTCGAGTCATCCAAGAGGCAGGGGAAGACGGAATTCGGGATGTCACGGTCCGAAAAGTTCTTGACAGTCGAGAGGAGAATTTGTCACACTAGAGGACATGAGCACGATGATGCACGAACAGTCCTTATCTCTGGTCTATCTTGATCCCCATGAGTTGCGGGCGCATCCTCAGAATTGGCGTCGTCATTCCGTTGTGCAAGCCACTGCGCTGGCTGATCTTTATGCAGACGTTGGCGATGCGGGCGCGGCCTTGCTCAATGATCGGCGGGTCAATGATGGCTGGTCTGCAGAAGACGCGATCCCGACGTTGATTGATGGCCATCTCAGGAAAACACTCAAGGCGACGAAGGGCGAGAAAATTCCTGTCTTGGTGGGGCATTGGACTCCAGCGCAGGAGATGCGCTTGCTGTTATCGTTCGATCCTATTGCTGCGATGGCGCAGACTGAGACGGAAGTGGTGACGTCCTTGCTGGCACAGGTCAGCCAAGAGACCGAGGAGGCAGTCTGGAGTCTTCTCTCGAATGTGTCACCATTAGAAGTGCCGCATGAACAGATTGATCGGAAATCATTTACTCAACCAGCCGTGTTGACTCCTCCGGTGATTTCAGCCGTGTTTCCAGTAGCCCGGTTATCTCTCATTGAGCAAGCCTTGAGAGCGACTCATCAAAGAAATCGGGGAGAGGCGCTCGTTGCCGTCTGCCAGTTTTATCTGGAGCACACTCATGAAGCTTGATAATTCAACAGTGCAACACAAAGTTTCTCTCCGTGTGAAACTGCTCTATTCTATTGATAATCCTGTGGTGCTGGAAACTTATGGAGGTACAGGCGAGATTTTCAAGCAGTGCTATGCTCATCTCTCTGAAGGCATTGTCTTTGAGGAAGATTTTTTGAAAGCCGCATGGCTCTGCTGGCAGCGTCCGTCATGGAGTGTCTATCAATTTGATTGTATCAGTGCGGTCCGCGCAGGAGCGGGATCTCATCTTGAAATCAATCTTCTCGATGTTGACCCGTACGGCAGTCCCTGGCCGGTCCTTGAGGCGTTTTTTGTGAGTGAGCGTCCTCGAGCATCAAGACTGTGGATTGTGGTCAGTGATGGATTACGACAAAAACTTAGTCGCGGCGGCGGTTGGTCAGTCAAGCGACTTCAGCCGGTCGTGGAACGATGGGGGAATCGATTGCACGGGCGATATTTAGAGGTATGCGAGGAGTTGATGGTGGAATGTGTCGGCCAGGCGGGGTATCGCCTGGCCTCTTTCGATGGATATTATTGTGGAATTCAGAAGCAGCGGACACATTATGTCGCGGAGGTGAGTCGGTGAGGATACTGTTGCCAGCATGTGTGTGTGCCATCGACTTCTTCAAGGAGTGTTCCTTTTTCAGTGATTTTTGCCGCACTCTGCTTGAAGAAATAGGCGACTCCCTGATCGAGGCACTGATCTCGAATCGCTCTGGCCCACGCATGATCCATTGGCCTGAAGTGCGATCCGCTTTCTCCACCGACGATGGCCCAGTGAATGCCAGAGAGATCCAGCACTCCCAGATCTTCGAGCAACGGCTCAAACGAAATAAAGCGCGTCTGAGCCTGGCATTGTTTGAGGGTCTCCAGACGATGGATCGATTTGCGATCCTCAATACTGGTACCCTGCCAGATATTCTCGCTCCAGGGCCCTGGCCATGTGGCGGCACGTTCAGGTCGTTTGGTGAGGATTTGAAACGTGTGCTGAGGCAGGTCATTCATGATCTGAAAGACCTGCTCAATAAACTGATCGGGAACAAGGGGATGAAAAAGATCACTCATTGAATTGACGAAGCATTTGACCGGCTCCTTCCAGGTATAGGGCTTCTTCAGTCGGGCAGGATGAAGCACGATGTTTGCCTCAGCATGAGGCATTGTCCAGGGAGCTTTGCTCCAGCCAAACTTGAGGGACAGGCGTTCGGCATAGCAGAAGCGGCAACCTTCTGACACTTTGGAGCATCCCGTGACCGGGTTCCAGGTTTCTTGTGTCCAGGAAATGATGGTACTCATACTGTCTCCTTTCTGGCTGGAATCCATCCAGCCGCGTGAGCAATGAGGGTGCGTAAGTGGTCTCTCGCGGTCAGGTCCTCCGGCTCAAAGAACTCGGCGACCTGCTTGAGGGGACCTGTACAGCGTAGGATTGTGGCCTTGGTGTAGCCGTGCTGCTTGAGCACCCGAGCGACACGCTGGGCCTCCCGGGTCGAGAGACGACCGGAAAAGATCGATGAGGGATCTTGCATGGTGAATCACCTCCTTTTAAATAATAGAGTATCACGTTTGATGATGAATTGCAAGAAAAATGTTTGATTTCTGAAAATAAAATGCTATGCAAGAAGTATACCTACTGTTTTTGGGTATTGGCTGTAAAGCCTTGTAGATGTTGAGTTGACAGACGCTCCAGGATGGTCGTAGAGGCACGATCTCCTCTGCCCGTGTATGAATATATGTCTTTCGGCCTCAAGAAAGACGGCGGTTTACAGCCAACACCAGAGGTTTTAGAGGGTAACATGAGCCTCTTGGCTGTAGACCCTTGATTTCATTGGATTGTGAAAATGTCAAGAAAATGTCAAAAAAGTGAAAATAAAGTGAATGACGGAAGGAGTCTGTCCTGATCATGCGGATTCCAACTCCCTCCAAGGCTCCCCTTGCGAATACGTGGCGCCCGGCCTTTCTGGCCGCCTTGCGAGAAACAGGGAATATCCGGGCTTCCTGTCGGGTCGCGGGCATTGATCGGCGCGCGGTGATGCGTGCGTACAAATCCTCGCTGGAGTTTCATGCCGAATGGGAGAAGGCGATGGAGGAGGCGACCGACGCGCTGGAGATCATTGCTCGACGACGAGCTGTGGACTCCTCAGACACGCTGCTCATTTTTCTCCTGAAGGCGCTTGATCCTCAAAAATATCGAGAAGGCCCGCAGGTGGTGATCAATCAACTCATCCAGGACTTCTCTGGGAAACTTGATAGTTTATTGGAGTTATTGTATGGCGAGTTCCCTGACCCTGTCAGCCGCCGAAAAATTGATCGAGTCCTCACTCAATGGCGTGGCGGCGCGGTGGCGCGAGAAATTCAATCCTCACCCAGATCTTGAGCAGATGACCAGTGCCCAGGGTGTGCGTCTCTTCCTCAAAGATGCGGAAGGCGTTCCCATTCTTCTTGCGCCTCTCCATCTCTCCTGGCACGCGCATGTGGCCTGGTGCCAAGCGCACCGACGGCACGCGGTGATTTTCGCACCGTGGGGGCATGGAAAAAGTATCCAGATGGCGGTGGGCTATGTCCTGTACCGGCTCGGCATAGATGTGAATGAACGTATAGCGGTGGTGACCAATGTCGATGACCAGGCAGAAAAACGCGTGCAAATGATCAGTCAGTACATCACCGCAGATCCCGACTATCAACGACTCTTTCCCTCCGTGCACCCAGATGAGACACGAAGTTGGACGAATCATAAGTTGTATGTGAAGCGACAGGGGATGAGCATTGATCCATCCGTTGAGGCGCATGGAGTGTTAGGCTCAGGGATTGGCAGTCGCTATACGGGCATTGTGTTTGATGACGTGGTTGACCGGCGTAATGCGATTGAGCAGCCGATTTTGAGAGAGAAGGTGGCGGCAGCGATCAAGGAGACCTGGCTCTCTCGTCTTGAAGAGGCGGGCTGGATGGTCTATATTGGAACGGTCTGGCACAAGGCAGATTTTAACCACCAGCTGTTGGAAGACCGGGAGCTCAGAGAGGGCTACTGCATCTTAGTGCAGCGGCTCCGACAGGACTATGGCGGAATTGACATGGGCGTATGGAATTGCCCCGATGTGCACGATTGGCAAGTCTGGATGGAGCGCTCTGATGCCTGATCCCTGGCCCTTTACGACTCAACCCCAAGTAGAATGCGATCTCCCACTGTGGGAGCCGAAATGGCCTCGTGATCGGTTGCTCGACCGCTTGAGTCAAATTGGGTCAACCGCATTCAATCGAGGCTTCCGACAGCAAGCCCTCACCGATACCGATCGCACCTTTCGCTTCGCTGAGTTCTGTTTCCAGTACGTTGAGAACCCTGACGACACCATCGCGCAGGTCGTTTCTTCAGCCTGGCCGGTCTTCGGCGGGCTTGATCCTTCAGGTGACAAGCGTCCTGGCAATGCCCTGGTCGTGGTGGCACAGTCTCCCGCTGGGATCTTAATGCCTTGTGCGATTGATTATGGAGCCTGGCGACCGGAAGAGACGGCTTTGCACTTGCTCCGGCTTGAGCAACGGTGGCATCCCCAGGTGTGGGCCGTGGAAAACAATGCCACTCAAGCCAGTTATCTCGCCTTGATTGAGACTCAGGCACGACTCTCTGGCGTTACCCCTCTGCCAACGTTGCAGGGCTTTTTGACCGGACGGAACAAGGCCGATGAAGTGCTGGGCTTACCTGGCCTGGGGGTCGAATTTGAACACCGTCAATGGATGATCTATCTGCCTGTGAATCACGGCTATACCTGCGAACGGGGGCCGATGGTGCAGGGGAAGGCCTATGCGTGTGGCTGGTGTGCGCTAAAAGAGCAGCTGCTCAGCCATCCGGTGGGGGAGGCGGACGACTTAGTGATGAGTCTCTGGTTTGCGCGAAGTCTGGCGACACAGGTGATTGGACAGACTCCGTGGGAGGAGCCGTATGAAGAAGATTCCCGATTGGTTTTTGAGGACGATGAAGAGGAGGAGGATCGATAATGCCGATTGATGAGAAGTCTCTTTTGACTCCCATGATTGTTTCTACGGAGTCTCCAGATCTCGTAGAGGTGTGTGTTCCCTCGGAGTGGTCTGATACCGAGGTGAGAGACTTCACTGATCACGCATACTGGCGAAGTCCTCTCTTTGGTTGGGGCATTCGTCGAACAGGAGACCCCTTGTTGCGAGGCCAGCAGACTCGCTCATCTTGCCCTGGTCGAGCAGGATTTGTGCACCTGTACTTGTATATTGTGTTGGATGCATTACGATGATGAGTCTCTGGTTTGCGAGAAGTGTGGCGATGCAGGCCATGGGGCAAGTGCCGTGGTTTGACTTTGAGGAGGAGGAGGATGAAGAGTGAATGGGTGAATGCTCATACCTTTGCACTTGATTTTCACGATGAGGAATGTGCCCGTGCCCGACTGTTCGACTGGGAGCACGCGACAATAGAGACCATGTCGTGGACGACCGGCACTATGGAACCTCGATTCGGGCTGCAGATTACCGTGTCAGTTCTGCCGGTATCAATGGACATTCAGGACGCCATTGAAACGTTTGGAGAGCTGTTGTCGCAAGAACAGCAACGAAATCCTGCAATGCAGGCGCGCCTGTTGCTCGTGCTTGACGAATTACGAGATAAAATTAGGTGGGCATAGCGCTCTGACAGTGATCAGAGAGCACTAGACGAAGGATTGTAGATCATGGCCGATATTCTTCTGTACGATCATCGAGGGACTCCGGTTTCGACGATTGACCGGGTGACGTTGGATCAGCAATTTCAAGCGCTGGGCGAAAGTTTGTTCTACCTGGAAGAAGAGAATCGCTCGCTTTGGTACAAGTTGACTCAACTGGAGCAGCGAGAGCTCTCACGGGATGAGCAAGATACCGCCGTTGACCAGTCGCGCAAGTATTACTATCGGCATCCGTATGGCCGCGCGATCTTGCGTGGGCTGCAAATTTTTGTCTTTGGAGCGAAGGGAGTACTCTATAAGGCGCAAGATATTCATCCTGCGGTTCAGCCCTGGCTTGACGCCTTCTGGAAAGAGAATAAAATGGGGCTGCGCCAAATCGAATGGGGCTTTCGGGCCTGGCGGGATGGCAATGCCTATCTCCGCCTGTTTACGAATGAGATCACAGGGAAAATCGCCGTTCGCTTTGTGAACGATAAAGAGATCACCGATATTAAAACGGATGACAACGATGCTGAAAAGATCATCAGCTATCATCGTATCTGGTCTGTCAAGAAGCACTCTGGCATTAGAGAAACGAAGGAAGAAGATATACCTGCCGAAGAAATTATTCATCTAAGTTTTGACAAAGACTCGGATATTAAGAAGGGGCGACCATTGCTTGAGCCTGTTCTTAAACGACTGGAGCAATATGACGATTGGCTCGAAGGCCGCGTGATTCTCAATAAGCTCAAAGGCTCAATCTGGGCGCACAAGAAAGTCTCAGGCACACCGGCACAAGTCGCTGCGATTGCTGCCAAAACTCCAGATCGCACGCGAAAGAGCAGTGAGGATACGACGACGCTCTCGAAGTTTCCGCACTGGGGCACGATCTTAACGACCAGTGATTCTGTCTCGTTTGAAATGATGGAGGCTAAAGTCAATGCGAATGACACTGCTGAAGATGGGCGACAAATCCGGCTCGCTATTGCCGCAGGCGTGCTCTTCCCTGAATTTATGTTAGCAGCAGATGCAAGCAATTCTTCCTATTCTTCAACAATGATCGCTGAATCACCCTTTGTCGGGATGATTCGCTTTTTCAGGTTCTTTTTAGAAGAAGCGGCCTTCAAGTCTCTCTTGCAGAAAGTGATTGAGGCAGGAATCGCAGCTAAGAAACTTCCGGCAACCAGCACCGAGATTACCATGCGTGAAAGCGAAAAGATTCGGCTGGCAAAGATTCGTACTCTAAAACCGCTTGCCACATCTCAGGCATTGATCAGTTTGTGCGAGCAAGAAGATATGATGCTGGCTAATCCTGAGAGTATGGAGGCGAAAGAGATTCCGACCAAGACCGAGGTTGATCTGGAATGGCCGCCGATCACCGTGAGAGATCTCTTGAAAGAAACACAAGCCTATGGCGAACAGCTCGCGATGGGCGTGATCAGCAAAGAGACGACAGCACTGCGTCTGGGCAACGATTGGGATGAGGAGAACCGGAAGATCCAACGGGAAGCGATGGATCCCGAGGGCAGGGTGGTGAACAATGAGGAAGAGAATTTCTTCGATGATGAGGAACACCCATGAGCCTGCTTCGTGAAGCCTTTGATACCACCGTGCCTCCTCCCTCTCTTCCTTTCGAGGGACGGAAGCCTCAGACGGTGAATGAAATTCTCCACGATGTGATTCTTCGGCACCGGCACCGGACGCTCATGCTGGAAAATGGGATCATTCAGCGGATCACTCCGATGCTCATTGGGGTTCGCAAAGACATTGAGCAGCGGTTTCAGCAGAGTCTTTCTCTCATTCAGAATGTGCAACGCTTAGCCCCCGAACAACTCTATCGGCGGCAAGCGGCTGTCGAGGAGTTGCAGCTTCGCCTAGCATCATTCTCGCTTCAGGTTGAGGATCTCTTGCGTATCACATCGACTCGAATCGAAGGGATATTGACGCAAGACTTAGTGGGGATTGTACAGGCTGAAGAACGTCTCATGGCGAACTTACTTCAACGGAATACCCCTGCAGTCGTGGGCATCAAGTTTGACGCTTTACCGCTTGAAGAAGTGATTGAACTGGTGCAGGAGCCATTGGGAGGCAAGACATTTGCAGAACGCTTACAGACGAATTACGGGGAAACGGTTGAAGTCATGCGTCAGCAACTAGGGCAAGGCATCCTCCTTGGCGAGAGTATGCCGAAACTCACCGAGAGAATTCGGCAGACAGTGAATGGGATCACTCGGCATCGGGCTGAACAGATTGCCAGGACTGAGGTGCAGCGGGTGGCAAATGCAACGGCGGAGAGGATTTATCAACAGAATAGTGATGTGATTAAGGCGGCGATGTGGATTTCGACGTTAGATCGTGCCACCTGTCTGATTTGCGCACGCCTGGATCGCAAGGTGTTTCCTCTGGCTAAGATTTCTCGCCGTCCTCCGGCTCATACGTCCTGCCGCTGCTTTCTGTCTCCGATCACAAAGTCGTGGCGTGAGCTCGGTCTTGATTTAGACGAGCTGCCAGAGGGGACCAGGGCGAGTCTAAGTGATAAATTTACTGGCCAGGTTCCGGCCACGCTCAGTTATCCTGATTGGTTTGCGCAGCAAGATGAGACCTTTCAGCGAGAGGTCTTGGGAAAGACGCGGTTTCGGCTGTATCAGAGTGGGGCATTGAAATTGGAGCAGATGGCTACTGATAAGATGTTGACACTTAATCAGTTGAGACAGCGGGGGGTTGTGGTCACTCCTCTCTCCGAGCGCGTGGCAAATGTCTCTCGAACGACCGCCACGACTCTGGCACAGCAAGAGAACCGGTTGCAAGAGGTGCTCGATTTCAATTCTGAGCGGGAATTTCCAGGGCAGACCAAACGAGCAATCGCTTCTAAATTGGCGAATCGGTTACAACAGAATCCAGCCTTTGCCAAGTTAGCGAAATTTCTTGCTGACGAACGTTTTATTGCTTCTGCCGATGATCTTCAAGAAGCGACATCAGCGTTAGTGTCTCAGTGGGCGATTACAAGTGGCGATAAAGATCCATTATCGATTGCACTTCAGCTGGCCGCAAAGGATCATTTTCAACTGAAAAACGTCGCGATTTGGTGGGATGATGCGGCCCAGAAAATTGCACAGGCGAAGTGGGGGGTATATCAACCTGGGCTCAAAGCATTTCTTCAGGCGCAATATGAAGAAACGCAGGCATGGTTCAAGACGCAGAAGATTCGAGAAGTTCCCATTTATCGAGGCGTTCGATGGAGCGAAACGGCGATGCCGCAAGCGATGAAGGATCAATTTCAGGAATCTGTGCCGACGCGACTTAAAGTTCAAAGCCAGCCCCTCGCGTCGTTTACGGTAGACTCTACGACGGCTTCTGCTTTTGCTCAAGGGGAAATGAGTGGACTCGGGGGGAGAAATCCCTATCGCCTGGTGGTCGGTGGAAAAATGCCTGTTGATCGGATTTTGAGCACGGCGCAAACAGGATTTGGAGCCAAGGGAGAGGGAGAGATCGTCGTCTTAGGCAATACTGAGTCTCTCTGGAGTGTGGGATGGAAAGACCAGACCCCAACCTTTTATCATAAGAAAGATGGCCTGCTTGGTCAAATGGCTGAGGCGAGTGGGGTCACTCCTGCACAGCCAACTCCACCGCCCAAGACCGGAGGTCGGCCTGCACTGTTTGATCTCTTGGGGTTGTAAAATGATTGATCGACAAGAGTATCTTGAGAATGCCGATTGGACAAAACAACACTGGGATCTCCCTGAAATTCGGTCTGTGGAAGATCTGAACCAGTTTCTTCGGCCTCGCATGACCATTGCAGCATTCAAACAACTTCCGATTTATCTTCTCAATGTTGAGAGGCTTGCATGGCTCAAGGATCTCTAGAAAAAGAGAGAGACTATGAAATTTTTCCTTGTAGTATTCCTTGCGAGCAGCCTACTCCTAGGAGCGGTTGTGCTCCATTTTGGTGCTCTTCATCCCTGCGGCATCCTCCAGCATGAAGTGCAGGCTCAGTTAGCGCGTCACTTCCTGAAGGATCTGCCCCCGAGTGATCTGGCGTTTGCGAGCAAGGGTGTGGGGCTGCTTCTGGCGACTCCGATGATTGAGGCCATGGTCAAGGGGCTGACGACGGGGCAATGTCTGCAGGGCTTGTGGAAGCTGTGGATTGAGGGAGAGCAGATCTATACGGGGCGAACTCCATGATTGAGCGTAGGTGTGACCTCATTCCATCTGATCTCTATGAATGGCGCTGTCGAGCCTGCAGAAAGCTGTTGGGGTACATTCACGGTAAAGCTCGATGCAAATGTCCTCGGTGTCATGAGGAGAATACTCTTGATACTGAGATTGTCCTCCGTGAAGCGCCATAAAGATTTTCTTGACAATCTGAAAAGTATTTTGGTAAGCTGTTTCATGAACCCCCTATGGGTTTCTATCCAGGGCACCCTTGAGAGCCAGTGATAGATCCGTTCATGTTCCTGTTGGAGGATCACATCGATGCCCTGGACTGCTGAGACGTTTAAGACCCATGCCTCGAAACTTTCTCCGAAACAATTGACGCTTGCTGCTAAAATTGCAAATCAAGCCTTGAAGCGCTGTCAGGCCAAAGGCGGCGATGATTGCGAAGCCTCCGCCATTCGTCAGGGTCTTGCCGTGGGCAAGACGGTAAAAGAATCTGATCAGGATGATGTGCTCGACCGCGTCGAAACCAATGCTCTTCCTCTTCTCGAAATGATGGGCGACGATCTGACGTATGAGCAGATGCACGACTTGCGCAAGCAACCGCAGATGGTGGCGAAATATCGAGAAGGGAAGTTGAGTGGTGACCATTGTGCCGTCTGTACGTTTTATCAATCGTACGATCTCACCTGCCGGCTCGTACAATCCCCGATCCGTCCTCAAGATGTCTGTGATTTTTTTGTCATGGCCCCTGAATTTAAGGAAGAGGCCGTCCCAGCGTCCGATCCTTCTGCTCAGGTCACGATCAGCGAATCCGATGCACGTCTGCCGACCGAGCACGAGGCCCTGACCATGCAGACGTTGATTGACTGGCTCCCACTGTTCGAGGGAAGCTTTACGATTCTTGAGGGTGACAAAAAGAAGAATTCCAATCCTGATATCGTTGAAATTATTCATCCTGTCCTTGTCGAAGGGCGAGGGAATTTGCGTGATCGCCGGTGGTATCATTCAAAATCACTGACCTCAGCGCAGAAACTTCTCAACATGCAGCCAAAAATGTATCTTGATCATAGCGAGGCTGGACAGGAAAAGATCCCTCGTAAATTCAGTGATTGGGGAGGCTCCTCGGTGGAACAGTGGCAAGCTGTGCTGCCTGATGGACGACGCGCACTCATGAGTCGGACAGAGGTGTATCATGAGGACTTACAGAAGCGTTTACGACAAGCTCCAACGCAGTTGGGAGTCAGCATTGAAGGGATGGGAGCGGGCTATCCAGCAAAAATCGACGGAGAAAACTGGACTGTCGTGGAGGAAATCCGGCAGTTGAAGCATTTTTCATGGGTGCCCCAGACGGGCAATGTCCCGCTGGGCGTACAACTTCTGGAGGCGGATCTTCAGAACGATGATGGCAAGGAGATCATCTCGATGACGCTCAAAGAATTACGAGAGCAACATGTGGGAATTTATCAAGAAGCCGTGGCTGAGATTGAAAAGCCGCTACGGGAAGAGGTCACGTCACTGAAAGCCAGGCTTGATGGAACGCTGGTGGAGTTTGGCAAGGTGACCGAACAACTCCGATATGCTCAGGCCAAAGAGCAAGTCGAAGCCATACTCAGCGAAGCCGCGTTGCCAGCCTACGCGGTGACCGAACTGCTTCGGGAGCAATTGATGACTGCGTCAGACGAGCAGCGCAGAAAACTCGTTGAAGATCGCAAGGCGCTGGTGTCTCATACGACTGGACACGTCAAGAATATGGGTGGATTTCGTGAAGAGCAGGAGATGGGTGATCTCCCTGTGCGTGAAGCAATGGCCGCGACGCAGACGATGATTCGTGGCATGATTACGAGGAGCTAGGCAACGATCTAGCTCAGCAAGCAGAAGGATACAAGACGATGGCTGGACACGTTCATGCAGGCAGTTTGGGAACCTATCTTCCGAAAGCCTCCACTAATATTGCCAAAGGCGATCTGGTGATGTTGGATAAAATCACCGGGCGGATTGAGCCGCTCACGAAAGATCGGAAGGGGCAGCACCTGTTCGTCGGCATCTGCGATGAAAAGTGGAATGCGACGGCGGTGCTTCAGAAGTTTGGGGCAACCTCTACGGAGTATGCGACGCCAACCGTGGGACAGGCTGAATTGCCTGTCTATCATGGGGGAGTGGCCAAGCTTGCGATCTCTGATACCTCTGGGAAAGCAGGACAGCTTGTGTACCTCAGTACCGCCACATCTGGCGCGCAGATTTTTACGAGAACGAGACAAGCTTCGGGCAAAGCGGCAGTGCCGGTGGGGAAGATTGACCGTGATTTTTCCGGTGCCGCAGCGAATGATGAGCAATGGGTGCAGTTGTTTGCCCGGGGTGGCAATGCTGAAGACGATATGCAGTTTTATCTCATGAATCATATTGTCACCGGCTTTTTGGCCGGATTTGATGATACGAGTAGAATTTCACACACCGCTGGGGCCGCGTTTATTGATGGGGATCTCTATACCTTTGCGGCGGCGGCCAACGTGGCGATTGTGAGTGCGACCCTGTCCACCACGTTCAGTCGTGTCGGATTATTTGTCATCAATTCGGCAGGCGCAAAGGCGGTCCGCCTGAGCCAGACCTATCTGGGAGCAGATGGAATCGGGGCGCCAACGGCGCTGGGCAACTCGATTTATTGGCCAACGACCTCATATTTG
>ERZ1292642.550-Hain-H14-01um-R1-550-length-21079-cov-7_pt1 | contig 21079 bp, 29 predicted proteins | sample MGYA00564403_ERZ1292642 | MGnify/ENA primary metagenome ERZ1292642 (study PRJEB36523, sample SAMEA6512643) | groundwater metagenome | collected 2019-01-09 | study: AquaDiva: Metagenomics assemblies of 32 groundwater samples | reverse complement strand
ACATCGCGCGAGATTTCGCAGCAAAAACATTTGATTCGTGGGGGATAATAGGGGGAAATAATTATATGGGTGGCAGAGGTTCAGGCGGTCATAATCGCAAACCCGAAACGCTGAAGGCGCTTGAGGGCAATAGAGGTCGCCGCGACCCGACCAAACAACCGGAGGAATCGCCGCCGAAGCCAAAAGAATCCACGCAGCTTCCCACCTGCCCCGGATGGCTCAACCCCGAAGCGAAACGTGAATGGCATCGCGTCTGTTCTGAGCTTTCAAAGAAGGGCATCCTGGTTAAAGTCGACCGCAGCATCCTCTCCGGCTACTGCTCAGCATACGCACGCTGGCGCAAGGCCGAGGAAGACCTGAACAAAAACGGTTTAACGCAGGATGCCCGCCATGGTAGGGTCGCCCGCCCGGAAGTAAAGATAGCACGAGAATCCCTCCAGCAGATGCGCACCTTGGCGTCAGAACTGGGGTTAACACCCAAATCCAGAACTGCGGTCACCCCGCATGATGTGCCAAAAAGCAAAAGTAAAGAGGACCCATTAGAAGATTTATTAAACTGGAAAGGCTAAGAAAACTAAAATGCCCGTCATCGTCCAAAAACGAATCGGTAAAACCAGATTGTTGCAGGAAGGGCGGGCGCGGGCAGACCGGGCAATCAAATTCATTTCACAATTAAAACATTCAACGGGTGAATGGGCTGGAAAGCCCTTCATCCTCATGGACTGGCAAGAGGGAGCCCTCCGTCGTTTTTATGGGACCTTGAAGCCTGACGGCACACGGCAATACCGGAATGTTTTATGGACGACTGCACGTAAAAATGGAAAAACCGAGATTGCCGGTGGCGGCTTTATTCTGCCGCTACTGTACCTGGACGATGAACCTGGGGCGCAAATTTACGGCGCAGCAAATGACCAGGGACAAGCCAATTTATTGTTCAATGCCGTAGCCCCGATGGTTGAGCAATGTCCCGGGCTTCTGAGGCGCAGTAGTTTTTTCCCCAAGGACTGGCGCAAATCGTTAGGTTCCAAAGTCCAGAAACGCATAGTCTATTATGACAAGGCATCATTTTACGCGACCATCAGTTCCGAGGCTTACACGAAAGACGGTTTGAATCCTCACGGCATAGTCTACGACGAGCTGCATGCCGCGCCAAACAGGGAACTCTGGGATGTGTTGACAACCGCCCAGGGTGCTAGACGGCAACCAGCTGTGGTTGTCACGTCAACTGCGGGATATGACAGGCACTCAATTTACCGGGAGCAATACGATTATGCCTGCAAGGTGCGCGATGGCATTATTGATGACCCAACCTGGCTCGTATTGATTTACGAGGCCCCCGAAACCGCTGACTGGACGGATGAGGACGTTTGGAAATTAGCCAATCCTGCCCTCGGTAAATTCCTTTCACTGGATGAAATGAGGACCGCCTGCAAGAAAGCCCAGGAAGCGCCGGCCAACGAAATGACCTTCCGGCGGCTGCGTCTCAACCAGTGGGTAAATTCGGTCATTCGCTGGCTGCCGATGGACAAATGGGACGCCTGCAGCCAGACGGTAGAACTTGAATCGCTCAAAGGCCGTCCGTGCTACGGAGCTATCGACCTTTCCAGCAACATCGACCTCACCGCTCTCGGCCTGGTTTTCCCCCGTGAGAACGGGTACGATGTCATACCTCACTTCTGGATACCTGAAGACACTGCCGCCGAAGCCGAGAAGCGCGACCGCGTCCCCTACCGGGAGTGGGCGCGGAGGGGATTCATTCATCTCACCCCGGGCAACGTAGTCGATTACGGGTTTATCCGCCAGACTCTCAGGGAAGTCCGCGGGCTGTATGACCTGAAAGAGCTGGCTTATGACCGCTGGGGGGCCGCCAAGTTTATCCAAGACCTAGAAGAAGATGGTTTCCTGGTCGACCCCGAGGCAATCAAGAAAAACAAGTTCAGCACAGCTCCGGTGGTGGTGCCCTTCGGGCAAGGATTCGCCTCGATGAGTGGCCCGACAAAAGAACTGATGACGCTGGTTCTTCAACAACAAATCCGTCATGGCGGCCATCCAGTACTTCGCTGGAATGCGGATAACATGGTCGTTGCCATGGACCCTGCCGGCAACCTCAAACCGGATAAAGCCAAAGCCACCCAGAAGATAGATGGCATGGTGGCGCTCATCATGGCGCTGGACAGAGCTATCCGGCACAAAGGCGAAGACGAGCCGAGTATTTATGAGACCCGCGGCCCAATCATCTTCGGATAGAGAAATCAGGGAGACATTTTGGGAGCTTACGAAGAATCATATAAGCATTCCATGGACGCACATCGTATCGCCCGAAAACTGGCGGAGCGCAAAACCCTCACTATACAGACTCTTGAGCGCACGCTGCGGGCTGGCGGTTACCGGGGCAGTTCCGCTCCTTTCTGGGGCAGCCTCACTTATGGCGGCGAGAGCTACACCGGCATCAGCGTGAATGAGGATACCGCTCTCACATATACCGCGTACTGGGCGTGCGTGCGCTTGTTGACTGAGACTGTGGCATCATTGCCTTGTCTCACCTACCAAACCATTGAGAGAGGCAAAACGAGGGCAAAAGAACATCCTAATTACCATCTGCTGCATAATGAGCCGAATCCGGAGACGGATTCCTTTACTTTTTTTGAATCCCTGATGTATCACCTGGTGGCGGTCAATGGGAATGCTTATGTTTACATCGATTATGAAGATGACTTGACGACGATTAAATATCTCTGGCTCATGCGGCCAGACAGGGTGCAAGTCAGCAGGGATGACAAGACAAAAGAAATCATCTACACCTACACATTCGCTGACGGGAATAGAACTATTCCGAGTTACCGGGTCTGGCATATTCCCGGGCTGGGGTATGACGGGCTGGTCGGCTATACGCCCTTATCACTGCTCCGTCAATCTATCGGTCTGGGTCTGGCGACAGAGAAATTTGGAGCCAAATTATTCAGCAACGGCACGAATCTTGGCGGCTATCTCGAGCATCCCGGTAAAATGACTGACCCCGCCCAAGAACGGTTAAGGAAAAACATCGAGGAAAAACACGAAGGGTTGGATAACGCTCACAAGTTGCTCGTACTCGAAGAGGGCATGAAGTACGCCAAAAATACAATACCGCCGAATGACGCTCAAATGCTTGAAACACGGAAATTCCAGCGCTCCGAGATGGCCACCTTCTTCCACATCCCGCCTCACATGATTGGCGACCTGGACAGGGCCACTTTTTCCAACATCGAAGAACAGTCCCTCGAATTTGTCGTCTATACCATCCGTCCCTGGTTAGTCAGGATTGAGCGCTCAGCCAACAGGAAACTCTACGCGCCGGCGGAGAAGGGCGTATTTTTTACTGAGTTTCTGGTGGACGGACTGCTTAGAGGGGATATCGAGAGTAGATATCGTGCACATGCCATCGCCCGTAACTGGGGATGGGAGAGCGCCAATGATGTTCTTGAAATTGAGAATAAGAATGGCATTGGTGAACAGGGGGATATTTACATGGCCCCGCAGAATATGATTCCTGCCGACCAGTTTAATCAGATGGTTCCCCAAAAACCGAAACCGGCGCAGCCGAAAGAATAGCGAATTTATTTCCAGGAAATCTTTAGTCCCGTAGCGCGATATGGGCAGGAGGCATATTAGATATGGCAAAGCCGAAACCGAACACAGGAGAATCACCGGAAAACTTTATGGATAGGTGTATGTCGGATTCAATGATGATGGAAGAAATTCCTGACCATGACCGGAGAGTCGATGCCTGCATGATGCAATCGGGCAAGAGTGCCGATGGCGCAGTGCAGCACAAGAGTTTCACCGGCATCGAACTCAAGAAAGACAAACCCGGTAAATTCACCGCCCGCTTCGCCACCCTTAACGTCATAGACAGGGACGGAGATGTCACCCTCGCCGGAGCGGTACCGGATGGCAAGGCTGTCCTCATCTCCTCGTATATGCACGGCTCCTGGTCGGGCGCTATCCCGGTCGGCAAGGGCGTCATCCGCGAGGTGGGCGAGGATGTGCTGGTCGAAGGCGAATTCAATCTCAATACCGATTCGGGCAAAGAGCATTACGAGATGATTAAGTTCGCCCCCGAGCTGCAGGAGTGGAGCTACGGTTTCATAGTGCTGGAGCTGGATAAGGAATCGGTTTGGAAGGACAACCCGAGGGTCTGGAGGGTGTTCAAGAGGCTCGATGTATTGGAGGTTTCCCCGGTGTTGCGGGGAGCCGGAGTGAACACCGGAGTTTTATCTATTAAATCTGAGGGGCAACCCTTTAACAGCCAGGCGGAGGCGGCGCTTGCTGCCGTCAAAGACCTGGTGAGCCGTGCGAAGGCGCTTGCTGCCTTGAGGCGGGGCGAAGGGCGGGACCTGTCGGATACCAGCCAGGGCAAACTTGCAGAGTTAGAACGAGAGATGTCGGCCGCCTCAGCCGGCATTAAAGTCCTGCTGGAGAAAAAGGCGACGGAGGATGAGGGGACAAAGGCGCTCATTGAGGCAATAAAAATATTGTCATTAACGGAGGTAAATCGTTGAAAACCAAGTTAACCCAGAAGCAGTTGCAGGAGAAGCAGATTGCCATATCGAAAGTTATCACGGATGTCTGGGAGGAGGCCGGCCCGGACAGTGATTTCTCAAATGTCAAGAGCCTCGGCGAGGGTGATACCAACGCCAAGCTCGAAAAGCTGAAGACAATAACGGCTGAGCTGTCTGATTATCACGCTGACCTGAAGGAATGGGAGTCCATCAGCAAATCCCGCCAGCTCGCCGAAGAGTCTGTCGGTTTCAAGGGCGGTCAGCCGGGACGTGAAAGTCCTGGTGGGACCAAAGGCGCCCAAAAGTCCATCGCTGAGCAGTTCGTCAAATCTGTCGCCTACCTGGAAAAAGGCAAGGAATCCATGCTGGACATCGAGCTGAAGTCCATCATGCAGACGGGCGCCGGCTGGGCGCCTGAAAGCATGCGCCAGCCCGGGGTTACCCTTTATCCCTTGCGGTCGTTGAAGGTCATGGATGTTTTCCCTACCTTCACCACGGACAGGGACACCATCAAATTCATGGAGGAGACGACCCACACCAACAATGCGGCGGAAATCGCTGAGGAAACTAACGCCGCCTCCCCGACGGCCTTCGGCGAAGCGGCCATCGCCATGACCGAACGCTCCGTGCCGGTCGAAAAAATAGCCGTCTGGATACCGGTCACCGATGAGCAGCTCAGTGACATAGCTAACATCGGCGCCTGGATTGAAAGCCGGCTGCGCTATATGGTGCAGAACCGTCTGGATGTCCAGCTTGTCGCCGGGAACGGCACCACGCCCAACTTGCGTGGCGTGCTCAATGCCACCAATGTTCAGAGCCAGGCGCTGGGCACCGACCCGGTGCCGGATGCCTTTTTCAAGGCGATGACCAAGGTGCGCGGCACGACTGCCGGCACCGGCTTTGCCGAGCCTTCCGCCATCCTGATTCACCCCAACGACTGGGAGGGCATACGTCTGGCCCGCACCGCCGATGGCATCTATATCTTCGGCAATCCCACTGAGTCCGGCCCCGAGAGGCTCTGGGGCATCCCGGTGGTGGTGAGCTCGGCGGAGACCGAAAATACGGGCATTGTCGGTGACTTTGCCAACTTTGCTGAGCTGCATGTCAGGAACGGCGTCGAAATCAAGGTCACGGACAGCCACGGGTCGCTCTTCATCTCCGGCGTCCAGGCCGTCCGCGCCACCATGCGCTGCGCCGCCGTCTATCGCCGCGGCTCGGCATTCTGCAAGGTAACCGGCATCTAATTTCCCCTGGGGGGGAATAATCGAACCATCAGCGGGGGAAGCGGCGCCTAACCCTCTCCCCCCGACTATTATTTGAGGTGAAAGAAAAATGACTTTCAAAAATACAACCCCTGTGGCAGGCGCCCTGAGAAGGGTATTTACTAATGCCGGCGCTCCCACCAGCGGTACATCCGGCACCTACGCCGGCACGGCGCTGCCCGGAGACCTGCTGGTGGATACCACAAATGGCGTGGTCTATGCGAACAAGAACACGCAGGCCTCGCCGAGCTGGGCACCCATCCCCGCCCCCTCCGTCACCGTGAAATCCGCTACCGACTTAGCTGTGGATGTGGAGGACGCCGGCGTCCTGGAATGTAGCGCGGACGGCATCTATCTCTACCTGCCCACCTATGTCGGCTTTAAAGGGCTGACATATTTTATCAAGGCTAACGCCGCCTACTCCGCTGGCGTCAGGGTCAGGGGAGTCTCCGGCGGCGGCGAGACGATTGATGGAGCCACCCAAAAGGCCAGCGGCGCCCAATATGACTGCCTGACAGTCATCGCCGGTACTGCCGGCTGGAACATCGTAGCCGCCAAAGGCACCTGGAGCTAGAACCTCCCTTGAGTAGGGGCACGGCATGCCGTGCCCCTACCTCGTTCCCAGCGATAGATAAAGGGGTGACCGCTTTGGCAAAACTTACCCAGCAGGATATCTGGCTGGCGTATCCCGCGCTGGAGCGCCTGCTGAAAGTCAGCCTGCCGGCAGAATTAAGCCTGCGGGTGGCGTCCCTGGCAGCGCAGCTCCGTGCCCCGTATCTGGCTGTAGAACAGGAGCGCCAGACGCTGGTGCGGCGCTACGGCAAACTGGATAAAGCCGCCGGGCTGATAACGGTTGAGATGGATAGCGATGAGGCAGGAGATTACACCCTTGCCGTTGCCGGGATGCTCTGCCGTGTATGGCCGGAGGAAATCCCGTTCCAAAAAGTGAAAATACCCCGCCTGATTCTGGAAACATGCCGGTCATGCGGTCATATCACGGAGACATTGTTCCGCATCGAGCCGCAGCTCCTGATGCCTCTCGCCGAGCATTTTATCGAGATGGATGGAGAGACGCTCCTGTGCGGTGCGCTTCCCGGAGAATAAATTCGGAAGGAGATGGGGAATGGCCGTTCAACCGGCAGGTAAAAATGCTTTCTATTCGTCCATCGGCTGTCAGCTTTTCCTGATGCGCCACGTCAAGCAGCCGCTCATGTCCGGCGTTCAGGCGCTGACGGATAGGAATGCCGGATTTACAGCGAAGGCCAGGGGTGCCAAGCAGGTCTGGAAAGCCTATCAGAATTTTCAGAAGCTCCCGGAGACGACCATCGAGCCTGGCCCCGGGCAGGTCTTTCACCCCAACTCTATCAATATCCTCCGCCTGCGGGACTGGTTTTGCAGCCGGTGCCAGCTCGCCGGCATCAGGGTTAATTTCGTCAGAGCCGGCTTCAACCTCGCCGCCGTCATCAACGAGATGGACCCGCCCTGGCGCAAGCTAATGGATGATACCCGTGCGGAGGCGATGAAGATGGAATGGGCGCCTCCCGAGGACATGGAGTTTCCCTGGTGGAGAGAATAAAAAAAGAGGAGAGAAACATGCCGGCAACAAAAACCCCTGTCAAGACCGTACCCTGCTCCCATGTGAGTTACGCTGTAATCGATGGCGAGCTGCGTTGCTCCCAGTGCAATGAGCTATCCCACAAAGCCAAATTGGTGAACGGCCAGATAGTCCGCATCCAGCCCGAGGTCACCTGCCCTGAATGCGGGCACAAGTTCACCGTAGCCAAACAATGATTTGCAAACATTCGGAATCTCCTCGAGTAAAAACTACGGCTGTCGCTCATACTGCCGATGGCGATGTTCTCCTGGTAGTACTCCCCGTCCGGCTATGCGGCATTTGCGGCAAGCCGCTTATCACGGGCCGGGCTAAATCCCCTCAAATCGAAGATAAAATCCTTCACGCAAGGATTGAAAATAAGTCAGGCTGAAGACAGGAGTGTGATTCAATGGCTGCTTTTGTAAAAGTATCGGAATATCTCTATATCGGCAACGCCGCGGATACCAAGCCGACCGGCGTGCCCCTGCCCACCATATGCCGGGAGCTGGACACCATGACGGAATATGCCACCAAGGACGGCACCAACTGGACCGCCTGGGAAACGATTGGCTCATCTGGCTATACGACTCCGGCCCATACTGCCCCGACAGTCGGAGCCGCTACCACCGCCGTTCTCGCATCCAACACGAGCAGACTATACGCTCTGGTGATTAACGATAGTGATGCAGTCATCTATATTAAGTTGGGTGCGGCCGCCGTTATGAACGAGGGCATCCGCCTCAACGCTTCTGGCGGTGCCTATGAAATGAGCAAAAAGTTAGGCAATCTTTATACCGGGGCAATCAATGGAATTTGCGCTGCTGGTGGCAAGGTTGCTCTGGTAACAGAAGGAGTGTAAGATGCCGCTATATAATCCAGTCGCAACAAGCGTAGATTTAACCACTCATCAAGCTAGCCTATCAGCACATCTAGCCGAGAATCTGGCTTATCTGTCCATAGATGAGCATTTACAGCAAATACCCACTAATTCGGGCTGGACTGCCGTTGTAACTGGCTCTGGTGTTACTGCTCAGGACATATCAAATAATGCGGTAAATACTGGAGTTAGTGTTAGCAGTTCCGCTTTACTGAGGGGTACGCTGAGGGGCATAGAGGGCGTAGGTAGTTTGGGTGCTGTGACATGGGGGAAAAAGTTTTACTTCTTTTTCGGTTTATCCAGAATAACTTCAGATACAGAGGCAGTCGGGCGGGTGCAGTTAAAGGGAGTAAATACGATAGGGGCATTAGCATCTGTCGGCTTGGGAATAAGGGCAGATAATCTGGCTCTTGTCGGCGAAAGTTATGGCACGACATTAGGAGAAGTGGATTTAGCCACCTCACTGGTAGATGGTACTGCTAAGTGGATTACTATTGTCTACGACCCCGCAGTCCCGAATGTAAAATGGTATGTGAACGGGGTGCTAAAAGGCACGCAGTCTACCGCTGCAAAGACCCCGAATGGGCTAACAGCCATTGATTCATTTATTGTGAGCAGCATTGCTAAGAATGCTGCTACCACTACAGGAAATGCTTATCTGATTTTACTTGTCCCGCAAACAGCGATTGCCCAATAGGAGGCGTAAAGATGGTAAAAACTCTTTTTGAACAGGAAAGTATGACTTGCCTGGATTTAGAGAAAGCCACTGGGCTAAAGCCGGGCGATATTACCGGTATGACTATTTATCCTGGTGGGGCTGTAGAGGTTGAGACAAAGGATACCATTACCAGCGAAAAGCAAACCGCCATACGGCAGGCGCTGGAGAGTAAAGGTCTGGCTAAAAACAAGAAGCCTGTAGATATAATCAAAAAATAACCCGAGGGGAGAGATAGATTGGCTCTTAAACTAGCCACCGCCCCGGCGGTGGAACCCATCAGTCTGGCGGAAGCCAAAGCCCATCTGCGCATTGACAGCGGGGCGCTGGCTGACGAGATTACCAGCGCCATCAGCATTGCCTCCGGTGACCACGTTGTCGCCGCGGCCTACTCGCTCCTCGGCAGTTCGGTCGAGGTCTCCGGCTACGGCATCCTGGTCAACCTCACCTCGGGTACTAACGGCACGGGCGGCACGGTGGACGTCAAGCTCCAGGAGAGCCAGGACAATTCCGCCTGGAGTGACGTCGCTTCGGGCGCCTTCACCCAGGTCACTGAATCTAATGATAACGCTATCCAGGAGAAGGCTTACACCGGCTCTTACCGTTATCTCAGGGCGGTCGCCACTATCGCCGTGGCCACCTGTGATTTCGGCGTCGAGATTCTCAAGCGTGCCGGCCCGTCCATCGAGGATGATGAGCTGAATATCCTCATCGCCGCCGCCCGGCTGGATTGCGAGGAATTCCAGAACCGCTCCTACATCACACAGACGTGGGAGCTCTGGCTGGACAAGTTCCCGGATAAAGATTTTATCAAACTGCCCCGCCCGCCCATCCGGGAGCCTGCGGTCGCTGCCGGCAGCTTCGTCACCGGCACGGTTTACCGCATCCTGACCGTGGGGACGACTAACTTCACGGCCATCGGCGCCTCCGCTAATACGGTCGGCGTTGTCTTCACGGCCACCGGCGCCGGCAGCGGTACCGGCACGGCCACCGCCTCCGGAATCGTCAAATATTACGGCACGGACAACACAGTTTATTACATGGACGGCGCTGACCTGTTCCTGGATGTCAAGAGCGAACCCGGGCGTATCTGCCTGGCTTACGGGGATAGCTGGCCCTCCACAACGCTCCGTCCTTATAGTGGCGTCTGCGTCACTTACATCGCCGGCTATGGGGACGCCGGCTCAGACGTGCCGAAGAACATCAGGTCCGCCATTCTGCTCCAACTCGGTGAGCTGTATGAAAACAGAGAGGACAAAGAACAGGTTTCAAACCCGGCCGGCGAGAGACTGCTCTGGAAGGACAGGGTTTTCGGATGAATGATTTAATCATAGCCGCCGGCATCTACCTGGCAGCCCTCGTTATTCTGCTGGTATTTGCCTTCAGGCTGCCTGTTGCCGGAGACCAGGTACAGGAATTTGAGATGCTCGCTCTTTCCCTGCGTGAGAACAGGGTTCTCAGGGATACGGGGCTGCTCTCTGCCTGCCTGCTCAGTGTTTCGCTGCCATACGCCATTGTAAAGCTGCTCCGAATCCCCATGGAGGTAGCCTTCAGGCTGGCTCCCTGCCTCAGCTCCGCGCTCTGCCCGGCCATGTCATATCTGATTGCTCGCCTTTACCTGGCTCCTCCGCCGGCTATAGTCTGCGCATTGATAGCCACATCCAGCTTTTATTTTTGTTTTTATCCGAACAACGGGCGCATGGCTCTCGGCATCGGCTTCACCTCCCTGCTGTATTACGCTATCCTCACCGGCAACCTGCCCCTTTCCCTGATTGCGGTGTTGCTGGTCCTTTTCTCCCATTATGCGACCATCCTTTACAATCTCATCATCATTGCCCCCGCGCTGGCAGTGATGATTCTGACAGGCATGTCAGGTGCGTATCCTCTTTTGATTATCTTCACGCTGGCGCTTGCAGCGGCCGTGTTCTGGTTTGAATTCTTCCAGAGGCAAGCCCGGGATATAATCCACCAGGTTGTCTCGAATTCGGTTAATTATTTCATGTCCCGGCTGAAGCTCCAGCGCCTCGTGGTTGCGCCGGATTACCTGTACACACCCGCGTTATCGGTCGATAGACTCATCAGCGCAAGGCGTTTTCCCCAGCGCTTCGAGATGGCGAGCGGGTTGATGTTAGCCGGGTTGATGGTGCTGGGAGCGGCGTCATTGCCCGGCTCTATTCCATCTCTTTATTTACTCCTGGCGTTGTCAAGTCTGGGCGTCATCGCCCTCTCGCTGGCTAATCCGGTTATTTCCAATATGTCGGGCGTGGTCAGGGCGTATGCTACGTCCCTGCCCGTGCTGGCGCCTCTGGCGGTCTTCGGCATGAGGACGCTTGCCGGGCTGGCAGGCTGGAATCAAGGGGCAGCCTTCACACTGCTTATCTTTCTGATACTGGGGCAAATCATTGCTGTCTCCGGTATTCTCCACTTTTTTTACGGCTGGGACAAGCGCAGCCGCAGGGAAATAAACCGGTTAAGCCAGGAGCTGAATTGAAAGCCGGCGCTCTGCGCCACCGCCTGACCTTTCAGAAAAAGACCGAAGCCCGCAACAGCTTCAATGAGATGGTCGTCTCGTACTCGGATTTTGTCACTGTCTGGGGCAGTGTCACCCCCAACGCCGGCCGCAAGTTCTATGAATCTTTGCAGGCGACCTCGGAGGTCAGCGGGGAAATCCGCATCCGCTACCGCTCGGACATCCTGCCCACCATGCGCATCACCGATGGTGATTCGACTTATGAGATTGTCTCCATTGCCAACGTCCAGGGCCGCAGCACGGAACTCTTGATTATCTACAAAGAAAAGCTGGATTAAATCCTCTCCTGTCATAAGGGGGACGCCTTGCCAAGTAAGGCGTCCCCTTGAGAAATCCAGAAGGAAATGATATGGCGAATCCAACCATCTACCTCAAAGGGCTGGACCAGCTCGAGCGCAACATGAACAAGATTCTCAAGGACGTCAACAGCGAGCGCACGAAGATTTTGCTGGAGCAGGCGCGGCTGGTGAGAGACCGCATCCGGGAGAAAGCCCCGCAGGGAGAGACCGGCAATCTGAAAGCCGCCACTTATGCCGCCGCCCTGCCTGAGAAAGTTGATTCTCCTGCTCGTGCCTTCGCCGGCATCCGCCCCCGCAAAGCGAGTCATGGCCATTTAGTAGAATTTGGACATGGAGGTCCAAACCCAGCGCCCCCTCACCCGTTTGTAAGACCAGCATGGGATGAGCTGAAGGAAGATGTCAAACGGAATATCGCGGCAGACTTGAAGAAAATTATCGAGGGAGCGGTCTAGTTTTCCTTGTCACCCTGAGTGTTTCCGCAGAACCACGAAGGGTCTCACGTGAGATTCTTCGCTGCGGCTCAGAATGACACCGGGAGGTAATACCCTTTGGTTATTGAAACCGCCCTGATAACCTACCTGCTCGCCCAGACCGGCATAATTGCCCTGGTCGGCCAGCGTATTTATTTTGTGCAGGCGCCCCAGGACACGGACAAGCCCTACCTGGTCATCAATAAAATCTCCGGCACCCGGGAAAACTCTCACGAGGTCAATACTCACCTGGCTCATCCCCGCTTCCAGCTCTCGGCATTTGCCGCGACTTATGCGGATTGTAAGGCAATTATCGCCGCCGTCCAGACGGCCCTCCAGGGCTACACGGGGACGATGGGCGGCGCCGGCGGAGTGGTAGTCAGCGCCGTCTTCTATGACGATGAGACGGACCTCGACCCGGGCGATAGCAACCAGCTTTACGGAGTCGCCGTTGACTATTTCATCTGGCATTACGAGTAAAAGGCGAGGCGTCCCCTTGAGAACCTTTGAGGGTGTCCCCATTGACACGGGGATGAGGGTGAAAAGATGCGCCGGAGCATATACTACCGCCCCGAATATCAGCGGATAATCGTTTACGATATCAAAGAGCCGTTCAAGAGGCTCATCTCCGGGCTGGGGCAGTCCTCGGTGAATCCCCTCCGCCTCATCCGCCTGGCGCGGGAGATTATCGCTCTTTACCGGGCGGTCGGCCGCCTGCCTGAACCGACAGTTGAAAACGTCGGCCATCCCAACTCGGTCATTCTCTGCCGCATCCGGGATTACTGGTTTTCATCTGCGCGGCTGCCGTATCTGATGCGCCCCATGCGGCGGGCCGTCGACGCCGTCATCATCATCTACGACACCGATTTTTACCGCAGCTTCATCGATGTCTGGGCGCGGGAAATCCGGGCCAGCCCCTGGCGGGCGATGGGACCCCTTCAGCCCGACCCCCAGTTCTGGGAGGAGGGCGAGCGCCCTTATTCCGAGCCGCTGCGCCTGACGGAATCCGACTGCGGGCGGTACCTCATCGCCAGCCGTTATGGACCCGAGGACAGCGCCGAAGCCCGGCAATTATTGAGTGTCTAATCTCCCCTTCCCTTTCAAGGGAAGAGGCAGGGGATAGGTAAAAAACACTAGGAGGAAAAGACTATGCCATCGGATACAACCCCTAAATCAGCATTCGGTATCTCGGTTACCTGGGCCGGGCATGACATCGGTTATCTGTCCGATGCCAAAGGACCGAACATGAGCGCGGAGATGATTGACATCTCAAATCATGATTCGGCCAACACCTTCCGGGAGTTCGTGGCCGGACTCCGGGACGGCGGTGAATTCTCAATATCCTTGAAGTATATCCCGGGAGACCTCACCGGCCAGAAATTCATGCTGGCGGATTTTAACACAGGCACCTCGCGCCAGGTGATATTCACCTTCCTGGACGCCAGCACCTGGACATTCACCGGTCTCGTCTCAGCGTTCGATGTGGACGCGGGCAAGTTTGATGCGGACAGGTTGCTCAGCGTGACTATCAAGGTCTCCGGCAAGCCCGTCTACGCCTTCACCTAAACCCGCGTTTGTCATTCTGAGTCTCTCCACAGAGATACGAAGAATCTCACGTGAGACCCTTCGCGTTCTGCGGAAAACTCAGGGTGACAAATAAAAGAACAAAGGAGGTTCCATGTCCGATATTGATAAACTTAACCCCGCCGTGACTATTGTGCTGGATAAAGAGCGCCGGCTGTTGCTCAATCTGAATGCCATGGCTGCCTTTGAGAAGGCAGCCGGCAAGAGCCTCTTCGCGCTGAATACCGAGCAGCTGAGCGCCACCGATTTACGGTCGCTGATATGGGCCTGCCTGCTGCATGAAGACCGGAAGCTCACCGAGGAGATGGTCGGCGAGTGGATAACTCCTGCCAATATGGCTGAGATAGCCGCCCGGCTGACGCAGGCCTTCACGGCCGCCATGCCGGCGGCAAAAGAGGAAACCAAGACCACCCCTTTAGCGGAAACTCCACAAACTCAATAAACTGGCTAGACCTCTGGAGTTTCGGACGCCACGCCCTCCGTCTTTCTGAAACCGAGTTCTGGCGCCTCACCCTCGCCCAGTTCAACGCCCTGGCGGAAAGACATAATGCGGAAAACCTCATAAAAATCGGCGATGAATATCACCGCCGGGATGATTACCATACGGGACAAATCTGCGCCGCTATAGTCAACGGGTACATCGACCCGAAGAAGCATCCGCGGGGCTTGACCGCCCTGGACTTCATGCCGGGACGGAAGCCGGCTAAACCGCCCTCCCCGGATGATTTGCAAGCCCGCATCCGGCTGATGAACGCCGCCCTGGGCGGCACCGAGGTTAAAAAAAACTAACTATTCTCTTGTCATTCTGGAAGCCTTCCGCAGAAGGCTGAAGAATCTCAGGGTGGCGTGGGGGGATTCCCTTCCCCTCCCTGAGATGCTTCGCTCCGCCCCAGCATGACAAACGGAGTGAACATGGCTAACGAAATCGGTAAACTTTTCGTCGTCCTTGGTTTAGATGACAAAGACCTGGCAAGAGGCCTCCAGAAAACGATGGTCCAGCTCAAGGAAGCGGGTAAAATAATGACCGGCATCGGAGCGACGATTACGGCCGGGCTGGGGCTGTCCATCAAGACATTCGCCGAGACCGGGTCGGAAATATACGATATGTCCCTCAAGACAGGGTTTGGGGCTGAGGCCCTGTCCGGGCTGAAATACGCCGCCGAGCAATCCGGAGCCAGCCTGGAAACGGTGGGGACGGCCATCAAGGGCATGTCCAACTTCATGCAGGCAGCCAATCAGAAAACCGGCGCCTCGGCTGCCACACTGAAACAGCTCGGACTGTCACTGGAAGAGCTTCAGGGATTGAGCCCGGAGGAAACTTTCAAGGGTCTGGCATCAGCGGTAGCCGGCATTCAGGACCCGCTCCTGCGCGCCGCCCTGGCTCAGGACCTCTTCGGGCGTTCCGGCATGGACCTGCTGCCAATGCTGGCGGAGGGGGCTGACGCTCTCCAGAAGACAATCGATAAAGCCCGCGAACTGGGGATAGTCTTCAGTGACGAAGATGCCGCCGCCGCCGATGCCCTGGGTGATTCTTTCACAAATGTAAAGAAGAGCATCGAAGGTGTCCAGATAGAGATAGGCAAATTACTCAGCGGCCCCCTGAAGACTCTTATCGACCAGATTACAAACACCATAACGGCCATGACAAAATGGGCTGAAGCTAACCCTGAGACGGCTTCCACCCTCCTGAATGTTGCCGCGGCGATCGGCCTGATTTTCGTCACCCTCGGCCCCCTGCTGGTAATGCTGCCCATGATTGTTGCCGGCATTACGCTGTTATTGGGACCTATTGGCCTGATTATATTAGCTATCGGGGCATGGACTGTCGCTATCGTCGAACTCGGCATGTGGTGGGGAAACATTATCAGGGGAATAAAATACAACTTCGAACTGATGGTGAATGACGTTATTAGGCTAATAAATAAGCTCATCGATGCTCTTAACCTGATACCGGGAGTGAATATAGGAAATCTCGGAGAAGTTGGCACTGCACAGCTTTCGGAGCGTGCCAAGTCTGTTCTGAAAAAAAACGCCATCCCCTTCGCCGCCGGCGGCATCGTCACGCGTCCCACCCTGGCTATGGTGGGTGAAGCGGGACCGGAGGCGGTCATGCCCCTGGGGAGGCTGGGGGGGGGCGGCGCAGGCAGCACCTACAATTTTAATTTCCCCAATTATGTCGGAGACAAATCGGAGCTTATCTCTATAGTCCGCGAGGGCTTATATGAGCTAAAAGCCAGTAACGGCGCGCTGGGGTTTGATTAAATGGCGCTCCCTAATGGCGGAAACCTCCAGTGCCGCATCGCATTTGCCTCCACGCCGTATGCCTATCCCCCCGTCTGGACGGACGTCTCGGCTGACCTGATATCCATAAAAACCAACCGGGGGCGGCAGAACCAGCTCGACAGGTTCGAGGCTGGCAAAGCCACCATTGTCCTGAAGAATCTGGCCGGCAATTACTGGGAGAATAATACCGGCGGCGCTTACTACCCCAACGTCAAACTGGATAAGCGGGTTAATCTCCGTGTGGCTGACGTTACCGTGGTGGGCTATAATACCGGCGGCGTTATCGGCGTCTCGGCGGTAGACATTATCTGGTCTGTTAAACTGACGCCCTCGGTCGATTGCACCGTCCGCTCGTTTTTCGTCTTCACCCTTGTCACCCTCGGTACGACCGGGCATAAAATAAAAGGCGCCCTTTACAACAGCGCCCTTAACCTCCTGCAATCAGCGGCGGAGATAACGCCGGCCGACCTGAGCTGGAATAAACTCACCCTGGCGGCCGATGTGCATCTCGATGCCGGCCGGGATTACTGGTTCTCTGTCTGGGCGGATGTCACCACCGGGGATGTCTCTGTACCCTATACCGCCGGCGCTGCCAATCAGATGGCCACGGACGCCCTGGCTTACGGCGCCTGGCCCAATCCCTATGTTCCCGATAGCTATTCCAACACCAAACTCTCCCTCTATTTCAATCCCATATATGACCTCTACACGGGCTTCATCCGTAAGCTCGAGCCCTTCTGGTTTTCTAAGGACGGGCAACTTCACCCCGGCACGCGCATAGAATGCGCCGACCTCCAGCACAAGCTGGCCAAAACAACCAAAAGTGTCAATTACTCCCAGGAGCTGAGCGGCACGAGAGCCGGCAATGTCCTTACCAGCGCCGGCTGGAATTCTACAGAGCGGGCCATCGATGCCGGCGTGGAACTGATGCAGGCTTCTGGCGCCGTCAGCATCAACGCCATGTCTCACCTCTTCACAGTCCAGGAATCCGAGACGTCCCAGTTCTGGATGCGGGGGGATGGCTACGCCCGCTACCTGCAGCGTGGCGCCCTGGCGGTAGCCCCTTATACCACGGTCCAGGGAACATTCGGCACCGGCTTTCTGCCCATCCATGAGCCGGATTTCCCCCTCGATGACGACCTTTTTTATAACGAGGTCAGGCTTACCCGCACCGGCGGCTCTCAGCAGGTAGTGGATGAAATTACTGAGGCTGTCATCAGCAGCCTCTCCCGGAGCGGCTTGCTGCTGACATCGGACGCATTGACGCTGGCTCTCTGCCAGTACCTGCTCGCCCGCCACTTACAGACCAAGCGGCGCATCAAGTCCTTCACAGTTAAACCCCAGACCCCCGGCCAGGAATCCACCCTCTGGCCGCTGGTACTCGGACTCGATATCGGCTCCCGCGTACGGCTGGTCTGGACTGAAGCCCTGATAGATGGACAATACATCATCGAGGGCATCGAATCCAGCTATGATTTTCAGGTCGGGCTCTGGGTGACTAAATACAGGTGCAGTGACGCCGCCCAGCTCGTCACAGCCCAGCAGGTGACTATCAGGCCGGATGCTGCAGGTGATTTGTCAGAGACAATCATCGGCGGCTCGTCCCCGGCCGGCACCCGCTGGGAAAGCGTGGATGAGGTCACCGCCGATGAGGATGTGACTTACGTCAAGGGTCCGCCTCCGCCCGCTGCGCCCGGCGGCCAGCAGATATATTTCGATTCCTATAATTTGGCTGCCCCGCCCGTGGGCGCCATCATCACCAAGGTCAGCATCAAGGCCAGGGCAAAATACACCGTCACTATGGGCGTTCTAACCATGTCGTTAGGAGTCAGAATCGGCAGCACCAACTATGTCAGCGGTTACCCTGAAATACAACTGACAACCTCTTACGCCGACTATTCGTACGAGCTCGCCCTGAATCCGGCTACTGGGCTTGCCTGGCACAGAGCCGAGGTGGTCGCCCTGCAGGCGGTCATCGGCCTCTATGGCCCGGCATGGTCAGATACCGGAGAGGTCCGCTGCACCCAGGTCTGGGCTGTAGTGGATTACATTGCCGCGGCGTAAAGGGAGTAAAAAATGTGTCTGATAACCGCCCACGCTAAGGCCCTCAGGGAAAACAAAGCCCTGTCATTAAAGTTAAGAGAGCTGGAAGCGCAGGTAGCCAGCCTGACACCGCCTGTAGTAGCCCCTGTCCCCGCCAGCGAGACGATTACTATGTCCCGGGATGAGTTTCTAGCCGCTCTATCCAAGTTCGGTGTCATCCCGATGACGATAGCGGCGGCTCCCCAGGATTCTACCGCCCGGCTGGCAAGCAAGGCAGAGCTTGACCGGATAGCTTCTCACCTGACATCGCCATATTCTTACTATAAGCTGGACTTATTGGATTGCGAGGACTTTGGCTTGGCAGGTCAGCTCAAGGCCGGCGCGCTGGAAGTAAGCGTTAGATTGGGTGAAGGCTTTGTGCCTGACCCCTTCAATCCGGGCAAGATTATCTATCACGGCTTCTGTGTCACGCTCGACAGGGACTTGAATATGTGGCTTTTAGAGCCTAATGACGGCTTCCCTCATGCGGGTAAATGGTTTGCGCCCGGCGAGAATGGTTATCAAATCGACAAGGTTTTCATCTGAAAAGTAATAGTATTATTAGTAATGGTAACTATCCCCTCACAACAGAGGTAGTGTGAGGTAGTATGGATTTTGCTAACGCTACTGGTTGTGAAGGGATAATTACCTTAGTAATAGTATTATTAAAAGTAACATATCGGGAGTAATACAATGGAAGTACTGATAATCGCCTCAGCCGCCTTCGCCGGCGCCATCATCGCGGCGCTGGCTGGATACCTGGATTCTCAGGCATCATTCAACGTCAGGAAGTTCCTTTCCAGCGCGCTCAGGGCAGTTCTGGCGGCGGTCGGCTATGCGGTGGTCTATCACTATTCGGCTAGCGGCTTGACCACCCTGGACGTTGCCACCGCTTTTCTGGGCGGGGCTGGCGTGGATGTTCTCGGCAACAGGATGACAGGGTATCTGGTAGCGAAACTGGGGAGATAAGGAGCTGACATTGACTGTTGAAATACTGGCCGGTGTAGCTGTAGGCATCCTCGTCGGGTCGACCTTAACGGCGCTAGGCTTTTTTATCACCTATTCCAGCCGGTTGACCAAAGTCGAAGCTGGTGTAAGTGAAATAAGAAGAGACATCAAGGAGATAAAAGGGGCCATTCACTCATCGCCCTGCCCAGCCTCAACGCAGCTCCATGAAGACCTCGCTCTCCAGGAACAGCGGATTCAAAGGCTTGAGGCGGAAGCCGGAGCGCAGCCCGGCTAATATTTCAGGCCCTATAACGCAGGGTGGAGAAGTGGACTTATTCTGGGATTTGGAAAATATCGCATTCTCACATCTTGTTTGTAACATAGCCTTGGCTCGGCAGCCAGAGAAAGGGATTATACCTCACGGCTCACATTCTGGCTATGCCTATCGAAATTGTAGATGTGATATTTGCCGTGAAGCTCAGAACGAATACCAGAGACAGCGTAGGGCAACTGGCGCTAGATAGTCCGGCCCCTGCTACCAAGCCACCATCCTATGCTAACACCAGAACCGAGCGGCCAGCGCCCCGATAGACCTGGAGAGACATTCCAGGTCTATCGGGGCTTCCTTTTTATTTTTCAGAGGGACATGCACGAAACAGTGAGCAAAAGCGAGAAAAGAGGGCTTAACAAGGATAGGGTTATTTGATATAGTAACGCCATTGTTGCTCTACGATGTTGACTAAGAGAATCATAAGAGTTACTATATCAAATATAAGTAACACAAACGAGGGGCAAGGAGAGAGAGAATGGCAGGCTTTCAATTCAGGCTCACCGCCATCCCTCTTGTTAGAAACAAGAATGATACTAGAGAGCATTAAAGAAATCCAGTCACGAAAGAAGATGACCGATAAAGAAATAGGCGCCAGTCTGGGTCTGCATGAAAAGAGCTGGAGCCGGCTGAAGAACGGGCGGGGCGGGTCACTGGGCATTGAGACCATCCGCAAGGCGGTCAAAGCTTACCCGGAAATCATCGAGCCGGTGCTGAACGAGCTTTACGGTGACGATTACCTGGCAGCGGTCTACCCGCTCTTCAAGCGGATATTGGCCGAGCAGCTTAAAGAAGAAAAACAACGAGAGCAGGTGGCACAGAGTTGATTACGGCATGGACGCTGGCCCGGGGGTGCTGTCCTGTTTGCGGCGGCCGGCTGGAGGAAGAGCGGGATGAAGAGGAGCGGGAATATTACGCCTCTTCGATTCAGAGGGGCGGGAGATAACCATCAAAGGCAAGGACGCCGTCAAGATGGCGAAGGGCATCCTGAAAATCACCCATCCAGGGCGGGATGGCAAGGACGAGGGCAGATAGATGGGAAATTTTATCCGGTCAATCTCGGGAATATCGTTGGTGCTGGCAGTTATCGCCCTAATCGTAGCTCTCTCAGGACTTCTACTAAGCGGCAGTCCCGAGAACCTCATCGAGGGGCGCGTGCTTGAAAACGCCAGCCTGGTTACAAGCCGGGGCATCGAGTACCGCGCCAAGATAGCCATCGTTGACAAGCTGGGGCGGGAGCAGTGGGTCTGGGTGGCCATACCGGAGCGGGATGCCAAGGAGCTGCCTTACGGTTCATGGCTCATCGTGGACCTGAATGAAGAGGGCTACCGGATAGTCGACATTGGGGAGGTCAGATAAATGGCGTCGGTTTTATCAGCCAGGGAGCAGAGTGACGGCAAGCGCTGCCCGAACTGCACGTCAGGGGGACAGGGCGAGAGTGGCGCGCACGAAACGACTATCCATTATTACCCGATTAAGACAATCGCCGGAGAAATCGTCCTTGACGTTGGATGGGTATGCTGGAACTGCGCGTATGAATGGGGGTTTGAGCAGGGATGAATGTGA
>ERZ1292642.548-Hain-H14-01um-R1-548-length-21106-cov-8_pt1 | contig 21106 bp, 41 predicted proteins | sample MGYA00564403_ERZ1292642 | MGnify/ENA primary metagenome ERZ1292642 (study PRJEB36523, sample SAMEA6512643) | groundwater metagenome | collected 2019-01-09 | study: AquaDiva: Metagenomics assemblies of 32 groundwater samples | reverse complement strand
GCCGTACTTGCCGTCGGTCATCGCGGAGCCTCCTAGCTGGTCGGTCAAGAGCCCCTCCGTAAGCCTCGCGCGGTCCGCCGCGCCGTCTTGCGGGCTGCGACCTCCGCGGCGACTACACGGCCTACAACAATCCTCGCTACGGCGGCTAGCGTCAAGGTGTATTCACGACGGCGCCGAAACGGCCGCACCGAGAATAGACCCCCACCGCTTGCGTCGGTCTCGATGGTTAAGCGAGCGCTTGGCTTACCATCAATCCTGTCCGGGATTTGGGCGACCACGTGGAAGTGGGCGCGGCGCGGTTTCTGTGTCATGGCGGCGGAGCCGGTGGGCTAGCCAGCATGTGCGAGGGGCGCGTGGACCTGGCCGGCCCCGTCTTGCCCAACGACCTCGACTTCGTCTCGGGCTCCGACTCGCGTTGCAACAACGAAGCGTGACTTACCCGGGTCAAACGCCTGTCCGCGAGCCTGTTTGTAGCGCAAGCCGACGATAACTCGATTCGAGTCTCGAGGACGTACATCGGAAACATCGCCATCCACAACTCGGTGGCCTAGAAATCTGTTGGGGAGTCCGTAATCACGCGGACGGCGGGCGGCCTCTAGCCGCGGAAGCCCCTGCGGGTGTCCGAAGACCACGGCTAGACGACGTCCACGAGCCAGCTCACAGAGCGCTTCTTCACGGTTAGCGCCGGACCAAGAGAAGGTCAGGTCGTAGTTGGACGGTTGGTCGCGGCCCCAGACCTTCGTGTAGTCGTAGAAGTTGGTCCCCGCAAATTCGTAGGTAAACAGGTTTGGGCAGAACAGCTCCCATGGAATATCCGAGAAGACGTTCAATCGGATGTACAGGGAAAATTCACCGCGGGCCGCCCGACTTCGGTGGAACCGAATCGCCTCGACGAGCATGCGAAGAAACGCAACTGGCTCTGTCAGCAAGGCCCTCGTCCGGGCGCGCTTTGCGACAGCGTTGTACTTGGCAGAGGCGTTCTGTCCGGAGTAGACCAGACAAGCCTTCCGACAGTCTGCTGTCGCCTTGAGACAGAGCGTGCCGGAGGCGACCGGGCCCACCGCGGCCAGCTTGTAAGGCGTCAGGTCGATCGAGTGCAAACCCGGGCCGAACCCCAGGAAGTTTGGCAGCAGGCTCAGCCCTTGCACCTCGGTCAAGCCTTCGTGGTTTGGGTCCGTCTTGCCAGTCTTGTAGTTCTGGTCGAGCAGTGCGTGTCGCATGCCCGCGGGTGTCATGTAGACCCAGACACGCTTCCAGCGCTGGTTGTGCTTCCGATACTTTGGGAAGAACGGGAGCAAGCGCGTGTGCGCCTCTTCGAGAGACATCGGGAGCACGTCGCGGATCAAGTCAAGCTGCGGAAGCTTGGTTGCCGCGAAGGCTTTTGCGGGGATACCGGGGGACATTCTACTTTTTTAGCGCGTCACGTTCTTCGTCAACTACTTCCCTACCTTGACAGGACCCGCACCTACTTTCACGAAGAACTCGGGCTTCTTCTGCACAGCGGTCTGCACTCCAAGCGCCCGCTCGAAGATCTTTAAGTCGGTCAGGCAGCTCGCCCCTTTCGTGCCGTTGACGTCGTAGGTGACGTTGCCGTCTTCGTCGATGGTCACGTCGATGGTGGGTTTAGCCATGTAAGTTAGTCCTTTGGTTGACGGCAGGTACAAACATCTTCGGGTCCAATTACCACAACGCTCGTGTTACCACTGGGCGAGATAGCGACCCCCGATCGCGCCGGCGCGATACGTCTGCAAGTCCACTCGCTACCATGTGCTAGACAGGCCTCGCGAGGTCCACTGTGCGATAGCCACAGGGCTCCGACTATCACGACGATAAGGCCGGCAATTACCCACACGCCGTGGGCGATTAGCCAGTCTGCGGCACGGTCAGACGATCTCCTAGAGAAGTCCAACGTTTTTACCCCCGCGCCCGCGCCGACAAAATCCGCTTCACCAATGCCAACTTCCCACCCGCCAACTTCGAAGCCCGCACGATCTTGAGGGAGCGGCCGGCGTAGCGACGAAGCGCGGCGATCGGCTGCGCCATCAGCTGCGCAGTGTTCATGCGTGCGAGCTTCGAGCGCGTTGCACCGGCCTTGCGCTTCCGCGCCCCCGACTTGCGCGCCTTCGCCGCAGGCGGAAGCCCGTCGGAGATCGTGGTGCTCGGCAAATCTCCTCCACGCACGCCGATCACTTCGTAGCGACAGACCCGCATCTTCTGAAAGCTCGAGTCTTTCGGTACGCAGACCACGTGTTCGGGGTCCACCTTGCAGATGACGATAGTTCCACCCGACACGAAAGTCCTGGCGTACTCCAACGCCCCGACATGGAAGCCGACATGGCAGGCCTCGTCCGCGTCGTCCGAGATCTCGTTCCGAGGCATCTCGTTGATCGTGCCCGGCGAGTTGTCCACGGAACTGCTGTGGTGGTCTTGGAAGTCCGACCGCACCGACTTGTATGCCAGGAAGCACCCGTCCGTCGTGATCGGGATCCCGATGTGCGTAAGGAAGTCGAACAGCTGTGTCGTGGACCGATAGCTCGGGTTCTTACGCAAGCGCTCCCAGAACGCTAGAAGCGGCTCTGGCGCTTCATTGGCGGCAGCCATGGCGTGGATTCGGCTGACCAGGGCTTCGGGAACCGGCGCTCCGTGGCACAGGACTCGGCCGTCCAGGTCGGTGGCGAACGGCGCCCGCAACCAGCGTGCGACAGCGTCGGCCGGCTTCATCAAGTTCGCTGCGGCCTCCCAGTCTTCAGTCAGCAAAGCCGTACGAAGCATCGCGAAGTTAGCTGCGCGCTTCGCTACCAGAACTGGACAGCCGTTGACTACGACGGTGAGGTTCTCAGACGTGATCGTGTAGGGAATCGAGCGCATGGGTCTTAACTCCTAGTGAGTGGTTTACGCCGTTGGACGACGCTGGAAATTTGGGAGAGTTCGTGGCAGCTTCCGACGCGGTTCGACGAGCGGCGTCTATGAGCTGGATGTACTCGATCCAGGCTTCGTCGAGCCCATCGTTGACCCAGGTGGTGTGGCTTTGGATCCGGAGGAGTGGGTAGGCCTTTAGGATAGCGTCTAGGATCTCCGTCCTTGCATGGCGCTCGTGGTAGTCGACCAGTTTGTGGATGTGAGTTTCCCACCGGCGGCCTTCGGAGGTCTCGTTGTAAACGTGGGCGTCTAGTACAGTTTGCACGTACGCAATGAGTAGGTGGTCGCCAGGAAGCGACTTGCGCAGAGTTTCCAGGTTCGCCGTCGTCCTGGCTTCGTCATAGACCGCCTGTCCTTGTTGATACCGAATGAGCGCGGTTTTGAACTCCGGGAGCGCTTGGGCCTCAGCTCGGATCTCGTTACGCCACTTGGTGAACTCCATTCCGTACGTAGTAGCCTCCGGTTGAGTAGCAGTTACACGATAGCCATAAACTTCCGGCATTGACCGTCCGAGCAGCTCCATCACGGACTTCGCGGCGTGCCACTGCTGCATGAAAACGCTCATGCTTAGATCCATCGGCCGGAACGCCTTCAGCCGCACGAAGACATCGTCGTCCGTGGGAGTGCGGTCCACAGGCTCCCACTGAGTAGACGGAGCGCTATCGGAGGAGCCCCGTGTCTGCATCACCTCATCGTCCACGCCGATATATCGGAACAGGCGGAGCTTCGCAGCGTAGCGCTTGCTTGCGCCCTGGGCAGTTGACGCGCGGCCGCCACGCTGCCTCGGAGGCGACCACGGAAGCGTGGACGACTGCACAACTGGAACGCCGGTAAGCTTGCTCGAAGCGAGTAGCTCATCTAGCGTCGCGCGGAGGTCCTTCTTCGCACGACTCCCGAATAGCTTAATGACGCAGTCGTGCCGTTCAAGTACGAATCCGGACAGGCACCTTGTGTCATCGACCAGCACTACGCGGGTGGCGGAATGAACAGCCACCCCGGTGGCGGATTTTGAACTGTGGCTGCGTGCCCTGAACTTGATCGTCGGAGCGCCGTCGGGAGCTCTCGGTGCTACCAGCGTAGCGTGGGATTGAGTAAGGTCCTTGTGTTCGCTCGGAACCGGCAGGTCCCAGTCGTCTAGCTCACGAATCCGCAACCGGCGGTCCCACGCACTGGTAGAGTCCTGGTCGATCAGCGCCAGGGCATGCTGAACATACTCGTCCACCAAGGCGGTGAGTTTCGCGACCAAAGCCTGTGTCGTCTTGTCGGTGTACTTGAGTTCCTCTCGAGACGCGACGATCTCTACCTCACCGATATCGAAGCGCAGCACGCCCGACAGCTTGAACACACTAGCCATCCCCGACGGCTCACTTTGGAGCCCAAGCTGGCCGATGTTCAGGCGGTAGGGCACGCATCCCATCACCGCCACCCAGGTTCCGGGGTTGTACGAAAGGGCGCCTTCCGGGCAAATCGTGCCGTTGTTTAGCATCGCGACGGATGCGACTTCCGGGATCTCGACATTGATTATTGGCCGCGGCGTGAAGTGGGCGAACAGCGCCCGTGCGCGGTCTTTGAAATCCGAGCAGTCGCTGGGCTCTACTGGAATGCGGATCTCGACACCGGTTTCTGTCGAATCGCAAGCCGACTCGTGGAGCCTGTCGACCACACCGCAGTTACTTGGGTCCAGCGCGGCCGTGTAGACTCGCTTCTTACCGCCGTGCCACGACGTGATAGTGAAGCTCGTAGCGTAGGCGAATGCCGCCTTACTCCCGATCCCAAGTAGACCGGTCACGTCGTTGTTGGAGCGCTTGGTCGACGCTCCGTACTTGGTATAGACGTTGACGATGTCGTCTGGTGAAAGTCCCGGACCCCAATCACGAATCGCGAGCACTGGCTCATCGAACGTGGGCAGCTTGACCTCGATTGGCAAGTCAGGCTTTCCGGCTTCCCGGTGTGCGTCCCATGCGTTGGACGCGTATTCACGTAGCACGGCCAGAATGCGGTCGGTGTACAACGTATCCCGCAGGATCGTCATGATGTGCGCGGAGTCGTCCGTGGACAGCCCGAACTTCGCTACGCGAGACGCACCGCCGGTGCGCAACCGATGTCTGGTGTGATTTGGAGTCATGGATAGTCGACCCGGCCTTTAGCGACCCGCCAGGCGGATCTTCACTCGGCCGTTCACAGTCTCAGTACCGATCACGCGATAGCCCTTTGCTTTTGCTTGGGCCACGACGACGTGTTGGGCATAGCGCTGTTTAAGCTCGCCCATGCGGGTGAAGTGGGACCCGATGTGCGCCGTGTAAGTGCCGTTAGCTTCACGCTTGAAGGCGAACCCTTCATAGCGCGTGTCGGAACACGAGCCCTTGGCGACTGTGATCTCGCCTCGAGGTCCAGGTCCCGTATAACCCACGACCTGCACGGCGGTCTTGTGCGCAACTGCGGGCAGCCCGAGATCCTGCAAAGCTTGCAGCAGATGTGTCTCGTGCAAGAACTTAGTCTCGACTTCGACAAAGGCGCTCATGGAATGGGTGGCTCCTTGTATTGGTCAGAGTAGAGGACAGCGTCGATTCCGTACGGGTTCTCTAAGACCAAGGTATTGAAGTGCTCTACTTCAGCGTCAATCGCTTGGCGACGCGTCGCGCAGAAAGAGATTACGACGCCGTCGACCCGACGGGCGGCCCACAGCTGCGTTTTAGAATCGAACTCGACGTTGCTGACACGGCGCACCCTGGCCGTGCCCAGCTCTCGGTAGTTAAAGTCGTCGAGGTTCAGTCCGCAGACGTCTCCATTCTGCTCGATGTAGATCTCGTAGACGCGGTCTTTCATCGGTGGTGGCCTTGAAGAGTTTCTAGCACGGCGCGGCAGAAAACGGCTGCGCAACCTGGGTGGACTGCGGGCCCCGTGAACAGCCCATTAGAGACGGCCCCCGCCAACGCGTTCGTCGACGACAAACGATACAAGGCGCCTGTCCGTGATGGGACCGATCAAACGTGACTTCGCTTACACCAGCTACAGCTACGCGCATCCGATGGCCTAGTTCGGCCCGTCCGGGTTGTCGTCAGTCGCTAAGTCGGTCGCCAGGTCGTCACCTTCCGGCCCGCTCGGTGCGTCCTGCAACGCCGCCGACCGCCCGGCGACCTTCGCCCCCACCGGGTTCGACGAAGCCTTTCGAGCACGTCCGTTAGCCCAGGCACGCAAGGCATTGATCTGGTCGGCCATCGTCTTCGATATCGGGTAAGTTTCACTGCATGCCTTAAGCACGTCATTCGTAGTCAGTGGGCGCGCGTTCTCAATGAACGCTGCGTGCAGGCCAGCGTCGATCGCCGCTTCGATCTCGCTACCAGCAAAGCCCGGTGTGCTATTCGCCAGCTGTGCCAAGTCGAACTGTGCCGGGTCACGCCCGCGTAGACGTAGATGCACCTCGAAGATGGCCTGTCGCTCAATGCTGTTGGGCAAGTCGACGAAGAAGATTTCGTCGAACCGCCCCTTACGTAGGAGCTCCGGTCGTAGCGCCGTGATGTCATTCGCGGTGGCGACCACGAACACGGGGGCTTGGTGGTCGCTCATCCATTTCAGGAAGGTACCAAACGTGCGCGCCGCCGTGCCCGCGTCGCCGCCACCCATCGCATTGGAGAAGCCCTTCTCCATCTCGTCCACGAATAGGATGCAAGGCGCCGTGCTCTCCGCGAGCTGGATCGCCCGGCGCATGTGGCCTTCCGTCTCGCCGAGCACGCCGCCGAACAGCCGGCCCATGTCAAGCGACAGCAGTGGCATGTTCCACAGGGACGCCGTTGCACGAGCGGACAGGCTCTTTCCACCGCCAGGCGGGCCGACAATCAAGACACCCCGCGGCGTCTTGATCCCGAACGCGTGTGCCTCGGGGCCAAAGGCCCGCCGTCTATCGCCGATCCACTTCTTGAAGACGTCCAGGCCACCGACGGTCTCAATGGGGGTCTTGGACGCTTCGATATCGAGGATTCCCGACTTACGAACGATGTTGCGCTTCTCGTCGAGGATTCGCCCGATCGACAGCACACCGTCAGTGACTGCGCACGACGTGAGCACGTTGCCGATTTCGACGAATGTCAACCCGCGGCAAGCCTCGATCAGCTCTGGGCTACGCGCAGCCTCTTGCATCGCACGCTGCTGTCCCGATGGTGCTTGACTAGCCACGATAGCGGCCAACCGTGCGATCACCGGTCCATCTGGCAGAGGCCAGTCGATCACCGTCAAGTCCTTGTCCAAGTCAGGGGGGACCTTGAGCGTAGCGGAGAGGACGACGATCGCACACTCAGACTCGTGCAGTCGTGTAGCCAGGTCTCGCATCAAGCGTCGGACTTCAGGGTCGGCCATGAAAGCGTCGAAGTCTCGCAGAACGAATAGCGTTGCTAGCCCTTCGTTGGCCGCCTCCTCAATCTTGCGTAGCGCCTCCACCGGGGAGGCCGCTCCGCCACTCGAGTCACCCACCTCGCTAGTTCCGGGGCTCTCGAGCGGCCAAGGACGGACGAAACCACGAGACAGGCTCCAAGGTGTCACAGATCGCTTGATGCGAGCCCTGTCGCCGGCTTTCTGCAAGCTAGCCTCCACACGCGGCTCCTCGGACGAGACTATATACAGTAGCGAGTAGTGAGCATCGAGCAGGTCGACGACACGCTGAATCGCCGCTTGCTCGAGTGATGGAGCTACGGCTGCTGCAGGGGGTCCTGCTTGCGCTGCGGGCTCTTGCGGAGCTACTTTGATCTTTGCCATGTGGATAGTTCCTAGTTGGCTCGGTCTTCTTCGACCAGTTCGATGTCAGCGCTCACACACCCAGGGGTCTCCGAGCTCGGTCTGACATCAACCTTAGCTTCCACGATCTTACCCATAAGCCGCGTCTTCCGAATCGCATAAGCCAAGAGGGCCTCAACTAGCTCCGACCAGGTCAAGGACAGGCGGTGTCGTGACATGAGGCTCAAGCCACCGCTGCCACGGTAGAAGCAGCTTCACCGGGAATCCCTTCGCCGCCAGTTTCGTTCGGTGTCCCCGCCTCCGGCGTGTACAACCCCGCGAAGACTCGTGCAAAGCGTCCCGCGCCGAGCCGAGCTTCCTCACGCGCAGTTTCAAGCGCGGTGTCCCCGTCGTCCGCGGCGTTCCGAAGCGACCTTGCGACGCGATCCGCAAACCCGTGCAGGTCGTCGATAGCAGTTCGGGTAATCGGTGATTCGACTAGCTTGGCTAGGTCGCGCGCCTGCCGGACCTGCGCCACGATCACTCGATGGTCGCCGGTCTTGAGAGCGTCGATCAAACCCTGGATGCCAGCCTCGATGTCGCGTCGAAGCGACGCCAGTGTCTCCTCCTCAGTAGCAGTCGGGCTGATCCGCACTAGGACCGGCAAGAACTTGACGTAGCACACCTTGCACTTGGCGTTGGCGTCCACCGTCATTGCGTGTGCGGTAGCGACCTGCGTATCGAGCTCGGCCTTGCGCGCGTCGGCTACCAGATAGGCGTTCCGTCCTAGTGGGTAGCCAATCTTCTGGAAGCTGCGATAGACCTTGCTGTAGACGTCGCGAACGATTTCGGCTTCGTCCGGCGCAGCTTCCGTCGTCGTGGTGTGCACCACCTGCTGGCGACGATGGTCGAGAGCTTCGCATGCCGCGCCTTGCCATGTCGCTGGCGCCTCGGTTGGCGGAGCTGCGCTGGGATCGGTCGTCTTTGGACAGTCCAAGCAGATAGCAGCCTCTGCTTGGCGTGTCGCGTGGCGTCCCTGGATCGTCGTGCAACGCACGAAGACCAGATGGCACGTACCTAGATCGAGCATGGTAGTTTTCTACTCCTTACTTCAGCTTCCACGAGGGGCGGGGCCAATGACGAAAGCGCCAAGTTCGTCGACGAACATGCCCCGTCCCACAAGCTTCGGTAGGTCGTCCTTCGGCACGGGCCGCGGAACGACGATCTCGCGCATGCTGTGACCGCCTTTGAATAGGAGCAAGAGGCGCACGTACTGAGCACCTTCGGCGCGCACGCCGATGATGTAGGCAGGAAGGCCCTCGCCTGGGTCAGGCGTGCGCTGTCCCGGTTTCTTAGAGGTAGACATCGACGAGTGGGCTAGTGATCAGGCTCCCCTCCGCGCCCCGCGCTGCGAAGGTCAACGTGCGTAGGTTTCGATGACGCCCGACGTGCGCCACCACGTACCGTGTAACACCGAGTGAGGTCACAGCGAGCGCTTGTGAAGCAGGTAGCCGCCGTCAGGCTCGTGTTGTCCAGGACGGCCACGTCTGCCCGACACCTCGGCCGGACCTCCCTCGGGAAACAGCACACGGCCTAGCTCGTAGACGATGTGAAACGCCATGTCCATCCCGCAACCGCTTACTTGAACAGCGTTGCTGTCGACCCAGCGCCATCCCAGCGCAGTTGCGACGAAGCCAGAGATGTCCCAGATCTCTTTCTTGCGAACGACCATCAAGGCGATTTGCCGGGACATCCCAGAGCGCGCGACGTGCTTGATCACGGTGTAGACCTCAGAGCCCGGTCGCAGCAGCTTTCGTAGCCTCGCCACGGCTTCCGCCCTCTCGGCCGCTTTCTTACGCGTCATCTTAGTCACTGGGACCGTCCTCGAAACACGCAGCGCACTCCGTGTCCCAATTCGGATCGTCTTGCAGGTTCACGTCGTCAACGATTTCAGGTTCGTTCGAGAAGACAACGTGGTCCAGATGCCTCGCATCTAGTACTGCGCGAAGGCTCTCGACCGCACCTGCGATGTCGTCTCCAGGCGGCTCGGCTCGAGTCCAGACGACGATGACGGTCTTGACGAGGGTTCGGGGCATGGGCGTTAGCTAGCCTTTCCGGCACGTCGAAGCAACCAAGCGCGCTGTGCCGGGCTCAAGCGAACAGCGTCCGCAACCCCGTTCAGGTTCCTGAAGAGGTCGCTTGCAGACCCGATGAAGTGATTGGCCCCGATGTCGCCCTCGACGACGGCCAGCACGAAGCCATCACTGGTCGTGACAAGCTCCGCGATTCGGGGGTCGGTCCAGGTTCGGTCTACAAGGAAACCTAGGATCGCGCGCATCTTCCCGCTGAGAGTTAGCACCCCAGGTGCTGTCTTCCTGACGATGGCGTTACAGGTTCTTTGGTCTTGGGTCATTGTTGGATCCTCGGTTCACGAAAGTACACACCAGCGGAGTTTGCCAGTCACCAGACCCCCAACGCATCCTTGAGCGAGAGAACCTCCTCGCCCATCCACGACACCTCCTCGCAGAGCTGCCAGAGCCGATCGTTGTCCGGCGCGTCTCCCCAGCTCTCGCACGCGCAGACACCGATACGCAACTCCCCCCGACCCACCTTCGCCGTCCTTGTCATCCAACGACGGTAGTCGTCACCGCCAGTGTTCCAGACCCTCTCGAACTCCAGCAGTATCTTCGAGAGGGCCTCTTGCACGAGCTTCGGCGTTAGCTTCTTGACCAGGGCGTTCGTCGTTGCCTCACTCGGCCCGGAGAAGCCAGCCGCCGACGCCAGCGCCCCGTACACACGCTGTTCCCCGGAGTTCTCGAAGTCCAGCTCCTCCAGCGGTTCGTTCTCGTACTTGCGGAGCTTCTTCGTCAGCTTCGCACACGCCTTGCTCCAGGGCACCTTGCTCGGTGCGAACCGCAGCCTCGGCTTGCCAACGTAGCAGAATCCAATTAGGTCCATGCCCATCGTTGTTCACTCCTTTCGTCCGAGGACCATCAGACCGGAGCGCGGTCCGAGGACGACGCGTTGACGATCCTTCATGTTCGGGAAGACGGCCACCTTCGGACCATCCATGTACGTCTCGTCGTCCTGCACGGTGTTCGCGTCGAACCACGCGCGCCCGAAGCCCGACGCCCACACCTTCCCGTCGTCGAACGCGTAGGCGTAGTCCGTCGTCCGGCTGTCCATCCACGGCCACGGCCAGCCCAACTCCGGCTGCGTCGCGTCATCCCTCTGGAGCAGGAACGCCGTCACGGCCGCCGTGAACTGTGCTCCGTGCTCGGCGTTCTTGATCTCGTCCGGGATGCCACCAGGGTTCCCATCCCACGCGATGCTGCCGAGCCACTCGGCGTTCACGCCGCGACCCACGTAGAAGTCTGCGCGCGTTCCCATCGTCTAGTCCTCCTCGACGTTCTCGCCACACGTCTTGCACACGAAGACCGGCTCGTCTTCGTCCCTTCCATCGTCGTCCAGCTGGAAGAACCCTGGCTCGCTGCCGGCCTCGTACAACGCGTCGGCCATCTGCTTGCCGTCGAGCATCACCGTCTCGTCGTCTCGCTTCATCAGCACGCCGGGTCCACTGCCCACGAACTCGGCGAGGGCGCCGATGTCCAGGTTCTCGACGTTCTGGTCGTCTTCGTGCAGGATCACGAGCGTCACCGTCGTCTTCTTGAACTTGTTCTTGGTCATCCGATCACCTCTACCTGAATTGGCGTGTGGTGTTCGCCGTCCTTCGACTCCGACTTCCATCTGCTACCGATGCAGTCGTGCTCTGGCACCTCACCATCCACAGCATCGAAGACGTGCAAGCACCGCTTACACTCCAGTTTATTGAACCAGTCTCTTCCATCGTCGTCGGTCCAGTTTGGCGTCACCGGACTCCTTTCAGGAAGCGTCCGCGTTCGTCCCCGTGAATGCCGTACTGGCGCCCGCTCGTCGCGTGGATGCCGAGAGCGAGCCAGCGGTTGACGACGGACCAGTGATCGGACTCGAGCTGAGCCTCGATCATCGGCCGGGTGTAAGCGGTCTTCTGAGGCATCAGTCAGGTCTCCTTTCCGTACGGCTGGCCTCAATCTGGCGTGCGAGGGACCGCAAGATCTCAGGCAGTCGATCCGCGACGTCCGGTGGGGCTTGCACCGAGAAGCCGGAGCCCAGCATGCCGTCGACCACGATCACGATCGCGGCCACCGCGGCGGTCTGCTCGCGGACGTGCGTGCAGAGCAGATCGTACTTGCCTGGATCGTAGGCCATCAGAACCATGTCCCCTGGAACGCGTCGAACACGGCCTGGCGCAGCTCGGCGGTCGCGCCGTGAACGAACGTCTGGGTATCGCGCGTCTCGTGCACGAGGACCCGCGTCGTATACTCACCGTCGAGAGGTGACCTCGACGCCGGCGCGCCCTCCACGCGCATGAAGGTGTGAGTCTCCTCCAGGACGTAGGCGTGGACGCTCTGGAGGTCGCCGGCGCGCCGCGTCACGGCTTCGAGCCGTGTCGCCGGCGTGTCCAGCGGCGCGTCGAGCACGAACTGAAGCGAGACGACTGCGCGCTCGAAGCCCGGCTGCCAGAGAGCACCGAGAGCTACGCCCCGGTAGGTGTAGATGCGCTTCTTCGTCTTCGTCTTCGCGTGGCTCATCGAGCTATTCCTCGTCGTTTGGGTGCTCCTCTTGAGCACCTTCCGCTTCTCGTCCGCGGACATGAATCTGTGGTCGTAAAATGCTGGGGCGTACATCTGACCTCCGGTTTGGTTGGCAGGCTCAAACTATTCGGCCGGCTAGGCTAGCCGCCGGGCGAACGCGCGTTCTGCAAAAGCTTGGACACCATCGCGGCTTCTCTCTTGGAGAGTGCAGCGCGCTGCACCCGTCCGAGAGCCGCCTTGATCCGACGTCGTAGAGCTGTGCCCGCGGGGGTCCCCATCAACACCGCCTCGAATAGAGCCCAATCCCGCCGCGGCATCACGGCCATGTACAGCTTCGGTTTCTGTGGACGCTTCTTCATCCAGACACCATCGAGTGTTTAGTTGTCGCGCAGCCCGTCGGTACTTCCCGACTCTCGCAGCTCATCGGTCGCCTCTTGTAGTGCTCTGGTCACCATCTGTGCAGCAATCTCAACACTCTTCGTTAGCGCGTAGAGTGCTAGCCACGCCGCTGCGCCGTAGTGCCAGTCATCCGATGCCAGCCAGATCAAGAGGCCGACGGCTGCACGCGCTACGCTTGCGGCAACCAAGCGGCGACCTCGGGCCGCATTGTATGGGCTAGGCTCGGCGGGCATGGGTTCTAGTTCTCTAGTGAGCGCCTTGGCTTTTTCATGGGTCCTCGTAGAAGCTGCTCACGTCTCCGGACTCCATCGCCGCGTCGGCCGCAGGTCCGTGCTCTCGTAGGTGCCCACGCTGGCCGCTCTCACGCACGAAGTCTCCGCAAAGCGCGCAGACCTTGCACGCACGAGCAGTGCAGTCGGAGCAGATCCTCGAAGCGAGCGGCGGTTCGCTCCACTGATGGCAGCACGGACATTCGACTTCGAGGCTCCACAAGACACGATCTAGGACCTGGGCGTTGTTGAACCAATCACTGCTATCTCGGTCCATCGCGCCGAACCACGTCTCCGTGTCGATGCTCGGCGAGTCCGCATGGAACTCGACTTCGTACGCGGCGCGCTCTTCAAACTTGACTCTGTAGCGGGGCATGCTAAAGTTTTCCTCGGCTAGCGCCGTGCTTGTTGACGTCAGCGATGCTTCTTGCGTAGCAACACGAGGTTGAACCCATGTACGAACGTCTCTCTACCGGAGTCGAGCCGCACGTCGTACACGTCCCACCCAGCATCCGGCCCCGCGCGGCCATCCTCGAGCATCACGCCGCACTGTCCCGCATCCTTGCGCCGACGGCGTGCAGCATTACCGAGCACGTTGTCGACACGAACCCGCGTGCCGCGCTTCACGTAGCGACTCATGGCTAGCAGGACTTTCTCACGGCGCGCGTCCTTGCAGGTTTCCGCCGAGGTGGCGGCCACGTCTTGCAGATCACCAGCTTGTTAGCCGCGACCTTCATCCCGAATTCTCTGCCACACGCACCGCACAGCATGTGTGTGAAGCCACCCTCCACGTCTGTCGTTGACGAGTCCCAGAAGATTTCTGTGTCGCCTTCGTGATGGATGAAGCCTGCCGCGTCGATACCGATGATGCCAGCCCGCCCTTCGAGCTTTTCCAGGGACCCTGCAGAGGCCTTACAGCAAGGGCTCAGGACCTTGTAGAAGCGAGGCGGCTTCTTAGTGGGCTTCTTACGAGGCATCGTCTGAGCCTCCCGACTCGTAACGCACGAGCCTGTTAACTACCAAGACGTCGAGCAGACCGGCTTCCCGAAGAATTCTCTCGATCTCGCGGTCACTCGGTACGCCCCACTCGACGTAGCCGCTTGGTTCCCGCAAGATCGCGGCCATCAGGTAACTTAAGCCGGCGCCGATATGCGTGTCTTCGGGCTCGAAAGATTCCGTGGCAGCAATGCAAGCGTCGTGCACAGCGAGGGCCAACTTGACACGCAACGTGAGCGACCATTGCGGCCGCGGCCGGCGATGTAGGTCTTGTACTAGCAACACACGTTTGGTGAGGGGACTATGACGTGGCATCTAGTGGTGCTCCTTAGTCTCGTCCGCGGTCACCTCTGGCCTCCATGAAACCGCAGGACACGCACGTCCGTTAGTGGGCTTAGAGCAGCGATGATCAGCGGTCGAACGTCCGTCCAAATCGGCACAGAGCAAGTCCGACCCGTCTGTCACGTCGAAGATCATCTAGCTAGTCCACCCGAGCCCCGCCACGACGGTCGACGCCCCACGATCCATCCGCACAGTTTTTCACGACGCGGTGCCAGCCAGGTAGCACAAGCAGGTCATGCTCGACGTCTCTGACTTGACCTTTCACGAAGACGGCGCCGTTGCAGTACATGCGAGCGGCCACGTGGCGGCCGTGGCGTTGCGTCTCCCGCAGGTTTTGGTACTGCCAGTCTCGTCGACTCGCATCGGGGAATCCAATGCGGAATCCGACGAGGATTTCCCGCGTTGTCTTCTGGTGCGATTGAGTCGCGCCGCTGGCCGCGACGATCGGGACCTGGGCACGGACACGGCGGTCTCCCCGGCGCCCACGATCTTCACGTTGGAGCCGCTCGATCTCGCCAGCTCGCTTCTTGGAGACCGGCGCGAAGAACCACTCGCCTTGGCGCGGCGTCTTTGCAGGGAGTCCCGCGGGTCGCAAGGCGGCGAGTGCCTGCGCAACTGCCCCCGCACGCGCACGCTTGGGTAGGCGTGCCACGAAGAAGGTCCGCCGGCGCAAGCTGTCGTTTCGGTCCAGGCCGGCCACGAACAGGCGCTTCTGCGCGCGAAACAAGCACTCGCCTAGGAAGTGCTCGTCGACCTCGACTTCATGCGTGTGAGTTCTCGTGGCCTGAAGACGGCCGTCCCCCAGGACGTGGGGGCAGGCGCTGCTGTAGTAGCACCGGTCGCCCTCACGAACACGTCGGAGAAGCGTCGTCATAACGTGTCGTGCCGGTGTCGACGCCACGACTTCGATGTCTTCAGGACGAATCGCAAGCTCGACGGGGTGGCCGCCTATCGACCGGCTACGGACGCGTCCTTGGCGCAGCACGGTGAACGGCACGTAAGCGTGCGACTGACCCGCAGCTTCGATGACGCGCCGCACCACCGCTTGGTGCATCCGCGTGTTCATCGTGGGGCCAGCGTCCCCGTTCAGCAGGATTGCGCCCGCCTTCGTACGGACAGCCAGAGGCCAGGTCTCGTACGAGAGCAGGGTGCGCCCTTCGAATGTCATGCGGCGCGTCCCCGACATCCCGCCGCCGCGCCCTCCGAACCGCCCCCCAGAGCCACCGCGGACCCTGTTCCGGTTGAACAGAGCCTGTGTCTTGCGACTGGAGACGTCTTCACCGGCCAGCCAGGCCATTACGATTTGTGCGAAGTTCGGCATCTTAGCGAGTCTCCTAGAGTGTTTAGATTTGAGCTAGTCCCACTTGATCGCGTCGGGGTCGATACGCGTCGAGCCCGACGTCCCGCATTTCAGACAAGAGATGTCCACTACGAACTGCACACCGGATGGCACGCTGATTCCATCCGGGTCTGGGATGTGCTTGCCATCGCGAGTCTTTCGACAGTGCTCGTAACAAATCCTCGCACCGCAGAATCTGCAAGGCCTGGGCATGTTAGTGCCTCCGCGGCTTTGGTTGGCGCTTCATTGTAGCTACCTCACACGATCTCGTAACCACACAGGGCGCAGAAGCCATCTCCGGCGTCGCTGTGGCCGGACTGCCACTGCTTCAAGTCCTCGTCGAGGAACCGCCCCTGGCACCGCTCCGGCACGTTCTTTCGGTGCGTGCCATCGTCGCTGTAGTAGAAACGCACGAGCCGAGCGAGCTTTAGGAGAGCTTCAAGCAGTGTGGGGGCCCCGCAATCAAGATCGGGGTCATGGCACCTGCACCACTTGTTGTACTGGTTCCAGCCACCTTCGGGACCGGGGGCATTTGCGTCCTCGCTCAAATCCAACCACCCACCACCTTCAAGCCATACCTCGAACTGCGTGTTGAGGCTGTCGTCGTCATCGATCCGTCGGTTCGCAGGGTTCACGTAGACGATGTCGACGTCCACACACTCCAACATGCTCCCGTCGTGGATCACCTCGTCGTGCCAACCAGGCCCGGGAGGAACTACCTCGTGCAAGCTCGGGTTTCCAGGAACTGGACGGGTCTGGAACAACGACTGACCCTCCGGAGGAACCTTGATGGTCACCGGGTGCGTCCAGAGACGGTGCTCCTGGATCCAACGGATCTCCGCCTTGACGGCAGCCGGGTCGCTCGGGAGCGTGGGCATCGTGCGGTGTAGGGACATCGGTCTTTCTAGCTTTCTTCTAGTGCGAGAGGGGGGATTCGAACGCAGCGCATCGGCGGAGGTCACGGCAGCACGTCGGCGGGTGGCGGGTTTGGAATGCGGATCCAGCGCGCGTGAAACTGCCGCATATCGTGTGCTGTCCAGAACGATACAGATCCACTCGCGCGATGAACTTCAACAATCTGCTGTGCTCGCACCACCACGTATGCGGGCATCGCGGGGTAGTAGCTACAGATCGACCAGTACCATCCGTCCTCGCTCGGCGGGTCCGAGGTCCACGCGGGTGCCACTACTCTTGGCTTGGGCATGTCTTCCTCTACTCCCGGCCACGCCGGTTACGAGCGCGACGCCGCTCCGCGATCTCCTGCACGATTCGGCTTCGTTCCGCTAGGTACTTGCCGTACTCGTCGTCAGAGAAGACGCGGACGATGTGCTTGGTCACAGACCAGCCATGTTGGCTGCGCACGGGTTGTGCCCAGGCATCCGCGTAGGCCAACGCATCGTCCCGCGACTGGGCGCAGAACCGAATGGCCACGTCCGCAAAGCCTGGGCGGGTCAGCAGTGCGACGTAAGACACGATAGGGTCGAACGACGTTGCCATCTAGGCTACTCCGGCGCTGTGTACAGCCGCGCGATGACGGACTCCATGTCCTTGCGAGCCAGGCGCAACGCCGGCCGTGCGGCGTCGACAACGTGGTGCTCTGTCTCCCGCAAGATGGCCTGGAACAGGCGAGCAGCTCGTGCGAGGTTGCTGAGTTCTGCGCGGGTGTACCTGGGGTACACCAGCGTGCTACAGACAGCTTGGGTATCGAGAGAGGACACGGTTCTACCTCCGTTGGGGGTTGGTTGGTGGGCGTTGGCTAACGCCGCTCGGTCGGCTCGGTGGCCTCGTCCCATGCGTACTCGGGCAGGGCGGGGTCCCAAGCATCCTCACACGCATCGCAGTCGAGCGGGCTTCGACCGTGGGGGCAGCGCAAGCCGATGTCTGTGAGAGTGATGTCAGGGGGCATGTTCGGTAACCTCCTTTTGTGAAAGGGTGAACGCGTTCTGCTACGTCACGTCGCGAGACGCAGCCGCTTTCCAGCTACGCATACGAGTGTTCCCGCAGCTCCGGTGCCAGCTGCCGGGGTTAACCGCCACGCACCGTAGAAGTCGATACTGTCCTGCCGACGATAGAAGCAGCAGATTCGTAGACGTTCACCAGCCCGTACTGGAGGCGGGGTGCAGGACGTACGATCTCTACGCGAAACCTGTAGGTACCGGCGGCGACCCGACGATAGCGGGGCTTCGCCTGGCGGGTTCGCTTACTTTGGGGCATGGCTTCTGGCACACGCTTCAAGTTCGTTCTCCCCGAACGTCTCAACTGCGTCAGCCGCATCGCTGATCAGGCTGGCTACCTGCGCGTTTCTACGAAACGCGTCGGGGTCGAATTGGTAGCCTCGTCTCCGCAAGCCGGCGATGACGCGGTCCACCGCGTCAGCTCGAACCCCCGCCTCTGCGAGGATTGCCGCAAGCTCCGTCAGGTCGACGCGTGGGCGTGGCATCTTGTTTACAATGCTGCCGCGCGAGCTTCGCGGGGCACAAGCTCCGCAAAGGCCTGAACGATCTCGACACGACGTGCGTGGGTCCACTCGTCGTAGGTCCCCCCGTCGTAGCCCGACTCGGCGTCCGTGCTTGCCAGGGCTGCGATCTTGTAGGCGTGCGAGCAGTCGGAGACAACTCCGGTTCTACCTCCGGGCGTCAGATCTAGCTCCTCAAGCCTTCTGGACGCGGCCAGCCACTGCCTACTGTCCATACGAAAATCGTCTCGCACCACGGCGAGACACCCCATGACTCAAGTGACGCCAGTCTTCCGGTCCACGAAGCGATGTGCGTCGTCCTCGGCCCAGCCCATTTCACCAGTGGCAGCGAGTAAACAAAGCGCGTCGAATTCGGGCAGTTCGATGCGCTCGCGTAGAGCCTCCACGAAGCGGCGGGCGTCTCGAAGCCGTGAGTTCTTGTCCATGGTGTCCTCCAAAGTTACTGTGGTTGGCTCTTCACATGCCAAGCGCGTGGTCTACGAGGGCCTGAAGCACCCACAAGAAGTCCCCTCTGTGCTGTCCCGGCTTCGGGTTCAACCGCTCCACCGACACTACATGGTGCGCCGTCTCGTGTATGAGCGTACACACGGAGACCGGCATGCGGCGCCGGATGACGCGGCCGCCCTCGTAGTGACCGGCCTTGTCCCACCGCGTCTCGTCGTCCTCTTTGAACGGCAGGATGCGCTTGATCGGCCTGGTACCGAGGCTCCGTGTCAAGCCGGCCGAGATGTCGGCCGCGAGTTGCCAAGTAGAGATCGTGCTGTCGTACCTCCACCGCCCCAGAAAGTACGTCTCGATCTTGCGTGAGGCCGCGTACTCGTGCGTGATCGCACGTTGGGCCTGTGCCCGGTCGTAGTGTCCGGGCGGCAAGCGACGCGCTTGCACCAGCTGGTCGAGGGGGCCCACCTGGGAACCCTACTTCAGCAGTGCCTTCAGATCCACGCCCTTCGCGCGGAGCGCGTCCCCGATCGTGGAGCCGCCCCCACGCGCCTTGTACATCCGCACCGGGCGCTCCGTCTGGGGCGTCCGCCCCGGCGGTGCCGGGGGCTCCCTCCAGGCCGCTGCCATCCGCGCTTCGTAGGCCGCGGCGTAGGCCTGCGCAGCGATGCCGGTGTCGATCCGTTCGAGGATGGCATCCTCGACCCGGGAGGCCTTCTCCCGGTACGTCGAACGTTTCGACCGGCTCCGAATCTTCGCGTTGATCTTCGGGGTCGTAGGCTGGCCAGCGATGGCGAGGATGAGCGTGTGGGCCACGGTCGAAGCTCCTTTCGGTGCGGTGGTGGTTGCGAGGGCTAGATCAGCCCCCGCGCATGAAACGAGACGAACGATCCGTCGCCGACAACCACGTGGTCGTTCAGCGGGATACCAACGATCTGACCAACCTGTCGCAGCCGTTCGGTGAGTGCGAGATCCTGCGGGCTTGGCTCTGGATCACCTCCCGGGTGGTTGTGCACCGCGATGAACCTTGCAGCGCCCAGGCGGGCCAGCGAACGCACGATCGCTCCTAGGGGCACCTCTACCCCTGTCACATGTCCGATAGCCACCGTGATCGGCTCGTGCAGGACATGCTGTCGAGCGCTAAGTGCAACGACCAGGAAGGCCTCTTGCGTAGCGTCGCGGAAACGTGGTCCGAGAGCTGCGTAGACCGCCTCCGGGGTGCTCAGCCTTTGGCCCTTCTTCAAGGGCGTGCTGGCTAGCCGACGGGAAAGCTCGTCCACCGCTTGCAGCTTGGCTTGCCGGCGGGGCGTTAGGCCGGCTGCCGGGCTCCCTGCGGTCAGCGCCGCAACGGTACTACGGGCGTCTCCGTACGTGGCGACTAGCTCCCCGGCTCTGGCTACAGGAATGCCCAGGACGATGGCGAGAAGCTCCGCATCGCTGTAGGAGGTGCTAGGTGCCATGACTTGGTTCAAGGATCGAGGGGGCTGCCCTGGCGCAACGAAATCCAAGCCACCTGACGCGGTCGTCGGCGTGGACGGCGTAGCGATAGGCGGCCCGGAGGAACCGCGGTTGGAAGAAGTACGACCCGCCCCGAACCACACGGGCGGGATGCTCTCCCGACAGCCACGCCGCGCCATCCGCGGGCGCACCCCGGCAGTCGGCGTGCCAGACGTCCTCCATCCACTCGAAGACGTTGCCATGCATGTCGTACAGCCCGAACGCGTTGGGCTCCTTCTCCCCGACGGCGTGAAGCTGACCTCCGGAGTTCGCCGCGTACCAGCCGACTCGCGCCAGATCGGCCTCCGCGTCGCCCGAATGGTAGCGCGTCGTCGTCCCGGCCCGGCACGCGTACTCCCACTCCGCCTCCGACGGCAGGCGCAGCCCCGCCCAGGCGCAGTAGCGTTGCGCCTCCTCCCAGCTCACGCCGACCACGGGCTGGCGGGCCTGGTTGAACCGCCGATCGCTCCACAGGGCCGGTTCAGGCTCGCCGGGGTTGGCCGCCAGGAAGCGCGCGTACTCCTCGTTGGTGACCGGATAGCGGCCCAGGTAGAAGTCGGCCACGCGCACCTCGTGCCGCGGACCTTCGTCCCTGAAACGCTCCTCCTCTGTCTCCGGTGAACCCAGCATGAACGTACCGCCGGGGATCCGCACCAAGCCGGACGTCGGGGTTGCCGCGAAGTCCGGCATGCTCACCGCCACGGCCTTCTCTACGGCATGTGCGAGGGTTTCTACGGGGGTCATCGGCTGCCTCTTGTAAGGCCCGGATACGCCGGGCTGCGCCCTGGTTTTCCACCCGACCAGGAAGGGGCCCTTAAGGCCAGTAGCGGTGCTGTCAGGAGTCGAACCTGATACTCGGCTTGGGTGCTTCGATAACTGCCGAGGTCCCGCCTCCCGGGACCGCACCATGAAACAGAAAGGGACCCTTCGGAAGTTAACTTCCCCGCCGCAGCTGCCCAGGTTCCCAAGCCTGTGCAGCCTGACGCGTCAGGCACCGAAGTTCTTAAGGCGTAACGTCCCTGCCCCAGTTGGCCTCCAACCAGTCCAGCAGGGCCAGGGAGACCCTGCCGTGAAACGGGTCCAGCTTACC
>ERZ1292642.547-Hain-H14-01um-R1-547-length-21116-cov-7_pt1 | contig 21116 bp, 30 predicted proteins | sample MGYA00564403_ERZ1292642 | MGnify/ENA primary metagenome ERZ1292642 (study PRJEB36523, sample SAMEA6512643) | groundwater metagenome | collected 2019-01-09 | study: AquaDiva: Metagenomics assemblies of 32 groundwater samples | reverse complement strand
TCCGCTTCCGAGGGCCCCGCGGCTACGCCGGGCCGTGGCTCGGCCAGGAGCCCCTCATGGAGGTCCTCCCGCCGGAGGCGGCGGGGGGGAGCCCCGAGGACCTGACCGCCGGGCAGGCGGCGAGCTTCCGGACGCTCTGGGAGCGGTTCACGAGCATCTGGCCGGCGTTCCTCGGGCTGGAGCGCGAGCTCGTGGACCGCGCGGCCCGGTGGCGGTTGCTGGCCCTGGACCGCTACCGCGCCGGCGACGTGGAGGGCTACCGGGCGCTCCTGGCCCGCGTGCAGAACCTCGAACGGATGGAGGCGGGCCGGAAGAACGTGCAGGGCCGGGTCCTCCAGTTCAAGGACGCCTGGGAGGCGATCCGCTCCTACATCGCCAACGCGGGCCGGTGGCTCGGGGTGCAGGGGCTCGGAAACGGACGCCTCGGGCTCCCGCCCCTCCTGCTGGTGGTCGGGATCCCCGCGGCGCTGGGGGCCCTGGTGTACGTCATCAACACCCACCAGCGGATCCGGGCGGACCTCGACGCGGATGCCCAGGTCCTCGCGGCCGTGGAGGCCGGCCGGATAACCGCCGAGGCCGGCGCGGCGCTGATTGGGGCCCGCCAACCCAAGGGCCTGTTCGCGGGCCTCGGGGGCGCGCTGACCCCGGTGGTCCTGGTCGGCGGCGGCCTCCTGGCGCTCCTGGCGTTCCGGGGAGGCGGGACCCGTGCCCGCGCGTAAAAAGTACCCGCGGAAAAAGTGGCCCCGAGGCCCGCAAGCCGAGAGGAGATCCCCGATGGGAGACCCTGAGCTCGCACCCGCACCGGAGCCCGGAAGTCCTGAGCCCGGGGCGCCGCTGGACCCGCTCCCGCCGGAGCCGGCCGACCACGAGGAGGGGGGCCCGGTGACGTGCCGGACGTGCTGGTGCCAATTCGGCGTGAACCCGGCCACGGTGCCCGCCGGCACCCCGCTGGTGTGCCCGGTCTGCCGGACGCCCTGCTAGAGCGCCCGGGTGGCCGCCGCGTGGGCCCGGGTCCTGGGCCAGACCCTCCAGGACGCCCTGGCGTTCGATCGGCCCGGGCGGTTCCCGACCCGGGATCCGATAACCGGGGAAATGACGGGCTGGGGGGGCGCCCGGGCGCCGCTGCCGGCGGTGGACCCGGCCCTGGCGGCCGCGTTCCCGGGCCGGAGCCCCCGGGAGCTCCTGGGGGCGCTCCAGCGGGGACGGGGGGGACTCTATGACGCGCTCCGACAGTACGCCCGGGTGGCTCCGCGCCCTGTGGCGCCGGTCCCCGTTCGGCTGCCGCGGCGTGGTCTTGCGGCGGGCCCCGGCAGCCGGCTCGGCGCCGCCGGCCTGTGGGATTGCCGGCGGACCCGGCCGACCTTCTACGCCTGCCTCGCGGACGGGGAGCGGCTCCAGCGGTCCCCGTGGGGGAGGGTCAAGGTGAACCCGCTGCCGGCCGGCTTTGGGGACGTACTCCGCGGGCTGATCCGGGAGGGGCTCCGGCCCCGGGACGCCATGCGGGAGGCCTGGCGGCGGGTCCGCCTGGCGGAGGACCCGGAGCGGCCGGCCCTCCGGGTCGCGCGCCAACGGTACGCGATCCGCCGGAGCCTGGAGGGGAACCCCGGGGCGGCCTGGCACGAGGAGCAGCAACGAATTGCCGCCACGGCAGCGGGCGCTACGCGGACGATCCGCGAACGGACCTTTTACGCGGGCCAGCATAAAGCGCACAGCTTCTCGGCCGCGGCCTCGCGGCGCCTGGGCATGAACCCCCTCACCAAGCGGGAGAGCCGGCGGCTCCGGGACTCGCTGGAGATGTGGCGCCGGGCGCAGTTCAAGGCCAGCGTGGAACACACAAAGACCGGGCGGGTGGACGCGGCGCGGCTGGCCTCCTACTACCAGGGCCGGGGGGACCAGGCGAGGGGGGACCTCCAGGAGTTTGGGCGGCCGGAGAACCCGCAGCGGGCCTTTGACCCGTTCGACTACGGGACGCCGACGGCCGCGAAGCGGGCCCGGGATACCTTCTGGCGCGAGCTCCGGGCCCGGGGGGTCGGCGCCCGCCGGTGGACGCTGCCCGGGCAGCTCGAGCCCTACGCGGGGCTGGGCAAGAAAGGGCGAGGGATCCGGACGGTGTACCTGGTGGACTGGCAGGAGAACCCCCGCGGGTACCCGACCGGGCCGGTCCCGGCGCGGATGCTGGCGGGGAACCCGCGGCCCGGGACCCTCCCCCGGCCCTGGGGCTACCTCACCCAGGAGGTCCGGCTGCACCGCTCCAAGCGGTACGACCCCGCGACCGCGCCGCAACTCACGAGCCCCCAGGAGGTCCTCCAATTCGTGAAGAACCTCCCCGAGTCGGACCGGGAGCGGGTCTTTTCGATCTACGTGGACCAGCAAAACCGGGTCCTGGGCGTGCAGCCCCTCACCGTCGGCGGGACCACGAGCTCCCTGGTCCCGACGGATGCCCTGGCGCGGGGGGCCCTCCTGGCGAACGCCACCGGGGTCATTCTGGTCCACAACCATCCCTCGGGGGAGCCGCAGCCGTCCCCCGCGGACAAGGCCATCACCGAGCACCTTACCAAGATCCTCCCGCAGCTCGATCTGCGGCTCCTGGACCACCTGGTGGGGGGCCGGGGGGAGGCCACGTCCCTCAAATCCGGCCAGCGGGTTCCCATGCCCAACCCCCGGCGCCGGCGGGCCCGGCCCTCCCGGGCGACCCTCTGCCCGGAGCGGGTGGCCGCCAAGGGCCGGTTTGACCCTCGGTCCTTCCGGACGGTCCGGACGGACGGGCACCTGGTCACGGTGGGGTGCCCCAAAGGGAAATACGACGCGCGGCGCCAGCGGTGCAAGGTCGGGACCCGGGCCCAGCGGATCCTCCACCCACCGGGCGAGGCGACCTGTCCCCTCCCGGGGCGGGAGGTCCGCCGCCGGCGCCGGGAGAACCCCCCGGCCGGCCCCGTGGAGATCTACCGCCGCGTGGAGTTTATCGGAGCGACCAACCATCAGGGGAGCCGCGACCCGGGCGCGCGGTTCCTCCACAGGTTCCGGACACGCGCCCGGATGCTGGGGCTCCCTGACGGAAGCCTCCTGATCCAACCCGCGCAAGGGAGGTGAGGCATGGCGACGCGGTTGTGGGGGTTTCGGGACGGGAAGCCGTGGATGCTCAACCCGCTGGTAGGTAGCGCCGGCCTGGCCGGCGGCAGTCTCGCGGTCTGGAACCCGCGCGGCCGCCGCCGCAAGCGGAGGAGGGGAAAGACAATGGCTCGACGGAGACACAAGGGGCGGTTCGTGTCCAACGCGCCCCGACGGCGCCGGCGCAACGCGCCCCGGCGCCGTCGGGCTCGGAGCACCCCCCGCCACGTGCTTGCCCGCCGGCGCAACGCGCCCCGGCGGCGGAGCCGGGTCGGGATCCTGCCCGGCCTCCCGCCCATCGCGCAGATGCTCCCGCCCGTGGCCGCCGGCATCGGCGGTGGCTTCATGGTCGGCTGGGGCGGCCCGATGGTCGCCACCTGGTTCGGCGTCCCGCCGGTCGGCTTCATGTATCGGCTGATCCAGGCGGGGGTTGCCTGGGTCGGGGCCTGGGCGCTCGGGTCCTTCCGGATCGTGGACCGTACCACCGCCGTCGCCTTCGGGACGGGTGGCAGCGTGATTGCCGGGCTCGGGTTCCTGAGCGATTGGCAGCGTGGCGTGGCGGTGGCGCCCGCCGGCGCGGCCCCCGCGGCCGTGGAGGGCCTGGGGCAGGAGGAGGAGTACGACTCCATGATGGGCTACTACGAGCCCTATGGGGTCGGGCCCACGATGGGGTACTACGAGGCGGTGGCCTAGCGCCCCCGCCTCTCACCGGCCGGGCCCGGTAGCAGGCCCGCCACACAGGAGTAAGCCATGCCGAGAGCTCGGAGTGCTGCGTACAAAATGCGGCCCGAGGTGGCCCGCTACCTGGCGCCGGGCGTGACCTACGATCCGCTCCGCCAGCCGCTCTACGATGCCGTCCGCTTCACGGCCACCATCGCGGCCGGCACCACGCAAGCGTTTTTCACCCTGCCCGTCGGCCAGGGCACCGGCCTGGGCGGTGCCGCCAAGACGGAGCTCGACACCAACCTCCGCCTGGCCGGGCAGCTCCCGGCCAACCACGTCGCGGAGGTGTGGTCGCCCCGGGTGGTGGTCGCGTTCGACACGATCCAGAGCGCGGACATCCCGGCCGTCAACCAGGCGGCCGAGAACATGAACGATATCCTCTACGGGGCGTTCCTCCGGTTCCGGATCGTGAGCCAGGAGAAGCTGCTCTGCCCGATCTTCTACCTGCCGGCCGGCGCCGGCGCCGTGGGGGTCTTTCAGGGCTTCCAGGCGGCCGCCGCCAGCTTCCAGGGCGCCGTGTTCACCAACGGCGAGCCCAACCAGATGGCCCCGCAGCGGCTCGACCCGTTCCCGGTGGTGATCCCGCCCCTCCAGGCTTTCCAGGTGGAAATCACCTTCGTCCGGGCGGTGACCTTCGCCGCCGCGGTCGGCGGGATCCTGATCTGGGTGGTCCTCGACGGTATCGTACACCGCCCGGCCCTGCCGTAGCGGTGCGGTTCCTTTCACGCGGGGCGGGGGCGCGGGTCCCCGCCCCGCCCCTCGGGGGCACACGATAAAAAGCAGCCCCCAGGAGGTCCTCTATGTGGCGCGACCCTTACGCCTACCTGGCCGAGTTCACCGGGGCGCTCGCCCTGGCGGCCAACGGGGAGCGGACCATCGGGGTCAACATTGACCGCGAGGCCGACTTTGAGATCTACCGCCTGGTCCACCTGGCCACCTCGGTCAACTATCGGGTGGCGCTGGCGGACCAGGACGACCGGCTCCTGATCGGGGGCATCGCCCCGGCGTCAAACCTGTTTGGCGACGGGCAGCGCCCCTTCCGCCTGCCCGGCGCGCGGCTCATCAAGCGCACCAACCAGATCCGGACCCGGGCCCTGGACCGGAGCGCGGCGCCCAACACCATCCGCCAGCTCTTCATCGGCGCCCAGATCTTTCCGGCGCCCCCCTTCGTCATTCCCCCCTGGCGGTTCGCGGAGCCCTACACCCTGGAGGTCAATTTCGGGGCGGAGGCGACGGACGACTTCGCCCAGGTCCCGGCGAACGGGAGCGCGGAGGGGTCCATCCGGATCCCCGGGGACTCGTGGTTTGAGGTCCACACCCTGCAAATCAGCCGGACCGCGGCGGCCACCATCCAGCTCTTGACCAACGGTTTCCGCGAGTGGTTCCGGTCCCCGATCCACGTGGACCTCCTCGGGGCCTCCGACTTCACCACGGCCCTCAACTCCTCGGCCCAATGGCCCTACGAGCTCAGGCCGGCGAAGCTGCTCCCGGTGAACACGGCCGTTGTGGTCCGCCTGGCGGACCTGAGCGCGGCCCTCAATTCCGTCCGGGTGACCCTCACCGGGCTCCGGCGGTACTACTAGGAGGCGCGCGATGGGCCATGATCCCCGGCGGGTGGACCCCCGCCTGTTCCCGGTCCCGCCCTGGCCGACCCCCGCGGACGTCCTCCAGCGCCGGCGAATCTCCCCGCCGGTCCCGCCCTCGGCCGCAGAGGGCCGGCAGGGCGACGCGCCCCCGGTCATTCAGCCGCCGTGGATTTACCCCCCGTTCCTGCACTTCCCGGTGGACCTCCCGCAGAACCGGATCCCGGTCGCGGTGGCCGTCGGGGGGAGTCTCATTATTGCCTGGCCGAACATCCCCCAGGGGAGTACCGGCGTGTGCCGGCGGATCGGGATTAGCACGAGCGCCGCGGCCGATACCCGGGTGACCACCCTCATCAACCGGAGCCCGGTTCCGCCCCTCGGGGGCGTCATCGGGGCGATTGGCACCCTGGACAATCCCACAGAGCTCGCCGGCCCCGTCATCATCCGGGCGGGGGAGGAGTTCGCTCTCCTCTTGGAGAACATCGGCGTTGCAGCAGTCACGATGGCCGCCCGGACGCTGGGCTGGTGGTGGGGGAGCGGCACATGAGAAAAGACGCCTGGGCCGCCCGGGTCACCCGGGTCGCGCCCTATCTGATCCTCCTGCTCGTTGCCTTCCTCATGGGGCCGACGTATCCCCGGGACGACACGGGGACCCCGGCCGCCCAATGCTCGTTTATCGGGTCGGCCGGCACGCCCACCCTCTGCTCCACGACCGATCCCCTTCCCAGCGGCGGGCCGCCCACGCAGAGCACGACGGACCCCACCGGGTTCGGGAAGCAGTTTTTTCTCACCAATGACCCGTTCGGCACGGACAGGGCCAGCACGGTGCCTGTCTTTGTGACGGATCAAACGGTGCTCGCCTTTACGCTGGAGTCGGGAGGGGTGCCGGAAGCCGTCAAAACGTACCTCTCCCTGAACGGAGGGCGCACTTACGCCCTGTCCAGCACCTCTTTGGTCACGTTCAACATGACCGGCCTCGTGGATGCCCTTCGGACCACCCAGGGGCTCTACATCATCGGCGGTACGTCCTCCGACGCCAATGACGGGTATCTACGCTCCTCCGATGGAGTCTCGTGGACCCAGGTGGACCTTCCCGGCATCGTGGCGGCCCAGGTTAACTCCATCGGGCAGCAGGGCACTACGGTCCTGGTGAGCGTGAGCGTCGGCGGAAACCTCCAGGTCTGCCGCTCGACCAACAGCGGGACCTCCTTCAGCAGTTGCAGCGACCCGGGGGCCCTGGTCCTGGCGGCGAATTGGGCGAACGCGCTTGCCTCCCCCTCGGCAAGCATCTGGCTCGTGGGGGACGGCAGCGGGAACGTGGCCCGGTCCACGGATGATGGGGTCACGTTCTCCGTGGTCCTGTCGGGGATCGGCACCTTTAGCACCGTCACCTGTGTCAGTTCGACGGTCTGCCTGGTCGCCGACGGCGGGACCATCAGGCGCAGCACCAACGCCGGGGCGACCTTCACCACGGTCCTGAGCGTGGATACCAGCTTTGCAACCTTCCGGGCCTTGCTCAATTTTGGATCCGGGGTGGTGGTCGCGCTCTCCTCTATACCGGTGGGAGGCCCGACCCTCTACCGGAGCGCAGACTTCGGCGCGACCTGGGGGCTCGCCAGCACCCTGCCTAACATCGCATCCGCCACTCCCGGCAGCGCAAAGGCAAACGGTGGGCGGGCCGTCGTCGGCACAACGGGCGCCAATGATCCCATCCTCTACTCCCCCGTGATCGGCGCCGGGGAGACCATCATCGCCGGGCAGAGTGGGAACCGCTGGGATATTGACACCGCCGGCCGGGGGTTCACGCGATCCGTGATTACCGACAGCGCCGGGACCACGTTCGCCACGGTGAGCGGCGGTCTCCGCGTCCAGGTCGGCACCGTGTTCACCACGGGCGGGAACGCAAAAACCTGCTCCACCCCCGCGGCCAATACGGCCGCCTCGATCAGCGTTGCCGGCGTCGCCAATCAGCGGGTGAACATCTCCAGCTACATCGCCTACTACACGACGGCGCCGGCGGTCGCGCAGACCCTCACGATCACCGATGCGGCGACGACCATCTGGCAGGACATTGTGGCCCTCGCCAATACGCCGACGCGGCACGCTTTTGGCTCCCCGCCCCTCTACGCGACCACCGCCAACACCATGACGATTACGTTGCCCGCGGGGGGTGTCGGGGTGAGTGGGGTTCTCTGCGCCGTGATGGACCAGTTCCAACTGTAGGGCGGGCGAGGCGGCCGGCGCCGCCTCCTGGCCGGCCCCCGCCGAGACTACCGCGGGGAGGAGAAAGCCCATGAGCCCAGGCGTCCAGATGCTCCTCGGGGCCCTTGCGGATTTTGTGGGGGCCCTGGGGCTGGCTGTCACGGCGGCGATGATGCAGGCCGGCGTGGTCCACATCCCGACCAAGGGGATCTGGATCCTGGGGATCCTCGCAGGGGCGATGGCCGCCGCCAGTCACGTCAAGGCGAGCCTGGCCGCGCCGCCGCCCCGGACACCGCCGGCGCCCGGGCCCGGGGGAGGGGGAGGATGATAAAGATGCTCCGCGGTATGACGTGGGGAGAGGCGACGGCCGCCGGGCTCCTCCTGGCGGTGATTGTCCTGGCGACGGCCACGAGTTGCGCCGTGGGCTACCAGCGGCCGCTCACGGTGAAGGAGCAGACCTACCAGGCCGGCGGCGTCCTGCTCGGGCTCGGGCAGGAGCTCGAGTACGCCGCCCGGGCGGGCCTGGTCAAGGGGGAGACCCTCAACACCCTGATCCTGGCCTATGACGCCGCCCAACAGCTCTACCGCAAGGCGGCCAACCTGGCAATCGGCGGGACCGCGGCCGAGGCGGCGAAGGCCCGGAGCGAGCTCCTCCAGACGGTGGACAGGCTCCGGCGGGACCTGGTGGCCGCCGGCATCAAGGGGGCGTCCCCATGAGCGTCACGACTATCGCGGCCCTCTCCGCGCTGATCGGCGTCCTCCTCCAGGCGACGGAGGCGGCGAATCGAATCAAGCTGGCGGCCGAGGAGGGCAGGGAGCTCACCCCCCAGGAGTTCGCGGACCTGGGGGACCAGCTCGAGGCCACGGCCCAGCGGCTCCGCGCGTTCCTCCCCCCGGCCGGCACGGGCTGACCGGCGGTGGAGCTCTGTTCGCCCGAGGGGATCCGGGTCCAGGTCCGCCAGGTCCTCCGCTGGCTCGTGGCAGCCCGGCAGGACCGGGATGCCGGCGTGCGGTTCCTCCACGCCTCCTACGCCGCCGGCAACCTGGACATTCTCCGGCAGGTGGCGTCAGACGAGCAGATCCGCCAGGCCAGCGGAGAGAACCCGGTGGCGCTCCTGAAAGAGGCGAGCGGGATCCAGGACGAGGCCCAGCGGACGCTCCGCCAGGTCCTCGCATAGGAGGAGTGCCATGCCCCTTGCCCTGGTGAAGGTGGCCCGGATCGTGCAGAGGGAAGGGGACGGGCTCGGCCCTCCGGTCCCTGTTCTCCGGAAATGGTCCCGGCGGGCCGGCAAGGTCCGGCCGGCGCCGGTGAGGGACGACCGCCGCTACGCCCTCCCGTACCCATACAAGCAGACCCCGGGCTTTGAGCAGTTCCGCCACAAGGTCCTTACGGCGCGGCCGGCTTCCTACCGGGCGATGATGGATCGGCCGTTTCCCGACCCGGGCCTCCGGGTGACCGAAGCGACCCAGCGGATGCTCCCGGCGGTCCACCCGTGGGGGCGGTACACGGTCCCCTATCCCGGACGGCCCACGTGGGCGACTCGGCCGCCGGAGCACCCGGGCTTCAGGATTTCGCCCGTGGAGCGGCCGGGCTACGTGACTCGACTCCCGGAGCGGCCCACGCTCTCCGAGGCGACGGGGTACTACACGGCAAGCGGGGAGGCCCTGGGGCTCGGGGACCCTGGCTTGGCCGGCTTCAAATTCAAAAAGGTGTTCAAGAAGGTGGTCAGAGTTACCGGCAAAGTGTTGCGCGTCGCCGCGCCCCTCGCCGCCTTCATCCCGGGGGTCGGGATCCCCCTCGCCGCCGCCTTGTCGGCCGGTGCGAGCATCACCGGCCAGATGCTCAGTAGGCACAAGCCCCTCTCGGTTTTCCGGAAGCCGCTCAGGCTCTTTGGGGAGGCCGCCATCGCCGCCGGCACCGGGGCCGCGCTCAAAGGCGCCACCGGCTGGTTTAAGGTCGGGATGCAAGGCGCCAAGCAGATCCTCTCCCCGACCGGGAACGTCTCGACCTCGGAGATCCTCCGGGAGTCCGAGGTCCCGCCCCCCATGCCGGCGATTGGCTGGGGAGAGGTCGCGCAGACGGTGGGGACGGTCCTGACGGCCAGCGCCGACGTGGCCTCGCAGCTCCTCCGCCGGCAACAGCCGGCACCCGACCCCGAGATTATGTACGGGGCGCCGAGCCCGGGCCCGGGCTCCTGGGCGCGGGATCCGGGTACCGGGGAGGCCCGCTACTACCCGGCCGCGGGCGCCGAGCAGCCCTACGTGCCTGGGAGCGTGGGATCCCCGGGGTCCCCGGCAGAGGCCGGACCGGTCGGAGCGCCGGGCATGGTCCAGGAGGCGGGAATGTTTGGCGGGCCGATGATGATGCCCCTCCTGATCGTGGGCGGCGTTGTCGCCCTGCTCGCCGCGACCCGGGGATGAGGTGGCTCATGCGGAGCGCCGTGGCAAGCCTGCAGGTCGGGGTCCTGCTCCTCGCGGGCCTCGCGGTCGCGGTGGACCTTCAGCTCGCCCAGCGGGTCCCGTGGACGCTTCTGGTCCAGGAACGTCGGCCCGCGCCGCCCCCTCCCGAGAATGAGCTCCTGGAGTACCGGGTGGACCAGGCCGAAAAGGCCATAGCATCGGTGCGGCACCAGCACACGCTCCTGACGTACCTCCTGGTGGGGAACCTCGTGGGCGTCCTGGCAAGCATGGCCACGTACCTCCTGGTGGGGCGGAGACGCTCCCACTCGGGCTGATCCTCATGGCCCTCTACTCGAACGAGGACCGCTGGGATCCCATCATCCGGGCCGAGGCCGCGGCCGAGAAAATCCCGGTCGCCCTGGTCAAGGCCGTGGTCGGGAACGAGACGGCCTTTCGCTGGGTGGGGGACCGGCACCCCGGCCGGGGGACGCTGATCCAGGACCCGGCCGACCTGGACCGGGAGGAGCCCCGCATCGCGGACGCCTCGGTCGGCGTCATGCAGATCCTCACCGGGACCTCCTCCTGGGTGATGGGCCGGCAGTTCACCCGGGACGAGCTCCGGGACCCGGCGACTAATATCCAGGTGGGCGTCCGGTACCTCTCCATGCTGTTCAACGGGTGGCGGCCGCTCCACAAGTGGGATGGCCAGGGGAACCTCCTCCGGACGGAGCGCATCATCCCGCGGGGCCTCCGCGGCTACACGGTGGAGGAGACTCTCGCGGCCTACAACGGGGGCCCCGGGATCCTGGCCCGCCGGCGTGAGGACGGGACCTACCCCAACCAGGGGTACGTGGACAAGGGCCTGACGGCCTACTCCTACTTTGCTCGCCAGGAGGAGGAGCTCCCGGCTCCGACCTCCCCTCTCCCGCCCCCTGCCGGCCCCCAGGCGCCCCCAGGAGCCGCGCTTGGCCTCCTGGTGGCCCTGGGTGCCGCCCTCGCCTTCCTCGGTCTCCGCGGGCGCTGACCATGAGACCCCGGGTCCTCGCGCTGCTCCTCGCGCTCCTCCTCTTGGCGGCGCCGGCGACCACCGCCCCGCAGTTCACGCCCTCGGTCCCGACGTACAACGTCTTTGTCGCCTCGATCGCCGCGGCCAACAAAGACCATCTGACGGTGTTCAACGCGGCCGGCTCGGGGGTGCTCCTCCGCGTGCATCGGGTCGCCGTCGGGACCGTGAATACCGCGGCCGTGGTCGGCGCCATGATCTACTTCAACGTGGACAAGGTGACCACGGCCGGGACCACCTGCACCGCCGTCACCATCCGCCCCTACGACTCCGGGAACGCGGCCCTCCCGGCCCAGGTGACCAGTACGGCCAACTGCACCACCGATCCCACGTCCGCCTGGACCTGGAGCTCCTGCAGCATTTCTACCGAGGAGACTTTGACCCAACCAGGAGGCCAAACCCAGGTCTGCTATGAAAGCCAGCGGGCCCCGGACGCCAATCCGCAGCCCATCATCCTCCGCGAAGGCGAGGGGCTCGGCCTCAAACAGACAGCCCTTGCCGGGGCCGGGACGGTCGGCCTCTGGATAACCTTCGGACGATAGAAAACCCGCCTTTGCCACCCTTCGGGCGACTTGCCCGAAATCCCACCCTCCAGGATGCCCCAGGTTCTCCGAGCGCCGGCCGACCCAGGCTGAGGTATCCCCTCCGAGGGCACCCTGACCGTCTGGCCGTTCTGTCAGGACCGGCCGTCTTCCGGGCACCGCCGGGGGTGACTTTCTGCTTGACTTGTCAGGGGGCGGGCTTGTAGGCTCCCGGGACCCAGCCGACCCTGACAGACTCGGCGCGCGAGAGTGGTGATATGGCGGAACCGCGCCGGTTAGACCCTATGGTAGAGCTCGCCCTCCGGACCTGGGCCAAGGGGGCCAGCATCTCCTCGCTGGTCCGCCTGCTCCAGGCCCTCCAGGAGGAGCTCCGCGAACGGCAGATTACTCTCCAGTACGATCTCCAGGTCCAGGGGCCTTCCCCGTCGGCGTGACGCGACCGGGGGTCTCCCGCGGCGCGGGCGCCGGAGGGCCAGGCATGGCCGGGAGGATCGGGGGGACGGCTTGGAGCTTCTCCCGGAGCTGGACGGTGTGCAGGTAGATGTTGGAGGTGGTTAGCGAGGCGTGGCCCAGCACGTCCCGGACCAGCATCGGGTCTCGGGTCTTGTCGGCCAGGTAGGTCCCCGCAGAGTGGCGCAGATCATGCAGGCGGTACTGCCGGGGGAGGCGCACCTCGTGGAGGCATCGTTTGAACACCTCCCATACGTACTTCCCGCGGGTGCGGGGGAACAGCCGATCATCCGGCCCGAGGCCCTGGACGTGCAGATAGACCTCGAGCTCCCGGGCGACGGCCGCCGGCAGCGGGAGGGTGCGGCTCATAGGCCGGCGCCGCTTGAGGGTCGGGAAGGTGATGGTCCCGCCCTCTAGGTCCACGTCGGCGGCCCGGACCGCCAGGGCCTCGGAGATCCGCGGCCCGAGGTTGACCAGGATGAGGAACAGGACGCGGAATTTTGACCGAGCCTCCGGCCGGGTGACCTTCTCCACGGCGCCGAGGATCCGCCGTAACTCCGCTTCCATCAAGTACCGGGAGCGCGGCAGCGTGGCCCCGGGATCCCTCCAGTCCATGCCCTCCCCCCTCCCGAGGGAGGAGGGGAGTGCAACCGGGGGGCCGCGGGAAAGGTCCCGCCGGGGTTCAACGGAAAGTTCCTGCCTCCGACCCGACCCCCTTGTAATTCCTGCCTTTAGTTCTCTCCCACTTTCCCGCTCTCGACAGGCTCCCTGGGGCCGAACACCCCGCCAAGGGAAGCGTCCGCCACAGCGGAGGAGGAGACCATGCACGGCCACAAGACCGTCCTGACCCGCTGCATCGCGTACCGCGAGGAGGGGCGCATTTGTGGCGAGCCCGCCCCGATCCTGGACCCGCAGCGCGGCGGGCACGTCTGCCGGCTCCACCAACCGGACCTCCCGGCGTACCTGAGCATTAGCCACGAGGGGACGCTCCGCTTCGACGTGCCGGCCTTCATCCGGGAGGCCGGCCTGACCGACACGCCGGCCAGCCGGGAGGACGTGACCGCCATCGCCGCTTCCGTGCTCCGGGACTGGTGGCCGGGGATCCCGGTGGAGATCCGCTAGGTGAGTGACCGGGAGGAGAACCTCCAGGCCATCGCGGAGGTCCGGCGACTCCTGGAGCGGTTCACCCGGGCAGACTGGCCGCGCGCCCGCTGCCCGGTCTGCGGCCTCGGGACCATCGCGGTCCGGGGGATCCTGGTCCGTCACGAGCAGCGGGGCGAGAGTTACATCTGCCGGGGGAGCGGGACCGTCCCGGGGCCGTCGCCCGAGGGATGATCGTCCAGGCTGACGCCCGGGCCCTGCCCTTCCGGGACGGGGCGGTGGACGGGATCCTGACGAGCCCGCCCTACAACACGGGGAAGGACTACCCCTGTGACGCCTGGGCTACCTGGGCTGACTACTATGCCTTCCTCGCCCAGGTGTACCAGGAGGCTCGGCGGGTGGCGCGCGGGCCGGTGGCCTTCATCCTGCCGCTGATGATCCGAGGCCAGGCCGTCGCCTTCTGGCCGGGACACCCCTGGCAGTTCGCGGCGCCGGTGGTCCGGGCCACGGTCTCCGCCCTGTGGGCGATCCATGCGGGCAAATGGCAGGGGGCCCCCTTCTACATCGGGACCGAGATCCTCGTGGCCGACCAGACGCCCCCGGCGCATCGGCCGACCGTCTTTTTCGTCCCGCAGCCGTGGATCGGGAGCGACCTTCGCAACCGGCCGCTGCACCCGGCGCCGTTCGCGGAGGAGTACGTCATGGAGTTCCTCCGGCTCTGGCCGGAGCTGCGTTCACTCCTCGATCCCTTTGGCGGGACCGGGACCACGGCGCTCGCCGCCAAGCGGCTCGGCCGGGTGGCGTTCACGATGGACCTTGACCCGCGGTGGACCCGGGTCCAGGAGGACGAGCTCCGCCAGGGGAGCCTATTCGACCTGCTCCGGAAGGAGGGAACCGATGCAGCGCCGGAAGGTGAAACCCCGTCCCTGCCCTAACTGCTCGGAGAAGGTGATCCTGGGGAAGGGTGTTATTTTGCCCCACTTCACCCCGCGCAAAACGATGTGCCCGCTCGGGGGCCGCCGGTGGCCGCGGGCCCGGCGGGTGTCGCCGCGCCAGGAGGGGCTCCTCTAATGGAATCCCAGGAGGAGGTGAGAATGGAACCCCAGGAGGACGTGAGACTGGTCCCCTGCCGGCGGCTCGCGGCGGCCGTGGTCGCCCACGCATACAAGGACCTGGAGGGCTCCCGCGACCATTGGCGGACGGCGTACCGCTTTCTCATGGTGGGCCTGTGGGAGCCCGGTTGCCTGTGGGGGGAGCTGCTCGCGCACGTCCTGGTAGAGCACAACGTCAAGGCGAAGGCCCAGGGGATAGCGGAGAAACGCCAAAAGGAGGACCCCCGTGGAGACCCTCTCGATTGAGTGGCGACGGCCGGCGCCGGGAGAGAAGTCGGTAGATCCCCGGGTAGGAGCGGTGTTCGCTGCGATCAACCGGACACTCGGCGCCGGACCCGTGGCTGCAGCCATGCGGGTCAACGTGGACTCGCCGGCCGAGGCGTCCCGGGTGTTCAACGCGCTCGGGGCGGTCCTTCGGGCGCTCACGGTGGACGACGTGCCGGCTCCCGGGGAGCCCCAGGGGGTCCTGGATCCGCGGGACGGCTAGAGGAGGAGCCAATGGTAAAGGTAGCGACCGGCGGCGTCGTGCAGGAGCTCCGCGTGGAGCAGGTCGTGGTGGACCCGGGCCAGCCCCGGAGGAGCATCACCCCCGAGAGTCTGGCGGGGCTCGTGGAGAGCATCCGCCAGGTGGGGATCCTGGTCCCGCTCATTGTCCGGCCGGCGTCTGGACAGGAGGGGCAGTTTTACGCCCTGGTCGCCGGCGAGCGTCGGCTCCGGGCGGCGACCATCGCGGGGCTCCCCTTCGTCCCGGCCCTGGTCCGCGAGGACCTGTCCGATATTGACGTGCGGAAAATGCAGCTCGTGGAGAACCTCCAGCGGGAGGGCCTCACGGCGCTGGAGGAGGCCCGGGGCTACCGCTCCCTCCTGGAGCTCGGGCTGTCACAGAGGGACGTTGGCCTGTGCCAGGGGGTCGGGCGGACCCAGGCCCATATATCGAACCTTGTCCGGCTCCTGGACTTACCAGCGAAGGCCCAGGAGGCGGTCCAGGAGGGCAAACTCACCCCGCGCCATGCCCGGGCGCTCCTCCCGCTCGCCGGCCAGCCGAAACTCGTGGAGGCGATCCTGGAGGAGATTGTCGGCGGGGGCCTCGGGGACGACCTCGACCCGGCCGAGGACCTGGAGGCGCAGCTCCCGTGGATAGTCCGGCGGTCGCTGGGCGACAAGGCGCGGCCGCTCTCGACCGAGGCGTATTGGGGCGAGAAAAACCCGCTCGGCCGCCAGGGGGCGCTATTCCGCGCCGGCGATGCCCTGCCGCTCAAGAAACTCACCCCTGTCCTCCTGCAACAGGCGACGGCGGGCGAGGGTACGGGCATGGCCCTCGGCGGAGGGACCTTTTATCACCCGGGCCCCTGTACCACGTGCCCCCACGGGTTCCGGGCCAAAACGCGCGACGGGATCTGCCTGGAGCCCACGGGGATCTGCTACGGGATCCGGCAGGAGTTCGCGGCGAGCGGCCCGCTCAAGGGGAAGGTCGCCGCCGCGGCCGCGGAGCGGGCTAAACTCCAGACCACAGGCAAAACCCAAAAGAAAAAGGAGCGCCAGCTCGAGGCCCAGGCCGCGGGCCGGTGGGCCAAGGCCGTGGCGAAAGCCCAGGCGTACTTCCGCCGGCGCCGGGTCCAGCCGAGGGTCCTGTACCGTCGGGCTCTTTACGAGAAGCTGGGCGAGTGGCAGATGAAGCCGGCGGCCATCGCCACCCTCCTCGGCTCCGACCTGGAGCGCCTCAAGGTGAAACCCGCCGCCGTGAAGGAAAATCCGCTCCTGGTCCTAGACCGGCTCTCGGAGCGCCGGCTCCAGGAGGTCCTGCAAGAGGTCTATGCGGTGGAGGACGCCGGCCAGAGGGCCTGGCAGGGGAAGAAATGGCCGTTCAAACCTCCTGTAAAGGGGCTCGAAGGGTGGGGCGGGAGGTAGTCCGGCCGCCGCGGCCGGCTGCCGACCGCTACACTCCCGAGGTCCGGCTCACCCCGGAGGAGTACGTCCGCCTCCTGAAATGCACCCGGGGCTCCGGGCGCCCGGGGTGCCACCAGTATTATGCCCTGTGGGTGGTCCTCGGGAACCTGGGGCTCCGGATAACCGAGGCCCTCAACATTGTCCTGGCCGACCTGGATCCGGAGGCGGGCACCGTCCGGCTGCACACCCTGAAACAGCGCCGGCGCCAGTCAGGCCTCCCGACGGTGCAGATCCGCACGGTCCACCCAAAGGTGATGCGCGTCCTCCTGGCCTGGAGCCGGCGGGTCAAGTGGAAGGAGAACATTCTGAAGGGGGCCAGACGTCTTTTTCCGGTCACCCGACAGGTCGCGTGGGAGGCGTTCAAACGCTACCGGAACCTCGCCGGCCTCCCGAAGGGCCTGAGCCTCCACTCCCTCCGACACTTCCGGGGCGACGTGGACTACCAGGCGACCGGAGACCTCCGGTGGGTGGCCTACCGGCTCCGTCACAAGAGCCTGGGCACGACGGCCCGCTACACCACGGTCGGCCGGCGCCAGGAGGAGGAGCTGGTCCAGAAGATCGGAGCGATAACATGAAGCGCCTCTGGCTTGCCTGGGCCCGCCGGTGGCAGCCGGTCGCCCACCTGGTCCGGTGGGCCCGCAATTACCGCGGGGCCCGGGCCGCCGGGTGTCGCCGGCTGCCGGCTGCCCGTGGGGCCTGGTACGTGGCCCGGGCCTTTTACGGGACCCGGTTTCACGGCTAAAGGAGATCCGCATGGAGATCAAACTCGGTAGCGTCCCGGTCCAGGTCGGCCAGGCCGAAACCCCCCTCCTCCTGGAGGTCTTTCACGCTCACGTGCCGAGGACGACCAGCTACGTGGTCCGCCTCCAGGTCGGGGCCGAGGGCGCGGCCTCGACCTGGCTCCCGATAGTCCTGACGCCTGGCTGCGCCCGGGCCCTGGCGGCCCTGCTCAGCCTCCCCATACAAACCGCTTGACAGCCTACCGCCTGTTGGGGTAGAACGCCGCCGGCTGCCTTCCCGGGGTAGCGCGGGACCGGCGGCTCCCCCTACCCCCTTCGCCAGGACAACCGCATAAGGAGGGCGCCATGCAACAGTTCGCCCCAGCGTTGCACCCCCTCGACCTGTCGGCGCCGGGCCTCCCGGCCTGCCGGCTCTCCCCCTTCCAGGACTACCTCCGCCACCAGCTCCCCAGGCTCCGGGTCTCCCAGCGGTCCACCGGCCGGCTCCTGGAGGTCCTCCTCCGCCTGTTCGCGGAGAACGCCGTCAAATCTCCCCGTGGCGCCTTATGGACCAAGCCCTCCCAGCGAGCCCTGGGCGGGATGGTTTGTCACCGCTGGGGCGACCAGGGCCGGCGCCCCCTGGACCGATGTACCGTCAACCGCCTTTTGCGGCGCCTGGAGGCCCTGGGGCTCGTCAGGCAGACCCGCCGGGGCAAGGTCGGGGACCAGGAGCATCCCGAGGGCTGGCAGCTGCCCAACCTGATAGAGCCCGGGCCCTGGTTCTGGCAAGCCTGGAGGCGCTGGTGTATCCTGGTTGCAACACGGGTGAGGGGGTTCAGGCACAATGCCCTCCCGGAGACCTATCGGAAAGTGCTGGCCTGGGCCGCCCGTCACCTGCACGGTGTGCGAAGTTTCTCTCAGGACTGCGCTTCCCCTTCCGGGGATGCGACAGGTATCCCCCGGGGGGAAGGGCCGACCAGCCCACCCTCCCCCCCGGGGGGTAACTCCGACCCACCACTACCCGACAGAGGGGAGGTCCTCCGCGAGATCCAGCGTATCGCCCGAGACCGAGACTGGTGGTAGGCGGAACCTCCCCCCTCCAACGGCCGCCCCGACCCCGAAGAGAAGGCGGCCGCTAGGGAAAGAGCGCCCCCCCTCCAGGGAACCGCCGGCAGGCAGGTGTGACAATTCCTCTGTAACCCCCCGGAAGCCCGGGGAATACCCGGCGACTTGTCCCGGCGACTTGTCCCGGCGACTTGTCCCGTGAGGAGGCCGACCCGTGACCAAGAAGCGGACTACCACCGTGACCGAGGAGAAGCTGACGGACGACATGGCCCTGGAGGGGTGGCTCCTGGAGCTCGGGACCGACCCGGAGATCCAGGCGGTCCACGTCTGGAAGCAAAACGCCCGGGGGGGCTGGACCAGGATGCCCGGGGCCGACCTGGCGCCCCCGTTCGAGGGGCCCACCGCGGAGGTGTTCGAGCGGTACGGGGACGGGGTGTACCGCTTCGTGGGGATCGGGCCGAGGATGAAGTTCCGCGGCGGGAGCCGGGCCGTGCCCGTAGGCGGCTACGGGGAAGGCGCCGGCCGCGCGGGGGCCGCCCCCGGACCCGGGGCCAGGGTGGCTACCGAGGGGACCCTGGACGCCATGCGGGAGAGCGTGGACCTGATGCGGATGGAGGTCCAGCAGGCTTCCCTCCAGCGGATGCTCGACCGGATGAACCCGCCGGCCGCCGGCGGCGAGCCCCCCCTCAGCCGCGAGGAGCGGGCGATCCTCCACCAGGAGGCTCTCGACCGGGACCTGGACCGGGTGGCGAAGCTGCAAGCCCTCATGGGCGGGGGCAGCCGGCACGGCGACCCGCTGGAGCTCACGGGGAAGGTCCTGGACCTGGTGGCGAGCAAGGGAGGAGGCCGGGGCGGGAACGCCGTCGGCAACCTGAAAGAGACCCTCGAGCTGCTCACCCTGGCGAAGGATATTCTCGGGGGGGGCGGGGGCGGGGAGGACACCTGGACCGCGGTGCTCCGGGACCTGATCCGAAACCCCGAGGTCCTCCGCCAGGTCCGCGAGACCCTCCAGGCAGCCGCGACGGCCCCGCCAGCCGGCGCCCCGCCCGGGTACCGCCCCGCGGCCCCGCCCGTCTATCGGCCCGTCGCTCCCCCCCCGCCGGCCGTGGCCCCGGCGCCGGCGGCCCCGGCGAATAGCCCGGCTCCGACGTTGCCGGCGGACCATCCCTGGGAGGTCCTCCGGACCAAGATCCTCCCGGCCCTCCTGGAGGGGGCCGCCCGCGGGGACCGAGACTTTGTGCGGTTCGCGGAGCTCATTGACCGGCACCTGCCGCCGGCCAGCGGCCAGCCCGGGGCGCTGGAGGAGTTTGTGCAGTACGAGTTCCCGGTGACGCTGGAGCGGCTGGCCCAGCTCGAGCCGCGCGTCCGGGAGCCGGCCATCGCGGCCTGGCTCCAGGAGTTCTACACATTCGTCCGGGACGACTACTTTCTCCCGGAGGAGGGGACCGATGCGCGAGCGCCAGGGGGAGACGCCGGCGGCGGAGCGGCGGGTGAAGGGGAAGGGGTTTGACCTGGCCGAGGCGGACTGTGATCTCCTCTGGGTCCTGACCCCGGGCGTCACCCTGATCGGCTGGGTCAACGCGGGGGACCTGGTGCCCTCCCGGAAGTCCTACCGAGAGGGGAGGACCACCGGGATCGGCCTCTACCAACCGGCGAGCTGGGAGCGGGTGGTCCAGCCCGACGGCGCCGGCCAGGTTGCGATCGGGTACGCCCTCCAGACCCTCCCCGTGGAGGAGCTCGCGCTGGAGTGGCCTGCCGTTATCGCCTGGACGCTCCTCCCGAAAGACGGGGAGCTTGCCAAGATGCACCGCACCGCCTTTGACCCGCACCGGAGCGGCCTGGTCCTCCCGCCGCCCGGGAGCCGCGTTGCCGGCCACGCCTGATAATGCGTCTGCCCCGCTGCCCCCGCTGCGGGTGGACCTCCCGGGAGACCGGGCCCCTGGTGAGCCTGCTGGCGGCCGTGTTCCGCCTGGACCGCGCCCAGGTCCTCTGCCCCGACTGCAAAAAGCCGGGTCTCCGCTGCCCGTGCGGCAAACCCTGGCGGCACCCCGGCCCCTGCCCGGGCGGCCGCCTGGGCCCCCGCCCCCGCCACCCCTGGCGCCGCCCCCTCAAAAAATCCCCTTGACAACGACCCTGCCCAAATCGTAGGCACCGGACCAACGGACCAATCCCCCGGGGGGTAGCGCCCCAGCGGTGACGCCGAGGCGCTACCCCTCGGCGTTTTACGGCCGCCCGGCTCGACGCGGCCGGCTGGATGGGGCGTATCCCCCGGCGCGGAGGGGGCGATGCTCGCTGCGCCGCGGGTCACGTGGTCGGCCCTGGCGTCCGGGGACGCCGGGATCGGCCAGACCTTGCAGGAAATGGAGGCCGGCGTCCGGGCCGGCGTCCGGGACCCCCTGGTGGTCCAGACCGCCCGCCGGATCGTCACCCGGGTCCCGGAGCGGGACACCCGGGCCGAGGCCGAGGCGATTTTCCGCTGGCTCCAGGCCCACATCCGCTACACCCGCGACCCGACCGAGTACGAGCTCCTGGTCCCGCCCGCCCGCCTGCTCCGGGAGATCCAGACCCACGGCGTAGCGACCGAGGACTGCGACTCCGCCGCGATGGCCCTGGCGGCGCTCCTCCAGGCCGTCGGGATCCGGACGCGCTTACGCGTCCTGGGGGGGGAGCCGCCCCGGGGGGCCGACTCGCGCTTTTCCCATGTGTACGTGGAGGCCCTGGTGGGTGGGGCGTGGCTCGCGCTCGACCCGACTATCCGGGGCCGGCCCCCAGGGTTCCGCCCCCACGGCCGCGGCCGGGGGGCGGTGTATGAGGAGGGCGCCATGCACTACACACTCGGCCAGGCCCCCGAGACCACCCAGGTCAAGGGGGGCTGGTTGACCGACATTTCGGCGTTCATCAGCGCGACGGCCCGGGAGGTCCTGCCGCTCGCGGAGCGGTACGGCGTGCTCCGCCCGGTGCTCGGCCCGCCGCGGCTGCCCCTCCCTGGGGAGCCCGCCGCGCCGTTGTTCCTCCCGGGATATGCCCGGGCCGCCGCCCAGGCCGCGGCTCCCATGATGCCCTGGCTGGTCGGCGGGGCGGCCGTCCTCGGGCTGCTCCTC
>ERZ1292642.121-Hain-H14-01um-R1-121-length-47032-cov-9_pt1 | contig 21135 bp, 22 predicted proteins | sample MGYA00564403_ERZ1292642 | MGnify/ENA primary metagenome ERZ1292642 (study PRJEB36523, sample SAMEA6512643) | groundwater metagenome | collected 2019-01-09 | study: AquaDiva: Metagenomics assemblies of 32 groundwater samples | reverse complement strand
TTCAACTACATGATCGCCATGGAAGCTGCAAAGCGTGGCGAGTGGGAACTAACCAATCAGTGGGTATCCCGCGCAGACGGCATGTGATCTAAAGTTCCTACCTACGGGCTACTCCCCCACGTAGTGTAGGCAAACTTGGTGGTAGGTAGTGCAGCAAACTAGTGCACACTCGATAAAAAGGCTCAGTCATTGAGCGCCACCAATCTTTCTTCGACATGCTCCTTTTATAGGTATGTGCAGTGTATGAAGATGAGAAAGTAGCCACAGCCACAATAACTGTGCCAAAGAAGTATGCTTATTTGTTGGAAGAACTTCTAGTACGAGTAGATGGTAAAGCCTCGACACTTGGTAGAGCTATAATGATGCTAGAAGGAATAACACTTGATGGTCTAGAGGTAGACCATATAAACAAAGATGTTTGTGATAACTCAATGACAAACTTGAGAATTACAATGAGAAATAACAAAGCTAAAAATAAAAATGTTTTTGGTGATTATTCTAGGTACAAACAAAGCACAGTATCATTATTGCTTTTTTGTGTTTTCCAGTACTTCTTTCCTCTCGAACACCTACCAGAATGTCGTGACAAATCATGCCAAAACTATGGTTTAGATAATGGTAATTGATACACATGCAAACATCATACAATCATGTAAGACTCTCAACCTTCAGCTAGACTGTGTATCCTCTGGTCCAATTACAGCAGAGATAGCAATTGTCTCAGACTATCCAGAAGGAGTTGAGTCTAGAACTAAGCTTCCATTTAGTGGAGCAGCAGGAACATTTCTATGGAAGCAACTAAGTCGTTATGGTATAACACGTTACAATGTATATACAACAAACATCATTAAGCGTACAGTAGCAACTAGAAACAATGGAGTACTACAAGGAGAGAAAGTTAGGAAGTCAGAGCTAGAGCTTTGGAAATCTATACTTGAGACAGAACTAGGCATGTTGCCTAATCTAAAGTACATACTGGTGTTAGGTGGACATGCACTCGAAGGGCTCTGTGGAAAGCTTGGTATCAATAATTGGCGCGGGAGTGTACTGGAATGGAACCAAACGAAGATACTATGCACATTTAATCCAGCATATGTCCTTGAGAAAGAGGCACAAACCAATCAACTCAAAGACCCTATTAGACAGGTTATATTCAACTTCGACTTGGGAAAGTTTGCCTCCTTACTCGGGGGAGGTTATGAAGAAGTCATTACAAAGACGCACGTAACTAGGACATTATGTGATGTTAGACACGTCTTCAACGAATGTCGTAAGGCTTCCGTTACCTCACTTGACATCGAACACCTTAACAATGAGACTGTCTGTATCGGGTTCGCTACAGATACAAGAAATGGTTACGTCATACCTTTCTACGATACCACTCGCAATCTTTGGACTGTTGAAGAAGAACTTTGGATTAGAGATGAGTTGTCAAGACTTCTCAAGACCATCAAAGTTATTGGACAAAACATATCAAGTGACTTGTGCTGGCTGTGGTACAAAGATCGTATACGCATTCATAATGTCGCCGGAGATACACTTCTCGCTCACCACTTACTCTACCCAACATTGCCACACAACCTTGGTTTCCTAACAAGTCAGTACACATGGCAGCCATTCTATAAGGATGACGGTAAGACTTGGCATGGTAAAGATGACATTGAAAAGTTCTGGGAGTACAATGCAAAGGATACAACATTTACATTAAGAATACACAAGAAGCTTTTGGTCGCTCTTGCAAACAGCAATCTACTTGACATTTATAATAATCATATTATACGGATTTTACCACATCTCTGTAAAGCTACTGTAGTAGGCATTGACATAGACAAGAAAAAGAAAGCTGTACTAGATAGATACTATACAACTAGGTTTGAAAAGAAGAAGAAAGAGCTAATAGCGTTAGCTACACCAGCACTAGAAGCTGTAGCAGAGACAAAAGCTGACTTCAATCCTTCATCTTCTGCACAGGTAGCAGAGCTATTATACACTGTATATAAGTGTCCTACAGACAGACGCAACTCTACAGACATCACGTCACTTGAGAAGCTACTAGCAATGCGTTCTGTGTCTGAGGAGGCTAAAAAGTTTATCAAGCTTCTAAAGGACTATAGAAAAGACCAAAAGTTTCTCTCTACATATGTAAGAACACCTATAGATGATGATGGGAAGTTTCGTGCGCATTACTATCAGTTTGGAACACGATCCGCTCCAGGACGACTATCTAGCGGACACAACCAGTGGGGAACAGCAAGTAACATCCAAAATCAGCCGTACCTCTCTAGACAGATGTTTGTCTGTCCTGAAGGATGGAGTTTCGTATACATTGACTTGGCGCAAGCGGAAGCAAGATTTGTAGGCTTTGATGCAAACATAGCTAAGTGGAAGGCTGAGTTTGCTGATACAAGCATATGTATGCATCGTGCATTAGCCAGTCGTATCTTTGAGGTACCATATGATGAAGTACCAGTTAAGGATCAGCTAGAAGATGGCACACCTACCATACGCTTCTATGGTAAGAAGGCTCGACATGGACTAAACTACAGGATGCAGCCTCAGACGTTTGCTGAAGATTGTAAGATCAAGCGGTCTATGGCACAAACAATCTATACAGCGTATCACAGGGATACACCTGAGATACAAAAGTGGTGGAAACGTTTGGAGGCAGAAGTCAAAGCTAGCAAGGCTAAGACAGGATTAGGTATTCTATACAATTCTCTTGGCAGACGCCTAGCCATCTTGGAACCTTTAGATGACAATACGCTTAAGTCTATTATTGCTTTTAGGCCTCAGTCTACTATTGGTGATTGGCTACAACGTGTTTGGTATCTATGCCATGACGATCCTGAATGGCCAACAGATGCTCTTATTCTCCTTAACGTACATGATAGCCTTACTGCTATCTGTAGGGATTCCTGTATACCTACTGTTGCCAAACTACTAGTCCATTATGCACAGCAGCCTATAGATGTGAATGGTGAAGAGCTATGCATCCCAGCAGACTGTAAGGTGAGTGTTGCAGACAAGAAAGGTATCCACCGCTGGTCGACTCTAAAAGGATACAAAGTATGAGAATTCTTTTGTTTTTTATGTTGTTTGTGTTGTCGTCATGTGTCCATACAGATAACCAAAATGCCTACAACATGTTGACAGCCTCACAGATATCCATGCGTCCAGTCTCTGGATATGAGGTGCAACATGGATACTATAGAAACCCAACAGCCTTAGAGGCTATACAAGCACAGAAGTACTACTATGGAAGATAATGTGAATAGTCCAAAGCATTATACTACCTACAGCATTGAAGTTATTGACTTCATTGAAGAAGTGGCAGCTTGTTACACAGGTAGAAATGCTTATTGCATTGGTAATGTGATCAAGTATGTCACACGTGCTCCACACAAAGGGTCTATGCTAGAAGATCTACAGAAGGCCAGATGGTATCTAGACAAAGCTATTAGTAAGCTGGAGACAGAATGACAATTCTATCTAGTAAGACAATAGAACGTCTAGGTATCATTACACCATTCTGTGAAAAGACAAAGTCACATGGTGTGTCTTATGGTGCTTCTAGTGCTGGCTATGACATTAGGTTAGCCTCATCTATATATGTAAGTGACACAATAACAGCTTTAGGCATCTCTCTAGAATATTTCACTATGCCAAACAATGTCGTAGGCATTGTGCATGATAAGTCTACATGGGCTAGAAGTGGCTTCCAGGTACAGAATACTGTAATAGAGCCTGGATGGTGTGGACATCTAACATTAGAACTTACGTTTACACCATTACTACACAGTCTGTACAAGGGTCGGCTATTTGAGATTGGTACTCCTATAGCACAGGTTATATTTCATTACACAGACGAAGAGACTGTAGGCTATACAGGTAAGTATCAAGACGCAACATGTGTACCACAAGCTGCTATATTTGAGGAGTAAGCAGAATGCTACCAGTTGAACTACTAAAGTATGTAATTCGTCCAGTCCTTGTTGAGTTTGGTAGGGTTAATCCAAAGACTAACAGTAAGACTATCGAGGCTCTGTTGCTTGGTACAGCAATGGTTGAGTCTCGTGTGTTACGTATCACACAGATGGGTGGTGGACCAGCACAGTCATACTTCCAGATTGAGCCATTTACTGCTAGAGATATAATAAATAGGACACCCACAGCATACCAAGATGTATTTGACTTATTTGCTATGGACTATGCTACACAATTAGATCAGATTACAGCTAACCAGCATCTAGCATGTTGTGTAGCACGTATGAAATATTGGTTAGACAAGAAGCCAGTACCAACAGGTGCAACAGGGCTAGCTGAGTATCACAAGCGTGTGTATAACACACCATTAGGTAAGGCTAATGTAGAAGACAACATTGATGACTTCATGCTTGCAATGAGCATGGTAGAGAAGACAAGATAAGAAGTAGGGGGGAATAAACCCCCCACCCCTTAGTGCTTTATCCATCCTTTAGATACAGTCTTAGCCACTTCTACAGATGGGTAGGCACCCTTCTTAATAGTCACACCCATGTCTTGACTAGAGTTGCCATCGGCTGCTGTATTGACAGTAATACACTCTACCCACTTAAATAGATGTGGCATGTTGTCTACACGCAGACCAACATCCGAAGGTACAATCGGTGCCCATGCAGCAGCACTAGGAGCAAGCTGTTCACGTACAGCACGTAGCAACTGGAATCCAAACTCTCCGCATGGCATGATGCTAGAGCGCTCCCCGTATTCATTCCATGAGCAAATAAGGAACTCTCTAGGTGTCGCTGCAGAGACTACTGTAGCTATATATGCCTTTGCAGAGGCGATGAGTGTAACAAACGTCTCGTAGGTACAACCCTCTAGTAGCCAGTCGTTACAACGCATGTCCTTCCATCGACGAGAGTTGTATTGTGGCATTAGAGCTAGAGAAGGGAGAATGCCATCCTCTGCTTGATGCACCCATAGAGTACTCTTGGCATAACTGTGTGATCTAGTCGCTTGTGCTGCATTGTAGTTACTTGTTAATGCATTCCAACCATATCTAGTGCTCCTTCGTACACCAGCCTCATAGTACCTATCGGTGTTGGTAGAGCCTACCTGACTACCACCTTGGTTGAATGTCACATTGGAGCACCAAAAGATGCCTGTGTGTACAAACTCACCAGCATGATTTAGAGCATTAGCAAAGTATGCATCTCTAGCTACAGTGTATCTATCCGCATCACCAGCAGGATTGATATTGTTGATGTAATCGTAGCACAATTCTCCTCTTAGGATACTCACACGAGGCATACCATCTGTATGCATGTATGTGGCATCACTAAAATATTCACTGTACCTATTGATTAAATCAAAGAAGTTAGCAGCAGCAAATTCCTGTGCAGATGTAGCCGCAGTAGGCAAGTCAAAGTATGAAGCAGCACTGCCCCAGTTGCCAGTCTTCTTTGGTCCCCACATCCTATCTAGAACAGTGTCTACATAGAAGTCGTCATTGCTGCCTATAGCAGATGCAGGGGCTGTGATACCTCTACGTAATGTGTACGAGCTAGCATTGTTCTCACTAGTATTAGACAGGGCACCATCACTGTTGATGAAGCTAATAAAGTAGTCTATATAACTAAAGTTAGAACATGCTCGTAGTGACTCTAGAAATGGTGGGCACATTCCATTGGAGTCAATCCACTCTACTACCATGTAGTCAATACCATGGTTAACCATCCACAGTATTTCCCAAGACACAGCATCCGGGTCTATGTGTGTGAAGAAGCCTAACTCGGGTCTACGCTCGTAGCTATTGGCGATAACAACCCACTGGTTTAGCTCACCCCATGTGTTGAAGTACCAGATACCAACTAGGTAATCTTTCTCAGTTGGATATGGAATTGGGGTTGGGGTAGGAATAGCTCCAGACACAACACCGACAGCAGTGCTTTCTACCCACACACGACCGGTGTCTGTGGCATGGCTTCCTTGTCTACACGAGGCTGTGATAGTCAGAGACAGTGGACCACCTGCAGAAGCGCCTACAACATCAAAGAACATTGTAGCGTCTTCGTCTGGGTAAATCTTTGGTGGTGTATAACGTACGGTGCTAACAGTCAATTGGTTAGTTGAACGTGACCCAATACGAATGTTAGTAGCTGGCTTGCCTCCTACATTACGTAGACGCATACCCCAAGGTGTAGCATTATTCTTTCTTTGCATAGCTACAGCGGGAGATAGATGCTCTACTACAAGACAGGCTGGACCACGAGGCTTGTCTCCAATAGCTACCCATCCAACAGTGCCTGCACCAGACGCCTGTAGTGTAGGGAACACATTCATTGGAGAGTGTAGAGGAAATCCACTTCTAACCTTAGCGGATTGTAATACTAGCTTATACTCATTGTCTGGTGTTGATGCACTAGCAATAGTGCAAGGATCAACAGTCACCTCTGTATGTATCTGTTTCCTTGGTACTAGATAGTTATTACCCAGCCAAATGTTTACAACACGTGCTGTATTCTCTGTAGGTACAGGAAATGTATACTCTTGTAGTGTTGTAGCAGAACCAAAGTGTACAGCAGCCCATCTGCCAGATGACTTAATGCTTAGAGATAACCACTGATCTGGATTATTCTCTGTAGATAGCTCATCATCTACTAGTGTGAATGCAGGAGGGTCAATGTCTGCACTGTCTACATGGATACCACTGACTGTGGCTGTGTACACACAACCTAGATATGCTGCTGTGGAACCATTAGACAGTAGGCTGTCTTGTGTTCCTGTACGAAAGTCATAGAATTTTGTCATTACATTGGGTATCCCACAAAGCCAATAGCAATGCCACCAAGTGCAGACGAGTTAGTAACACGGATAGCCAGTGGACCCCATGGATCAAGCTTCTGTGGTGTGCCAGAGTTAAGCACGAATGCTGTACTCTCATTGTTCAGTGTCCAGTGGTTCACTGGTGTACTGTTATCAAATACAGACGTTACGCCACGTAAGAAGCCAAAACGAGCCTGTCCACTGATAGCTTCTAGATACATATTGTCTAGTCGTACAGTCGTATCTGTACCAATAGCAAAGCGCTGGTTAACAACGTTACCAGTAATGTCTAGGATGGCTGACATAGAGAATACATTACCGTCGGCACCGTCTGTGCCTGCTGAGCCATCTGAGCCTGCTGGACCACGTGCAGGAATTACTATAGAGATAGATGTATTCTTGAACTGGTTACTAGCTGAGACACCACCAGATACATAAAGACGTACCCATGTGCCCGCAGTAATCTTAGCTGTGGCTGGTACAGAGACTAGTGCTGAGATAGCTCCTGTATTAATAGCTAGTCCACTACAGTCTAGCCTTGGTCCTAGTGCTGACCACACACTAGCAGCAGACTGGTCAGTGTCTACTGTATACTGTAGCTCTAGAGCCTGTCCAGCAGCACCTACAGCTAGTCCGTAGTTTGTCTCTACTCGTGTAGTAGATGCATCTAGTAAGTCTACAAAAGCCCTGTTTAGTGTGCCAACTTCTGTGTTAGCTACAGAGCTAAGAGTAGTACTAGCAAACTGTGTCTTGACAACAATAGTATCAGCAGCACCAATAGCAGCAGCCTGTGCAGACAAGACTGCAATCTGTGCATCATGTATAGCATCATGTGCTGACAGAGATACAGTCTGTGCTGACACAGCAGCAATAAGGTTTATATGCTGTGCTACATTAGCAGATAGAGCCACCACAGCAGCAGACAAAGCCACGGTGCGTGACAGCAAATCAGCATCGGCAGCAGACAGGGCTACAACCATAGCACTTGTATTAGCTGCTAGGTTGTCTACAGCAGCTTGATCTGTAGCATCTAGGCTGCCACCACCACCAGCAATGATAGAGTATGAGACAGTACCACTTTGTGAGACAGTCATTATCCAATTCCTATTTGAGTTTCAGTCCTAACTTCTCATAAAGTGCAGGACGCTTGGCAACTAGAGACTCAGCATCATCTAGCAGTTCTGTAAGTAGTACCGACTCGATAACACTACAAGGCTTACATAGCTTAGAATGTAATGTGTCTAATACTGTCCTAGGCTTACCGCATCTAGGGCATGGACACGTGCCACCGAGTCCTGCTGGAATTGACATGGTTCCTCCATGAAGTCTATATCGTGTTTATTCCAAAGCTTCCTAGCCTGTGGTGTTAGCACAGATAAATACTCAATATTCCTTTGTAGCCAAGGCACACCAGTAAGCTTTAGAAACGCTAGATACAATTCAGCAGAATACTCGAATGTGATTCTTTGTCCATTAGATAGTCTAAATCGTTCTGTAAATGCTCTATCATGGATAAGACTACTTCTAGCAGACAAACCCCATGGATAGCCAGCTAGTCTCCAAGCAAACCATTTAGATGCACCATCGAATGTGTATCCTTTGGTAGCTTCATGCTCCTGTAGGCCATTCTCATCTGTCCAAAAGAATCGGACAGGCTCTATTAACTGCTTCTCTTGCTCATTAACGTCTAGTAGAGCTCCCCAGCCTACAATACGAGCGGCTTCAATCTTGTACTTGTTTGCTCCAAACATTACTTTTTAATCCCCTTGAAGTATTCCAACCGAGAGATACGAAATCTGTCATTCTCTGCTAGTTCTTGTAGCTTGTCTATGTCTTCGGCCATCTCATTGACACGAGACACAATACGAATATTGTCTTCTTTCTGTTGGCTAATTGCTACAGCTACATCTGTACGCATAGCTACAACATTAGTACCTAGCCAAGCAAAGTATGTCGTCACAGCTCCGATGAATAGAGTCGTAAGCAGTCCAATCATCCAAGCACCGGCATTTTTTACAGTTATCCACCCGTCCATGGGCGTATTCCTTCATTGATGATCCTAGCCCCTTGAGCCTATATCCAAGCTTTTACTACTATTCGCCAGTCAGCTGCAGTGATTGTAGACATAACACCAGACGTCTTATCTGGTAGAGATATACCACCACTACCAACACGAATAAGAATGGTGGACGCTGTAATTGTAGTTGAGACTCCTTGGTTAGCACTGTCTCCAGTGTCACCAGCAGGATTTAGAATAACATTGTCATCTACAGCATAGTTTAGGTCTGTAGACTTACATACTAGCAATAGCTGTACTAGTGGTACCTTACCTAGATTATGTGTTATTGTAAATGTACCAGCAGCAGTGTATGAAGTCTCACTAGATATATATGTTCTCTGGAATGGCTGAGTGCGTACTACATATGTTGGGATAGCTTCAGCACGGTTATCTAGGAACAGTGTGATAACTTCAATATTAGGCTGGCCATTAGACTCTGTTACAGAGTTATCCTCTTCTAGTCCTGGAGCTACACTAGGATACATATTAGTATATGCAATATGTACAGTGTTCTCATCTGTGAGAGCTACCTCAGGCTGTCCTATAGGTGAGCCAGCACCATCGTCAGCATGTGGATCATGGTATAGACTCTTTAGCCACTTCCAGTTGAGTGCTCCTACACCAGATGATATATATGCATTAGTAGTACAAGATGCATAGTATAGCCCCACACTACCAGCAGAGCCTTGGATACGTGTGCCAGTCATTGCATAGTGTAGTGTACCGTTATACAAGGCTAGTCCTGGTGTGACATTGCTACCAAAGCCAGCCACAGTGGATATGACAGCCGCAGAGAATGCATCACTAGCACTATACCAGAAGCGCATAGGGTTAGCTGTTGCACCATTCGTACGCGCAGCACCGAAGAATGCTCCAGCTGTGGTACGTACAAGTGCAGTCTCTCCACCAGATGTGACACCAGCAACATGCTGCACACTGCTCACTAGAGGAGAAGCTGTGAAGCTGTCTACAATCTTGACAATCTTGGTACCAGCAATATCTGGATCAGTAAATCCAAAGTAGAAGTCGCCTCGTGTGTTTGGGATGCCTACAATTGGACTAGCCATCACTTGGATGTCAGCAACAAGGCTAGCAGCTGTCTTGACTGCGGCACCAATATTTGTGCCTCCAACATTCTTCTCTGCAAAAGCATCTTGTTCGAATACAACAGTAGCGGTACGTGTGGCATCCGTCACAGATGATGTAGCATTACTGCCGTGTGTAAGTGTAATGTTTGCACCAACAGTACCAACAGTGTATGTACCTGATAGTGTTAGACCACCTACAGAGGCACTGAAGTCGCTAATTGTAACACGATCACCAGCTTTTACACCACCACCCTGTGCAAAGCCTTGTGATGTAGAGAATCCAACAATAAGATTTGGACTACCATTTGTAGTGGAAATTGTTAAGTCACATAGCTCACGTCGTTGATATAGACGCCTACCATACAACTTGTGTACATCCGGAGAGCCATTCTCACGTACAATTACCCACTCTTGGCCATCTACGACACCAGTAGTAAGTACATTGTAGTCTATCTCGTCTCCGTCTAATACTTTGCCAAAGCCTCTAAAGTTTATACCTTTGTCATAGCTAGTAGCAGTCAGAGCATACTGTGTATCTGCATCATGACTGGCTCCCTCATTGTATCTAAGATGTAGTACCCCATTGTGTACTAGAAGACCACCACTTTGTGCACCAAACGACCAATTGCTACCACTATCTATGAGTGTCTCACGTCGTGGTAGTGTGTCTGGCATAGTCACATCTACAGTAAGAGTCTCTTCATAGTTAGCTATACGAAAGTAACCATTGAAGTACTTGTTGCCAGTTGGAATGCTAGTAACTAGATATGAGCTACCACCTAGATCAATCTTTCTACCTCTATTGGTAGCCTCGAATGTTGAGAATGCTGTAGTGTCATTAGTAACACCATCACCAACAACAGTAGATGGGAGAGCGCCAGCATTTAAGATTGCAACACTAGAAGTTAGACTCTCTATCATCTGTGATAGTAATGAGACAGCCTGTGCAGTGTTAGAAGTCTCTAGCATCCGTAGACCGAATGCCTGACCAGCAGCAGTCACATATGTATCAGATGCAAACTTTATAAGGCCAGTCACCTCACGGTCTTCTACAGCACTAGCAATAGCCATCAATGATGGACGCATAGTACTATCAATTAGAGTCTCAAACTGGTCCTGTGTAGGTCTGTCACCAGTCTGGAAGTACGACTTAACAGTGGTAATGCCTTTTATGGACATAGTAGAATCCTAGTTGCCAGCACAAGCCAGCATGCAACTCGTGCTGGCAATCTCAGGTTACTTGCTACCTACAAGTTGTCCAAGCTTCACACCATTGATGTGATCGGCTGAAGACACTTCATACCACATGCCATTACGCTTAAGCTGAATTTTCATCATGCACCTCTATTGAGATTGAGATAGTATAGCAGAATTACCACCTATGTTATACCATATAGGATATGTGTCACACATTTACCACATATGTCTCAGACACCCAGGATTTGGACGAAATCTCATACACTGTATGAGGCCACCCTCTAGGCTGTATCACATAAGGGGTTGACGATTTCCGGAATCCATGTTATTTTCTTCTTATACCCCGAAGGGAAGGAGGGGTAGCAAAAACAAAAACAGGCTTTTTTGATTTTTTATTTTTGCTTCTATTTTTCTTTTCTCACTTCTCTTCATACAAATAAATCATCTACTATTATCTGCATTCATATAATTGGATGGGAGTAATGGTGTTTGTGGTATTGTTGATATAGACTCTTCTTTATCCTCTACTTGTGCTGCATTCAATACTGCATTCCAAGCATTAACTACTTGTGATCTAGTTGCATTTGGACTAACTAATTTACGCATAGCATTAATACCTTGTTGGTTTGTTAATGCTTTTGCTATAGTCTTATTACCTAAATATGCTACACCAACAACACCAGCAGCAGCTATAGTTGTTGGAATGTTGCCATAGATAGCTTGTGACATAACTATACCACCACCAGTAACTTTAGTAGCACCACTAAGATAGCCTATTGGTTGTTCTGTAGCATGTATTCTAGCTAATTGTTTGGTAATAGATTCTATCTGTGGTGCGGCACTAGGCATTAGAGCATTAAGCTTATTTCTTTCTTTATTCATACTTTTAATGAATGCTCCACTAGATAGCTCCATATTAGGTCTAGAGCCTGTACCAGGAGCACGAATAACTGTAGAGGCATTCTCTATAATATCTTCTAGATAACGTGCACGTACATCCTGCATCACCGTAGGATCAGCACCATCTAGAATACGAGTGGTATGTCTAATATCAGAAGGTGCCATTGATGTAACCTTCTTATAGATAGCTTCTCCAGAAGGTCGTACATCTATACCTAGAGTCTTACCAATAATACTGTCTTGCATCTGTGACAATGCATCACTGTGCATACGCCAGTTGTTTCTGGCTGTAGCTAGACCATTAGCTATATTACTCTGCATACCAGGAGTAGTAGCAGCATTAGCTAAGTCTTGATCTATAGAATTAAATAATCTACCTGCTAATGCTCTATCTGCTGAGTCTGGTGCAATGTTATCAAAGATACTACCACCACCATGCATAGCTTTAGAGTAGCCTGAGAGTAAACCATTTAAATCTTTGCCTGTAGCCTTACTATTATTCTTTTCTATATCTTGTAGAATACGAGTAAGCTGTGTGCGTCTAGCATTGTCTGCTGGATGAGCACCAATAGTAGATATACGATCTACTTCTTTCTGTACGGCATCTTTGAAGTTCTGTAGTGGTATGTACCGTGTATTACCCATAGATGTATCTAAGAATGCAAAGTCTGTAGCACCCTGAGTACTTCTAGCTTTTACAGCTTCGTCCACAACACGATCAAATGTGTGTAGAACACGAATGCCTACTAATCCTTGTGGCTGTCTAACTTGTCCTAAGCTAGCAGCAACATTATCTAAAGCATCCACAGAATCTTGTAATTGTTTCTCTTTAAATGCTGCATATATACCTTTAGAACCTGGAACACTCTCTAATACACGTTCTATACCTAAAGCAGCAGTCTTACCACTTCTTTGTGCAGCAGAAAGAGGAATGTTTGTAGCAGCTGTATCTTTAGCAGCTAGTAAGGCTGTCTGACTTGTTTGACTGCCTCCTAGAAGACTTCTAACACTATCTCCAGGATTCATTATTGGCTTGATAATAGCACCAAGCACTTTGGTAGCTATTTGACCACCAGCTTCAGATATAGCACCTGTAGCTAAGTCTTCACCAGTCTGTACAGCTAAGTCTGTAGGTTCTAGAGGAGTCTCATAGCCAAGCATAGTACCTAGGGCACGTCTAGCAGATAATGCTCCTGCTGTGCCTAAAGCCCCACCAGCAACAGCACCTAGTGGTCCAGCACCCATACCAATAGTACCACCAGCTATACCACCAATAGCACCAGTACCTAGCTCTGATACATCGTATAAACGACGACCAAAGGTACGATTGTCTGTAGTATCTATAGATGGCATAAGACTCTGAAAGTCTATATCCTCTTCTTCTTTCTTAGGCATTAGACTATCGAAGTCTAGGTCTTCTTCGTCTTCCACAGCCACTGTAGGCACAGTCTTGCCCTTTCCAACTCTAGCCAACACTTGGCTAGCATAGTCTTGTGTCTTTGTTCCTAGAGAGTCAGTACGGTTTTTGCCAATACCACCAGGACCAGCTATATAGCCCTGAGCCATCTTGTGAGCGTCCCAATTGGTTATCTCACCTAGATGCTGTAGGTATCTCTTAGCTACAGTACGTCTGTCTTCGTCATTATTAAATGACTCTCCAGCCTTAGCATACTGCTTGAATGTGTTTGGCATAATCTGTGCTGTGCCTTTAGCTCCTTGTGGAGACACAGCATTAGGATTACCACTAGACTCTCTAGAGACAATAGCATTGAATAAGTCGTCAAATGAAATGTTAGTCATTACAAGCCACTCGTATCTATGCCTTTAGACTTTAGAAGCTCTAGCACTTTGTCTTTAGGCACACCTTTAGATATAGCAGCCTTAGCTCTCTCTAGCTGTCTAGTAGTATATTCATCTTTAGGTGCCTGAGGCTTTCTAGCTTGACTTCTGCCTTTTACATTACTATCAAGTATTTCTAGTAGTCCATCTAGCTTCTGTTTTACAGTGTCCCCTTTGTCTAGGAATCCTGGTTTGAATGCCTCAGCAAAGTTCTTAGCTTCTGTCTCAGTAAGGGCAGCACCATACATGTCATGTCTGATACCACTAGCAGCTTGCTGAAATAAGGCTTGATACTTTCCACCTCCAATACCTGTAGCCAGTTGTCTAACACGTGTAGCATTTACCACACCATTAGGCATTAGTTCATTGCGCAACTGTTGTGCTGCAGTCAGACCTGTTTGTGACAGAGCCAAGTCCTTAGCCTCTGTAGGTGACTGCTTTAGCTCAGCACTTGGAGTAGACTTAGTAGAAGTCAAACTAGGGGTTTGTCCACCACCATTAGGTGGCGTGACTGTAATACCAGGAGACACATAGCCTGTAGTGCCTTGTCCAGGTACATACTCACCAGCAGGAGTCTTTCTAGTAGTTATAGAACCATCTGGATTCTCTACAGACTCTTCTGTATAAATCATCCTAGACTGTGGTAGCTTTGTAGTTGATACCTTTGGTGTACCCTTATACACTTGGTCAGCAGTCTTAGCATAAGGGTCTACAACTACTAAATCTCCATTAGAGTTGTACACCTTCATTGGTGCTTGCTTACCTTTAGGATTTAGGTCTGATAGTACCTCGGCAGCAGCACCCCACGCCTGTTGATCAGAGATATCACCATCCGCTGAGCCAATCCTACCGAGATAAGCTCTAGAGAATAAGACTCCTTCCTCAGGAGACAATGTAGGAAGGATACTCTTCATCACATTATTGATGGGAGCAATCTGTGTATTACCAGCAGCGGTCTCTGCATTCATAGCATTAATAACAAGCTGCATCTCGTGTGCAGAGTTATCCATGCCTTTGTCAATGAGACTAGCTACATCCATATTGTACTTCATGTCTGAAGCACGTGAAGCTCGTAGCACTTCTGATACAGAAGGACGTACTACACCTCTAGAGACCTCATACCCTGTAACAGGACGCATAGCTTGGTCTGCTACAGATAGCATATCCATGGGAGACACTGTCTGACTAGACAGCATCTTTGTAATGTTGTCTGTATTAGCCTGCTTTAGCTTCCTAAGACTTGCTGTGTCACTCTCATATTTAGAGAATAGCTGTCCAGCTAGATTGTCTGCCATTATACTCCTCCACCCTGCATTCCTGATAGTGATGTAAGCATGGTGCCACTAGGACTCATACCAGACATCCTGCCATCGGAGCCATACGCTCCAGGCATACTGTTGCTACCACCAAACATTCCAGATAGTAGCTCATACAAGCCAGCAATCTGTACAGGAGCACCAGTCATCATGCCATATCTGTTATTAAAGTTGGCTGTATTCTGTGCCTGTTGCTGTTGGTTCAATGGGTTCCATTGGAATGATGTCTGTTGTCCACCAGCTTGTCCTAGACGCTTACTAGCTTCTTGTTGAGCAATAAGACCACTCTTCATGAATGCGTCAGCTAGTGCAGAAGATGTAGACTCATCTCGTCTAGCTGGATTGCCTAAAGCACCACCATATCCTCTAGCACGTGACCGCTGACGAGCAATCATACCCTTTAGAGCGCTATTAGCAGCATCTCTTTGCATCTCATTACGAATGGCACCAGACAGAGCCTTAGCCCAAGGATGTAATGGATTAACACTAGCCTCTGTATATGCTTCCTGTCTTCTGATAGCATCTCTTTGATGCTTCAGCATATTGTCTCCACCCTGTCCTTGGGTAAGAGAAGCAATCAAACCAGCTAAAGCAGAGCCAGCTTGTGCCATCATCATAGGGTCCATTATCTAGCTCCGTGCCTTGTGAAGAATACAATAAATCTAGATAGCACATCTGGACCAAGAACATCTTCGGTTGAGAATGTAAATCTACATTCCTTACCTCGCCATCTTAGAGCTAGTTTGCTATCTACAATAGAGGTGCCACCAATAGTGCCACTACCAATTGTCCATGCTCCAATAGCACCACTCAGTGGAGACACATTAGCTGTAATAGCCTCGTAGCTATCTAAGTCAAATGGTGCTTCGGCTGTGATAGTATATTCTATCTCGTCACCTGTATCTAATACAGGCTGTATATACTTGCCGGCCTTTACACGAGGAGTACGTCTAGCAGGCTCCATAGATAACCAGCCTGTCTGATACTCAGTTGTGTACGTTGTACCATTGTCGTCATATGTGCCTTGGTCAAATATATACACCTTGCCACCAGGACCAGCACATAACAGTGTGCCATCCGCAGTTACCATGTACACATTCTGCTGAGCAAACAGCCCATCGAATAGAGACCAAGAGCCTTGTGTCTGTCCAGGTGAGAACTGTGTATTTGTGTATGTACCCTTACCAAAGTATGGAGTGTAGTTATACACATACAATTCAGAGCCTATCTTTGCACAGAACCAAGAACGTCTTGGATAGTGGAAAGCAAAGATTTCATTCTCACCTGTGTTTGCAATCTTGTCTCGTAGTGTCTTACGAAGAGGCTCAGAAAGATTGGCTCTACCCAGGATACTAGCATCACCTTGTAGAGAGACAGACTGTACTCCATCTACAGAGATATAGACTAGATCATTACCAATAGACACAGCAGCATTAGGTGATACCATTCCTTGTGGGAATAATCCTACAACATTGAAGTCAATCTCAGATGTGCTATCATCTGCAATAGGGTCTGTACCCTCGAAGAGATACACATTGCGTAAGCCCAGGAATGAGATAAACCTTTGGAATGACACAAAGCCTTGTAGCTTGTCCGCTTGTGGCTGTAGGTTACCAAAGTGTACAGTGTTACTATCTAGTGTGCCTGCATCTGTAGTCATATCCTCTGGATTATCTGGACCAGAGATAGCCACATCACGTGTATTACGTGCATCAATCATGTACAGCCTACCAAAGTGTGTATGTCCTTTGATAGCTATAGGCATAGCAGGCTTGAAGAACAGTAGGCTATCACCAGAGTTTGTAGATGCTGTTGTAATTACTAACTGTGTTGTAGAGATACTAACAACCTTAGACACCCAACTCTTTGTTGTGTTTCGAATGTAGTCTCCTACATATACATCTGTGTCTACCCAACTAGTTACAGCAGCCACTTTGACAAGTGTGTTACTTGTGGTACTAGCTATAGAGAAGTTGTCATCTTCTAGCCCAGTAGGAATGACATTTAGCTCTACAAGATCAATAATCTCGTATGTGTCTCCACTCGATGCTGTGGCTGCACCTGTGATACGACCGATGCCTTGTGCTACATTAGAGATAGCTGTGTGTGTAGCACTAGCACTGGATAGCAATGTGATGATGCCATAGCCACCTCTAGTCTGGTTGTATACCAGATCGTTGATAGCTACGTCAGTATCACCTACCCAATTGGTGATATTGGCATCATGTAATCCACGCTCATTGGTGCCACTAGAGGCTCTACCACGTTCGATTACACCAATCAACTCTTTGAATGTGACACCATCCTCTGTATAGATATTCCTGTCTAATCCATTAAAGAAGATTAACTTCTTACCCATTTGTACACTGGTGTAGATACCTGCTGTGTTACCAGTAGTATACACAGATGTCCATGTACCAGACACAAGTCTATAAATGATGCCAGCAGCACTACAGAATTCCTCTGTATTACCGTCGGCCTTCATTAGCTCATGTAAGCCTGTGATACTTGGTGCACCAGATATAGTATTGCCATATTGCACAATACCCTGGCGCTTCTCAGCACCACCAGCAGCATTGATGAAGCGGTTTCTAAACTTTAGTGCATAGTCATCCGGTAGCTCTGACTCACTAAAGCTTGTAGCTAAACCTCTTGGTGCTATAGGGTAGACAGTATACTCTAAAGCCACTATCTAACTCCTGTTGGTACAAAGTACACATCGCTTCCTGTGTCGAATGTGTATCTATTAAACATTTCAGTCTTCATCTTGGTATACAAAGCTGTGGCCGCTATAGACTCATTCGTAGGAGTCCCACCAGACTCATCTAGTAGCATAGCAGCATATAGTCCCTGTGCTATAAGTGTAGCAGGGAATGGAAATACCAATGTCTCGTCAGCAGCAGTAGTGCGCACAATAGTTGGCTTAGAATAATACGAGATTACAAAGTTTGTGTGTATATTTCCTGGGGTAGGACTGACTCTAATCGTTGGAGCTAGACCACTTACAGAGATAACAGCAAACTGTCTAGGTGTGCCAGTACTATTGGTTCTACTTAGTCTTCTAATGTTCTCTTTAGTCTCCACATCCATAGACTGAATTTGTCCAGAGACAACTATTTCCTCTAAAGTCTTTAGATTAAAATTCAGCTTGTAGTCACTCTGTCCAGACACAATAGCTAGGCTAGTCTCAGTATACAACTGTGGCCAGTGTCCATGACCATAATCTGCTATGTCATCTAGCACATCATTAAACAAGCCAACAGCCATTACTGTCTGCTTATTCTGTGCTAAGTCGGATACCTCAGATACGCCTAAACGTACTAGTATCTTGTTGATAATAGTCAGAACTGTTTGATGTGTGTCAATGTATGTCATTAGCCTGCAATCGAACCTCTAAACAATGGCATAGAATATGCAGAGCCATTTATAACAACTTTAACAAACTTGACTGCTGCCATGTTTGGGTTGCCTACTTGGGCAAAGAATGCAGATGTCTCAGCAGATGTATAGGCTGTGATGGACCCAGCAAAGATGTTAAGTGCTACACATCTAGCCGTGCCATTCACAGATAGTTCTGAGCCTGCTACAGAGCCCCAAGTAATTCTGTTAGCTACTTGTGCTTCATACAGTGTAGCCGTTGCTGTGATAGTCAACTTGGCTGCTTGTACAGTACCAGACAATAGCATGTTAGTTGCTGTGACTGCACCATTAATGGTAAGTCCAGGCACAACTAGCTGTGATGTCATAGTCTGTGCGGTACTATCTGACAGATTTACAAAGCTATCCATCAAATCTACAAAGTCACTGCCTTGCGGACGGTCACCCTGTTCAAAGGCTGCTTTGAGTACAACTCTAGTCTGCTCTGACATGTCTATGTAACCTCAAAGACGTATGCAGGATTAGGATCAGATATAATACTATATCCAATACCCTGTGGAAATGATCCAGTCCAACCAAATAGATGGCTAGCTGGACCAATTGGTGTAGTCACTGCAGACATGCCTACAAATGGTTGCTGCTCTACAGTAGTAAATGCTACTAATGGTTCTGGTACAATTGGACCTTTTACAACACCCTCTTTACGTACACGAATATATAGACTTGGATGTTTAGGCTCAGTGTTCTTTGCTGCTACTACAACTCTATCCCAACGAGTAGTTACCTCGTCTGAGTAGTGGATAAATCCAGACTCCTCATCTACGACAAGATGCTGTCCTACTCTATGACGATTTCTAATAGCCATTAGCTACCTGCTTGTCTCACTTGTAGCTGTACTGTGCCACTGCTAGTCATACTATTGACAACCAGTCTAATGGCACTCACTGGGAAAGCATAGTTGCCGTCTGCTGCTGTAACTGCTGCTGTCACGTCGTAGTTATCGAACACACCAATGAAGTCTGCACTAACATTAGCATTTAGTACATTAGCAAAAGTGTGCTGCACCTTACTAGACGATGGACCACCTGAGACTAGGTTAAGCCCAAAGCCTACATTGAATGGAGTCTCGAATTGATCTAAGGCAATCCAAGGCCCACAAGTTGCTACAGATGTAGCATTCACAAACATACGTGTAAGTGCATTGACTGGCATGACACTATCTCCGAGAGATTATTGTGCCTACCTTGGTGTGTAGGGTTTTATACAAAGCCACCACCCTTAAAGTATGGAACTGTAACAACAGTTCCAGCTACTGTAATCTGTAGTAGGCCCATAGTACCTAGCTGTGTTCCAGCAAAGAACCCAGAAGTCTGTGCAGAGTTAAGTGCAGTACCTACAACATTCACAAACTTTGCTGAGCCAATAGATGCAGCACCACTAGCAATGAGTGAATTTGTCACAGCTAGCTGAGCCAACTGTGTAAACCCTGCCCCAGTAATACTAAGTGCAGTATTACCGTCGGTGTCTACAAATGTATATGGTAGAGTAGAGGTTGTCATACTACTCTCCTATTATGCACCGGCATTATAGTAAAGGCATCGTGGATCAACCCAAGACACGTCAGAGCGCCAAGTCATCTTGAACTTTAGGTTCTCTGTGTCAAATTCGTTGTCACGACCAAACTCTAGCTTACGACGCTCCTGCCAGATGAGACCATTTGGACAGTCTGTAGTAATAGCCCAACTATCTGCATCTGTGATCCAAGGAACAACAACTAGATCAGTCTCGTTGCGAACAACGTTCATGTCATTGTCATTCGAGCCAGTCACACGATCCGACTGAAGAATCTTCTTGGCACGAATTGTTGACCCTGTTGGAACAACAAGAGTCTTTGGCATTAGACGAATCTTTAGAGACTGATCGTCTACAGCATCCATAATAGTCTGGATAGCAACTTCATATGAAGTCTGTGTGAGATCAGCAGCAGTAAGTAGATTGCTATATGTACCACCACCAACTAGTGGATGTGTAGTAGCAGCCAGCACAGTACCGTCTGCACCTGTATAAGAGGTGTTTGTAGCACGGTTAATAACATTCCATGCCAATGTCTCCATAGTCTGACGTGCAGACCGTGCAAGCATTGAGGGAATCTTATTGATGTAGTTGTACTGGTCGTCCTCGTACATCTCACGAGTGACGATGCTACCTAGACCGAAGGTGGTATTAACCATCTCCTTCTGGTAACCCTGGTATGGGTCAACATAAGGAATAGGAGCACCCTGAGTCTTTACACCAGCAAGAGTAAGACCAGTAACAGACTGGTACTTCTCGAAAGCCATACTAGACTGAACAGTCTCAAAGATTTTGGTATAGAGAACTGGATAGTCGTTGTATGCCTTACCGAATAGCTCCTTGATACCAGGCCAAAGTAGCTCGGCGAAATTACCTGAAGTGGTTGTCATGTGTTGTTACCTTGTAAGATTAGAAACCGTTCTTATTGCAGAAAGCTCTTGCTACAACAGAGAGCGGTGTAGAACCAAAAGCCTGAGCC
>ERZ1292642.546-Hain-H14-01um-R1-546-length-21162-cov-7_pt1 | contig 21162 bp, 39 predicted proteins | sample MGYA00564403_ERZ1292642 | MGnify/ENA primary metagenome ERZ1292642 (study PRJEB36523, sample SAMEA6512643) | groundwater metagenome | collected 2019-01-09 | study: AquaDiva: Metagenomics assemblies of 32 groundwater samples | reverse complement strand
GTTCGCAGGCGATAAAGCCAATATCGAATTACTCCCCCCTCCGCGTCTTCATGGCATGGTGCATGGCGCATTTGTTCGAGAGGTTCGCGCGGTCCCAGAACAGCAGGACATCACCCCGATGTGGTTGGGTATGGTCCACGTCAGTCCCTGCGACTGTGCGCCCTTCAGCATCGCACTCATCACATAGTGGCTGCTCACGCTGGACCAGGGCACGCAGCGCACGCCAACGTGCCGTGCGATACAGCTTGCGGACGTCCGCATTAGGCCGAGCGCCATGGGCGTGACAGTAGCCCACGGACACCAAGGTGTGACAAGCAGGCTGCGCGCAATAGCGGAGAGCCATGTCATACCTTGTTCACCCAGCGTCCATCGCGTCGATAGCACACGCGGAAGGCCTGCTCGCTTGGCAAGAAGCGGACGTGTACCGCAGACGACTGCTCGAGGGCGATGTCTTGCCATACCATTCGGGGGACATCATCACAGCCGACTGCCATGGCAGGAAGTCCGAGGATAATCAGGAAGAATCCGCGACGTGGTAGAGGTTCCATTATGTCTCTTTATCGATTCCGAATCAGCACCCGGATGGACTGCTCTTTCACTTGTGCTGGACTTTCATCCGTCGTGACAGTATTCGCGAGTAGATATTCGTCGCCGGCCGTCGCCGTCGTCGCATCGAGCCGCACTTGCGTTTTCCGATTGCCGGTCAGCAGGCTGGGATTATCTTTTGTGAGCGCGGTCGCCCCAATCTGCGTCACGACGCTAATCGTAAAGACACTCGTAATCGTCACGCTCGCTGCGAGATTCTCCGCGTCCCAATCAAACTGGACGACCCGCTTATCGCTCGGATCGAGTTCCACGGGTTCACTCGGACGAATAGTGATAGCGGTCATAATTGCACTTGTCCATCATCCCGCGGGACTCGGACCACGATATCGCTCGGCTCGATGTGCACGATCGTATCATCGGCCGCGCACTGCACAATCACATCGGCTGAGGCCACCGCTCCTGCTGCGGCTTTCGCGACGAACCCCAGATAGGCCCCCGAGGGTCCGCCCAATCCCAACCGCGTCTTAGCCGCCATTAGTAATACGGCCGTTGTGTGGCATAATTAGCCATATGGAACGCTTCTGGCTGAAGGTCCAGAAAACCGATATGTGTTGGGTATGGAAGGGCGCTCGCCAGCAGCGCCTGAAGGCGCCCTATGGACTCTTCCACTACCAGCGGCGACTGCAAGGCGCCCATCGAGTGGCCTACCAACTTACCAACGGCACAATCCCACCTGGACTGTTTGTCCTGCATCGCTGCGACAACACGCTCTGTGTGAGACCAGACCATTTGTTCGTCGGCACGGCTCGTGACAACACGCGTGATGCCATCCGGAAAGGTCGGTTTCCTCTTGGAAAGCAACACTGGACGCATCGCCAGCCAGCATGTCTTGCTCGCGGAGAACGCAATGGCAGCAGCCGATTCACTGAGGCCCAAGTCCTGGCTATGCTGGCCATGAAGAGTACCCACACCCAATACGAGATCGCGGCGTTGTTTGGCACCAAACAGCCTGTCATACAACGAATTTTGACCGGGAAGGCGTGGAAGCATCTTCATACGATCACCGCCGTATCCCCGGCCGCAGGCGATCCAGTCAGGGCTGTGACGGTCAGCGTGACCGTCGCGCCGACATAATCCGTGATATCCGTACGCTGGCCGGAGAGCGTGCCAGACGTAAACACAATCGCCGCGCCATTATAGAAGTCATTCGTCGCGCTCGGCACGCCTCCGTTGATCCCTGTCGTGGCGTTGAGGACAATACTCGTCGCCGTCGATCCGGCCCCAATCACTACGCGGAGTACTCCGGCGGCATGGGCATCGAGCTGCGTTTTTGCCGAGGCCGTCGTCATCCGCGCATCCACCGCGGAGTACACGTCGGACTGAATTCCACTCATCACGCCGAGATCCGAACTGACATCCGAGAGCAGGCTATAGATATCAGAGGCTGTGGATTGTACGACGAGGGCGCGCGAGGCGGCGACGGTCGCCGCGGAATGCGTATCCGAGAGCATGGCCGACAGGGACAAGACCGCCGAGCGCAGATCGCTCATGGTCGACGCATCCAGTGTGACCCCCGTTGCGGTCAACACGCTCAACAGATTGCTCTCGACATCCGAGAGCTTGCTCTGCGTATCGGACACCATCGACTGGACGACCAGCACGCGCGAATTGGTTTGCGTCGCGGCCGAGAGAATGTCGCTCAGATCAGAGACGAGAATGGCGCGCACCGCCGACGCAATATCCGAGATGTCCGAGGCGGAGACCGTGGCCACAGTGGCGGTGATGGCCGACCGGAGATCCGAGAGCGTCGAGGCATTCAGCTGCACGCCCGTGGTGCTGATATGAGAATGCAGATCCGAGAACCGGGATGTCAGCGCGGAATCGACATCAGACACCATGGACTGCACAACGAGAACCCGCGAATTCGCCTGCACGGCAGCGGACAGAATATCGCTCAAATCCGAGACGAGGATCGCCCGCACAGCGGACGCGATGTCTGAAATATCTGAGGCCGTCACGGCCCCTGCAGGGCCGGCCGTAATCGCGGACCGTAGGTCAGAGAGCGTCGACGGGTTGAGTTGCACACCAGTGGTACTAATGTGCGAATGCAAATCAGAGAATCGCGACGTCAAGGCTGAATCCACATCCGAGACCATCGACTGCACGACCAAGATACGGGAATTTGCCTGGACCGCCGCGGAAAGAATATCGGACAGGTCACTGGCCAGCGTCGCCTTCACCGCGGAGGCAATATCTGAAATGTCCGAGACCGTGACCGCGCCGGCCGGTCCAGCCGTAATGGCCGAACGGAGGTCGCTCATCGTCGACGGGTTCAGGCCCACCCCTGTGGTCGAGACGAACGAATGGAGATCCGATCGGAAATCGGAGACTTGTGAATAGAGATCGCTGAACTCGCTGGCCAACCGGGAATCCAGATCAGATAACCGCGATTGGACCAGCAGAATCCGCGACGCGCCAACAACCGCCGCACTCGCCGCGTCGCTCGCAGCCGAGGTCGCCAAGAGGACTTGCGAGAGAATATCGGACAGCCGCGATTGATAGGCGCTGATCGCGCTGGCGTCGATGCCGCCATCGACAATGAGGGTTTGATAGGCGGCGCCGGTGGCCGACAGGCTAATGATGTATTGATCAAACCACGCTGCGGAGGCGTCGGAGAGATCGGCTTTGACGAGTCCTATCGTGTAAATCCCCAGGACGGACGCGCCGACATGCTTTATGTCGTTGACTAAACTTCCCGTGCCTGAACTCACAAAGTGGACGGTATCGTTCGCACGGAGCTTGCCGTAAATCTTGATTTTCGTCGCCGCAGAGAGAGCGCTCTCCGCTGTGGCGAAGTCAGTCGCGTCCACCATCATCCACGTTAAGTTATTCGTGGTACGGCCCTTAACGAAGGACTGAGACAATTATTATAGACTCCACTGACGGCATACACTTTCAAAATGAAAGAGGCGCAAGAGCGATATCGGGCATCGCATCTGGAACAAGTCCGCGCCTGTCAACGTGAGTCGAAGCGGCGCGCGCGCGCGCGCGATCCCGAAGCCGCTCGTGCGAAACAACGCGCGCACTATCAAGCGCATCATGCCAAGATGCGCGCGCAAGCCAAGGCGCGGTACGACGCCAATCCAGAACGCGACCGCCATTACAGCCGCGATTATCGCGCGAAGAATCGTGAACGCACAAATGCGGTGATGCGCGCATGGCGGAAAGCCCACCCCGCCAAAGCCAAGGCGGTTGGCCAAGCTTGGGCCAGTGCGCATCCGGCCGCCGTCCATGCCATGCGTAAGCGTCGGAAAGCATTGGAACGTGGCGCCGTCATCAATGATTTCACCGCTGAGCAATGGATCGCGTTGCAACTCGCCTTCGACCATCGCTGCGCCTACTGCGACCGACGGCGCAAAGGTCGATTGACGCAGGACCACGTTACGCCCTTGTCGAAAGGTGGCAGCCATACCGCAAGCAATATCGTCCCGGCGTGCGCCTCGTGCAATTCGCGCAAGCACACCGGCCCGCCCTTGCGTCCAGTGCAGCCGATGCTGTTGTAGCCTCATACGGCGACCACGATCAGCCCTTCAGCATAGGGCGCCGTCCCGTTGTAGCACGCCCAGTCGAGAATCGTGTAGCCGTGCCGCGTCAGGAGCGTGGTGAGCGTGCGCGGGCTATACCACGCCACGTGATCCACGTTAACGCATTCGAGGCCCTTCTCGAGCCATGCCGATCGAACAAACGCATTCGGCGTCGTCACGAGGAGCGGCACGCCGGCATATTGACGCTTGAGACGCGTCAGAAAGTGACCAGGATTGCTCAGATGCTCCAGTATTTCCCCACAAATGAGAATGTCTGGACCCACGAGCTCCTCGAGCGTCGACCCCGGATAGTCATCGGGCACACGAAAATCTCCAGCCGGCACATAGGGCCGGCTCACGTCATCTAAGTCATAGCCGATTATTCGCGAGGACCGCCAGCCGCCGAGCCCGTCTTCTCGATCCACGCCCCAGTATTGAGCGGCCACAGCTTGAATCTGATCTGTCAGTGCCCCGCTGGCCCCGAATTCGAGCACGCGCTTTCCCGTACACCGTTTTACGATAAAGGCTTCGCGGTCCACGGTCGGCACCGTGGGCAATGGGTGCAGCATCTTCTCGCGGTACGCCGGCGACAGCGCCGCATGGCCACCGAGCTGAGCGCGGAGATCATCCAGAGTGGCAAACATCAGCGTGGTTCCTCGCTGTGATTATTCGTGCGACCTTTTACGATGACATTGCCGCTCATAGTAGAATCGCCGTGTGATCATCACCTGTAGTAAGTGCAGGCTGGACTTGAGCCAGAAACACTTCGACATTCGAGCGAGTGGCCGCATACCCTCGCCGCATTGATTGTCCTGGTATTTGGCGCGTGTGCATGGGCTCAGCCATCAACGCGGCCAGGGGAAAGCAAGCAGGACAATCGCGCCACACAAGGTCAAGAGGCAACCGCTCAGTAGCTGGAAGCGATTACGGCCGAGATCAGAGCGATATGTGATCAACAAGCCAAGACCGAACAACGAAAAGCCGCTCATGAAGCGGAGCAGCGCAAGAGCGTGTGCTGGCCACCGATCTGGCAGTTCAGGCATGGGTCCACCGCCCATAAAACCGCTGCTGGTAACCGTTCCATTCCTGCATGCGTGTGTGGCTCCGCATCGCTCACGCCCCGTCGTCGCTAAGCCCGAAGTAGTGATCGAGAAAGTTCTGCTCGTCATCCAGAAACGTCGACACCTTCACGAGTAGTTTCGACAGCTGCTTCCTGGCCAACGGTTTATTTGTCTGCGTGGCATCGCTGTGCGCCCAATCGCGGCATTGCCGTGCGAGGGCTCGTCGCTCGCCTGGTACTTCACTCCAGATCATTGGTATCTCTGAACAATAGACATGACCTGTCGCACCGTCTCTTTCACGTCGTGTTTCTGTTCGGCCCAATAGCGATAATCCACCATGTCGTAATTCGCCCAGCACGTCAGAATCGCCTGCGCCATGGAGTCGGGGTTGAGCGTGCAATGCCAGGGGTAGTCGGTATCCGTATAGCCCGGGCCAATGAACGCCTTCCCCGCGCCGAAGGCTTCGATGCTCCTGGCGTACAGCGGATACAGGCCAGACACGACGATATCCGCGCGGTTGTACAAGGCATTGATCTGATCATCCGGCACCGGCCCATTCAGCGTGCGCACGAACGCCCACCACTTATTAGCACTGATGAGCGCCTTGAAGGTGTCGCCCATTTTCTTGTCGGTGCAATTAAATAGATGCAGTCGCGCCTTCGGCAACTTCTGCCACACTTTTTCCATCGCGACGCACCAGTACAGCGGATTGCGTTGCCCGCGCCAATGCTCGCAATAGAGAATCGCCGGCTCGCCGGACAGCTTCGAGGTTGGGTCTTTCTCATCATGCGCGGGCACGGTGATCGGATGGAAGCGTTCCAGGTCGATCCCTTTCGGCACGATGTACGTTCGCTTGATCGAGTTCCAGATCGCCGCTTCTTCCTGACGCATCGCCAAAAACGCGTCCACCTTCGGCGCCATGTCGACGATGGCCTTCATTGAGACGCCATTCCCCACACTGGAGAGGGGCTCGCCGTGCATCCAGAGAAACTTCGGCACACCATTAAAATAGCTGGTCACGGGCATCTGCGAATGGATGAACTCGACGTCACTGGGCGCCTCGGTGCCATAGAGGACGGGGCCTGGCCCCAGGTCTGGCGTCGTCGGCTCACGGAGACAGACGGTATGCCCGGCCTGTTCTTCGGCCTGGACGAGCTCGAGCGTGGTAAAGGCCAGGCCGCTCCGCTCTTTCCGCATGTAGTGCGTGCAATGCATCTAGATTCCGGTTGTCTGCGTGCCAGCGACCACGCCTAAACTCACGAGCCCGGCCTCGAGCGCGTTCTGGGCATTCGTGATAATCGCATTGACGCTATTGATCTGGCCGACCGACAACTGGATCTGTCGAAAAAAGTCCACCTGGCTGATCTCCACGGTCAAGACGCCACTGGCGATCCGTAACGTGCCCGTCAGCGGTTGCATCGCACTATTGGCAGTTGAGGTCATGCGCACCGAACCCGTCACCGTGCCGGTGACCGGATCGAGCACGAACGGGGTAATCACGAGCTTGTCGTAACTGACGAGGGCGACGCCCCCGAGCACGGTGTTCACGGTCGGCGGTGCGGTCAGTGTAATCATGCAGCCATCTCCCGCGGCACGTAGAGGCCGCATTCCTGTCGCCAGCCCATCCCGATCTCGGTCCCGAGCGGCCAGGCGCGCGTGTTTTTGGTGGTACGCCCGCCCGCCCCAGTGCCAGTAAAACTACACGCTATCGCCCCCGCAGTTGCGGCGCCTGTCCATGACCACGTAGGATTCACGGCACCCGTGACTTGCTTCCATGCGGAGGCGGAGCCTTCATTCGTCCCCGCGACATAATTTTGCTGCACGATAGTGGAGAACGCACCGTCAATCGACAAGGTCCCGTTCGGATTCGTGCCGTCGTAGCCGAATCCTTCCACCACCAGCTCATTGTTCGCGCCAATGCTGCCTGCCTGCACGGTTGACCCCGTTCCTGAATACGCCGTGCCCACTTCGGCCACAAATGTCGGCGCGGATCCTTGCGTGAAGACCATGACAACCATGGAGCCAAACGCCGCCGTCCATGTCCCCGTAAACGTATGCGTCCCGCTGGTCGTGGGGGTAATCACATAAAACGCCTTCGTTTTGGACGCGGTATCGGTCCCGCCCGCCAGCTCCGTCAGCGCGGTCCAGGTATTAGACGCCGAATCGGTAATGCTTACGGACCCGAGATACCGACACGTGACAATCACGATGACATCGGCCGTCGTCGTGGAGATACTGGGAGTCGTCCCACTATTCGCGCCAGCCGCCACCGCTGAGCTCACGAGGGACCACGCCGCCATTAGGAACGCTCGCCATGCAGGATGCCATCGATCTCGAGCCGCGCAAGATCCACCGCGATGGCTGGCTGAATGTCCGCAGCGGCGCGCCACGGGAGCAGCTCAGAGCACGTATAAGCGATCGCTGGCGGGGACGGTGTGCAAAATTGCAACGGCGCGATGACGGGGTGGGCCGAGAGGACGACGAGAACGACCGCTAAGCTGCCGCTCCAGCGCCCACGCCACCGCATAGACACAGCCTCTCTCACGCAGATACGGAACGGTCCACCCGAGGGCCGCCGCGAGCACGGCATGATGCGCCGCGTCTGAGGGCGTGATAGGGCACTATACGCCTTTTTTGGTTCAATTACAGATTCGTAATCGGACGATCAGGATCGTAATCGTCATAACCTTCGCGAATAACGCGACTTGCGGGCACGCTGTCGCGGTTGTCGCCTCGTGGCGCGCCGAGTGCTGACGATTTCGTGATCGCGGGTCTACACCCAAACGCCGGATCAGCGACTTATGAGCCATTTTCTGGGCACAGCGCTTGCTCTCATATCTAGCATGACGCTCCTCATCGACGCGCACCAAGTCGCCGCGTGGATCCGGCTCGTGCGACTCATCCGAGCGCATGGCGGCGACCCGGACGTCTACCGGCCCGAGACGATCCAGTACTGGATCGCCCAAGGCTGGCAGCCGGAGCGGATCGTGCGCGAGATTCTCCAGGTGCCTCAGCGCCGCTCGACGACGTGATAGAGCAGACTCAAGGCCAGTAAGCCGGGTGGCGGCCGGTAGAAGGATTCCGGCCGCGGCATCCCAGGTATTCGTAATACGACCGGCGCATCCGGGGCTGGGCGTGGACCCCTGGGCAAATGGACATCTCCGCGGCGTTGTCGATGGTACCGGGCGCGACGCTGCACCCGCTCTGCTTCGACCTGTGCGGCTGTCGAGAACGCACCCCGTCTCATCGCTTGACCCGTGCCCGCAAGGGCACCTTGCGTCGCTTTGGTGTAGGCTTCGCGCGTGTGGTGTAATCGAATGTCGTCCGCCAGACCCCACTGAGGCGCGGTTTTGGCGGTGGGTCCGGTTTCGCGCGCATCGTCGTTACTGGGCGGGTGGCCGCTCCAGGATGACATAGCGCGCGAGCACTTGGCCAGTATCGTTCATGAGCTCCGCAATGATCCGGAGATTCCCAGGCGGTGGCGGCGGCTGGGGCGGAATATCCACCATCGTGATACTCACCGGCGTACTGAGTACTTCGGCGTTCGGCGGGCGCACATGACCTACCGTCAGCACATATGGCGCCGCGCGCACCGCAAGCCCGGCGACCGTCAGGACCACAGCCGTCGCGCCAGGGACCGCCGCGAAATCAGCGCCGACTTGAGGCCCGTCAATGTGTACGCGATAGACGTCGCCAGCCAGCGGAGCGGATGCGTCAAAGGCCGCCTTGAATGGGAGCGTGCCGTAACAGGTATACGCCGTTGGGGGCGGCGTCGGGAAGGGCGGCGCGGGCGTACAAGCCTGCGTCTGCGCGTGTGCCGTCCACGGCCAGAGCACCAGCGCCAGCACGAGATACCCTTTCCTATTCTTCGACTTCCCGCCACCCTTCTTCGATTTGCCCATCAGTGTTCTCCTCGTACGAAGTGCCCCATGACCGCACCCATGGCCGCGCCCGCGAGTGTGTCGGTGAGCTAATCCAGCAGTCAACGGACGACTATCCCCGCAGCAACACCTACAGCGGCTCCCACCAAGACATCTGTCAGATAGTGCTTGTTTGCTGCGATCCGAAGATACCCCGTCCCGGCGCCGAGTGGCACGGTAATCGCGACCCGTGCCCCACCAAGCCCGGAGAACGCGAGGGCTGTATGCCCGGACCAGAAGCTCGCCCGTGGCTGTTCGTGCCCGCAAGCCGGCGCGCACGGCCGCTGCCTGGGCAGGAGCCGCTTGACCAGCCATGTCGAGCCCAGGACCGCCCCGGTACGGCCAGCCTGCCACATAAACGCCTCCCGCCGCTCGGACGCCCGCCAGCTCGACACGGTATCCGCCACCACCGCCGCCACAACGGTACCTGTGCTGAGCACCTCCGCCATACGCTGGCCCCCCACGGGCCATGCGGACACCAGCCTATCGCCGGGGAGTGGTTGCGCTGACGCGTGGCTGGCCGCCAGACAGGCCAGGACCATGAGGGTGGCCTTGCCCACCTTCCGGCGACGGCGACGCCGTGGCGGGGCGTATAACGCCGATTCAAGCCTCGTGACGAGAGGCCGCAGTTTGACGACCGGGACCTCGAACCAACTGCGATGGATAAGGCGAGTCAGCCGCCGGAGCGCCTCGCGAGCCTTTGTGTCGTTCATTGCTTCGCCAGCAGCGTGCTGATAACGCCAGCCAGCCCAGACACCAGTACCTTGAAGCTGTCTGATTGGAGAAAGTCAATCAGGCCCCAGCCACCGGCCGGCGGCGGGATGGGCACCGACACTGGCGACGGCGGCGGCGTCTCCCCGAGCAACGCTACGATCTTTTCGTGTTGTGCCGCGGTCGTTCGCTGCAACTCGCTCACGAGCTCGAGCAACGCGGCATGTTCCCCCGAGGGCGGTGACCCCGGTGGCGGAGGAGTCGGCCCGGTCCCGTCCCTGTCTGGCGTCTTCGGCTCCGTCCAGAACCCGTTCCCGACATTGTCGCCGAGGAATTCCTGCCACGCCGGCGCGGCCGATGGCGAGTCCACCCCCGGATCTGGGCCGTTGATGATGATGTCCACCAGCGTCTTCCGGCTGCGATCCGTCCCGTCGTTCAAGTACGCGAGTGCGTCACAATTCGGGTTGCCGCCGTCGCTCTGCCGCGCCTTCCGGCCCCAGCGCACGGCGCCGTCCTGCCGGTTCAAGCGATGCGCGACTTGGTCGACGAACTCCCCACAGATCGGGATGCCTTTGCCAATGAGGCCGGGATAGTCCTGGTGGACGGCTTGTACCACGACGAGGGCGTTGCGGTACTGGGCCGCTGCCGGCGTCGCGAGGAGCAGCAGTACGAAGGCGAGCAGGTATCTCATGCCTGGTATCCTAATCTGGGAGCTTCCGCAACGGCCATTGTTTCATCATCGTTGCCGTGCGTCGCGCCTCGTCAATCTTGCCCTGCCGCTCGGCGAGTGTCCCGTTTTCCACGGCGGCCACTTCGAGCAGGCTCGCCCACAACTCCACGCAGCGCGGCGCGAGCACGTCCTGCGCGCGAAGAATGAACAGCGGCTCGTCGTCGCCCGCCTTGGCGAGACAGCCGTAATGCTTCTCGAGTCCTTCAAGTTCGTGTTTCTTCAGCATCCGCTTCCTCGATCCCTTCAAACTCCCAATCGGGCGTTTCGAGTTCCGTCCGTTCCAGCGGCCGGAGCCCACAGGCTATCCAGTCTGCCGCCTGCTGTTCGGAGTCCGCTTCGATGAGATACTCCGCGATCACGACTTCCCGCACCCGCACGCGATACCATTTCATGAGGGCCTCGCCGTGGACAGGATCACTTTGGCGTGCGGCACGCCCTGCACTGCCGTTTTCATCAGCGCCCGCGCTTTGTCCTCCGCCTCGTACGTCGTCTCCGCCTCGATCTCGATCGCGACAATCACCTCGACGGTGTGCATCGTCGGCGCCCGCCCCTCGATCACCGTCGTCCGCTGAAGCTTGCGCGTCGCGTGCCTGAGCTCGCCTTGGTTCCACTCCCCATCGCGCGCCCGTTCGAGCAACCGCCGCCGTTGCGGCTCTGGTACCGCGGCCACGACCGCGTGATGGCCCATCGGAACGCCATCGACTCGCGCGGACCGCGGAAACACTTTGCCGAGATGCCGGTATTGCTTGCGCGTCCCAGGATTGATGTCCAGCCCGTCAAGCCCGTGCTCGTCGTCCTCGCGCCAATCATCACGCGTGTCGGCGTACGTGATGAGATCCACAAGCCACCACCCGCCAAATTTGACGCAGCGGTTGACGAAGTCCGCGACGCCGAGATGAGCGGCACGCGTGGGCCGTCCAGTGACTTCGAGCCCGTTCGCCCCGAGCGTGTAGCAACCGAACCGGATCGGTTCCGGGCCAGTTAATTTATTTGACCGCGCCGGCAGGGTCACTCAGCCGGCCGCCTTGAGAGCATACCGTTCGCGATCTACACGTCGACGGCATGGCCGACAACGGCAAGAAACACCTTTGGGTCCGTTCCGACTAAACGCTGATCTATCTTGAGGACCGCACTCGGTACACAAGCGCTGTGTCCACGGATTGCCACCGGCGCGCAGAACAGTAAGCCGCATATGTAACGAAATGTGTTCAGCCAAGCCCGCCAGTACGACTAGATTCCTTGGACGATTATCAGTCTTGATTCCATTGATGTGATGAATCACTGCGCCGGCTGGTAGTAAATGCCCGAGCGCTTGTTCGGCCACGACCCTGTGTTCTAACACGTACCGCTTGCTGGCTCGAGGATGTTCTGGTCGATAGACCATCACGTATCCTTCGAGCAATTTGCGGCCGCCTTTCCAATTATGGTGCCGCTCCCCCCATTGATCGCGTACTAAACCGGGATGCCAAGCCATCCTTTATGCCTCCATGGCTGGCGCTGCTATTTCCGGTTCATCGACCGTGATATCACTGGCGTCCTCTTTCGTTGTCCTCACGCGCAAGCGTTCCTCGCCAGGGACGCGTACGAACTCCACGCCGGCATGCCGGTACGCGGTTACGCCCTTGTCGTGCATCTCACGGAGCGCCGCTTGCAGCGTCGTCTTTTCGTCACTGCGCAGAGAATTGAGACTCTCCCGCAGTTCGCCGACCGACTCGCACGCGAGATCCAGACGCCGGTTCCGGGTTTGTTCCAAGCCCGGCAGTGTTTGACTACGCGGGCCTGGCTTCCGAGGTGACCGTGCGCGCCCGACGCGGGCGGAACGGGAGACGCGGGACTTGCGGCGCGCTGTCGCTTGATTCTTCGCCATGTGCATCCTCTTTGAGTAGGCCGCCTGTGTCGTCCACCTTGAGCACGCGCGGCGATCGCGCTCGAGGAGCCCACGCGACAATCCATCGTTCCGAACATGGCGGCCAGACATACTCGGCAAACGCGCGACGCGCCGCTGGGAATGTGCCCCCGCCAATCGCTTGCTGCCCACCCTTCACTTGCACGAACACGACCGCAGCGTCCCCTACGGCGAGCAAATCGGATCCGAGCTGATCGCGCTTCACCGGCATCCGCTCCGCGCCAGGCCGAAAGACCCAGCGGATCACTTCGAGATCCGCCACTTGCCAGCCGCGATCCCGCAGCCAGGCACGTGTTTTTCCCTTAAAGTAGGCCCCGCGTTTGGCGTTGCTGCTCATGCGTCCCTCGTCAGCCTTCGCAGCTTCTTTCGTTTCCAGATCGCCCAGAGTCCACAGCCAGGGCAGCGGACTTGCCGATGCCGACGCATCTTTTTTTCGGCCCAGCCGTGCCAGCCCAAATAGTCATCTGGACAACGTGTGTGCAAATGCCGCCGCGGGCACTCTTTAAGCTTCGTGTTCATACGTCCTTCGGCTCCGGCGCGTTGGGCACGGCGGCTGGAAGCGGCGTCCAGTGCGTTGCCCAGTGACAAGACTCGCCATTTTTTGTATACCACCCGATGCGCTGAAACACTGCATCACTCGCACGCCAGAGAATCCCATCTCTGACGAGCCCCACCAACACAAGGGTTCTGTCCTTTGGTGCCGTCGCTATCGGTTGCCAGCGGGCCTGCCGGGTACGCAGGGTGACGAGTTCGGCTTCGGCCTTCTCAGCATTGTCCGCTTCCTCGGCGACTTCATACACCGCTTCAGCCTCGGCCTGCAACGACGGGGCGAGTACGACGTAGGTGCCGTTTGGATTGCGGCTGATGATTTCGTAGTCGTAATGTTGGACTTCGTATGACCCAGGGCCGACGTCACGGCGTCCCCACCAGCCACCCTTGAGTTGTTCCGGGGTCACGACTTTCCATTTCTCTTTCATCGTGCGCCGATCCTGCGCCTTTTGTGAGTTCTTGTCAAGTCAGCCCTCTTCGCCAGGTTCCCGCTCGCCAGCTGCCGCAGCTCGAAAGTCCAACGGCAACATATCCGCGGTGAACCGCACGAACGGCAACGGCGCGGGATTGGCCTGTTCCATGAGCGCGGGGAGATCCGGCGGCGGTAGGCCATCCGCGCACCAGAGGCACCGCACCAGCCGACGGGTGAGCCCAGCCATTGTCACGACTTGGATCGGCGTGCCGCGCACCAGCGCCACCCGACAATGGCCACAGAGACAATCCTGGCCGGCACGGGTCCAACTACGCACGGGCCGTCGTCCTCGCGCTGACGACCTCACAGGCCGTCCGGTGCGGGCATCGTGGACTGTGCGCGCAGTGCCACTCGGCCGCCGGCTGGCGGCCCGCAATCCGCGTCATCCCGTAGCGGTTTACCGTCGCCACGAACACCGCGAGGCTGTGATGCGCCTGCACGACGAATGGTTCCTCGTTGCGGAGATAGAGCACCATACGGCGATCGAGATCATCGGGCGCGACGACCCGCAAAACGCGTTTCAACGCCGCGATATCCTTCGCGCCATTAACAACAAACACAGCCTGGTACCGTTCGCGCCATAACATCACGAAGCGATCGAGCGCCCGCTTGGCGAGCTGGCCCGGCGTGGCCTCTGTCGCGAGGACCGCCTGAATCTCTTCGAGGAGTTCGTAGGACTTGGCTTGCTGCGCGCGGAGCCGCTCCACGAGCGCGGTGAGTGTCGAGAGTTTTGCGGTGAGGATAGTCGTCGCATCGTCAGGTTTAGGGAGGCTCATTTCCACCGTGCCTTCACGACGTGCAGCACTTTCTCTTGAATATCGTCCGTCACAATGACATCGCCATCTGGTAAATGTGTGGCACGGAGAATAATAGTGGCTCGGTAGTGATCGCCGCCACGAATATACGTTTTCGCTTCCTCAGCCAAAGCTGCGATCTTGTCGTGAATGGCTTCGTGTTCAGCGGGTGTCATAGCTCTCCATGGCCTTGCCATCTAATAGTCGCACGTCCACGCGAATTACATCGACCGCGATGCGCTCCTGGTCCGCCCACGCCATCCCGTGCCACATCGCTGTGTCGCAACTCAACTCAGACCGCAGACGACACACGGCGCGCTCGCCCTGCATCAGCACCGGAAAGAAACCATTCATATCCAGACCGAACGCAATGTGACGCACCTCGTCAGCCATGACGCAGCGCCTCCCGGCGATCGTGGTACGCCACCCAACACCGCCAGCAGCGCCGGATCCCCGTCAGGAGCGACACGCAGCACCAGCGGCGTTCGCCGCACGCATCACAGAGTCGCCATTTCTTTCGTTCGTCTCGTGTCATCGCTTCGGCCCCGCTCGACGCCCTAAAAGCACCGTCAGATTAATGAGTTTCCCGCGCGTCGGACATGTCCCGTCTGCTTCCGCGACATCTTTGGTACTTGAGTCGGTGATCATCGCGCGGAGTTCATCGGTGGGAACAATGATCGAGATCCCGGTGTCCGCAATCACAAATGCCCAAGCGCTTGCCGTCGTGACTGAAATCCCAGAGGGTTGGTATTCTCCGCGACGCCCCTTGTCGCAGTGGGTTTCCACGTAGAAACGCAAATCGCAATATCGCTTCCGTTTCACCTCGATGCGCCCGTTCCCCTCAGCGAGCCACGTCAAATAATCCGCGAGCAGGAGTTCGCCTTGTCCGCCGTACGTGGCATCTATATCGAACCGGGGCTCAGCTGTCTTGTCGGGTCTCATCGCGGTAACTCCTCGGGTTCATTCCCCCACGCACTCCAGCCAGGGCGCACCGTCCGGCTAAATAATTCCAGTCGATCAACCTCAGTAAAATTCGGGTACATCGCTTCCAACATGGCCGCGCAAGCGGCCGGTTTTTCGCTGTGACGCCCTCGGGGGAAGCGAAACACGGACGCCGGTCGCGCGCTCGGTTCAGGAACTGGCAAGGCCCCGCGCGCCGCTACGAGGAGCAATTCGTGTTGCTGCCGGAAGTAGTACCCCATGCCGATCTGCTCTTTATCCCACACAGCACAGGTGCGATACGTGAATCGCCACGCCTCGATCACTGTTAAGGCCTCGGCCAGTTTCGGACTCGTCGCCCACAAAAACAGCACCGCATCGTTGGCCGCCGGCACCTCAAGCGCGCGAATCGCGTCGAGCGTCATCGTGGGGTACTGGTTCTCGATCGCCCGTGACTCGGTTTTCACGTGCTCGTACTGCCAGGGGGGATCGGCGTAGATCAGACGATAGCAACCGACAGGTAAAGGCTTCGCGGGCCGTTCGTCGCGTTTACCCAGGCGCACAACGAGTTCCTGCACGGCCTTGCGCGGCATGTCGGGCGTGATGACCCCGTCTCGAAATGCGTTCTTGAGAATGGGCGACGGGACTTTCGTGAGTTCGTAGAGCGTGTACCAAGCCGGCGGCAAATGTTGCGCGTGCGCAACATTTGATAATTGCGGGTGGTCGGCGATCGCCATAAGCCGAAAGGCCGTCTGCCGTCCAAAGGGGACGAGTTCATCTTCAAACAACCGCCCCCACTCTCCATGCACTAGATCGTTTTTTGCCTTGAGTAACAGCCGGCCGATTTCAATGATCGACTCGACCGACTTTCCTAATTGCGCGCGGATCCGCGTCGCCCATTGTTCCGTTCGTGGTGACTTCATGAGTACCGACATTTTTATTTCACGCCTCATGTTCTAACACCCGGACCTCCTGCATCCCCTCCCCGCCTTCCCTCGCTTATGACTTCTCGCGGAAACAATTCACCGCTGAAATTCCGAGCGCTTTCTTCACCGCCGCTTTCGTGAGCGCAAACCGATGATGGTGGTTTGTGCTCTGAAAAACCAGAAGCCCACGGCGCATCAAATCGTGCGCAAGAGCGTGACATCTCCGACAAAGCACCCGAAGATCTAATAGCATCACGTCCCAAAGGTGACGATATTGCAGATGGTGCACATCAAGATTTGACACGCTGGCGCAAATGGCACAGCGCGTTCCGCGTCTGCGCTTATGGCGGCGTTTCCCATGCCAGTCGTTAGTTTTTAGATACTCGGAGTACTTCAGCACACACGCCCTCTATCCCTGCGATTAGAAGATCCGCAGTACTTTCTCGTCGCTGGATCTGGAACCTCCTGCGCGGGGCTCCTTCACGAGACGACTCGTTTCAGCCCGAAGGCCGTCGCATGTGTGCGAGTTGTCAGGGCGCGACAGCGCTCGCTTGCCGTCTCGTTCGGTCCAGAGCTTGGCGCTTTCACAACGAGCGGCTGCGCCAGTCGCCGAAGGCCCAGCGCAACGTGCGTGCCGGCCAGCGTGACCGCGACTATGAGTAGTGGATTTGGGAAGGACTCCGAAGGTAGAATGCCCTCGGCGGCCGTCTCTGTGCCCTACACACAGTTGCGGTTCGGCCGGTGGGATTGAAAGAAGCCCGCCGGCCGATGCCACTCTTTTACGCGCGTCCAGCCGCATTTGTCAAGTCGGATCTTTAAAGATCCCAAACTCCTGAACATTTCACCCAAACGTCGACGGCCACACATGTACTACTGCAATCCACTGCGCCCAGCGTTTCTTTGCGACGCTAATTGCCTGCGCCTTCGTCTTCGCTACAACCGTCGTGGCGAATACATGAATCCAGACATTCATACTCCCGATCGATACGATGGAGTGTTTTCGAATTTCGTCAGGCGCGTTGATTACTACTACTGACTTACGATATGAGATCAGTGTGCCTTCTCCGTCTAATTCGATGTAATGTGCGAGATCGTGCTTCTGTTTCATGGTGTTAGCCAGAGAGTCCCTGCCGCTTGTGAAGCGCGCACCCTGGGTAAGCGGCCTCAAACCGCTCCTTGAGCTGCGTCGCCGCCTCGTTGATGGCCGGCTGGTTCACGACGAACACCGAGCGCGGCACCAGCCCATCAACAGCCGCCGCCCAGAGTTGATCAAGATCCGTCACGACGCCCGAGTAGTACGTGCGGGTCGACTGCCCGGCCACCTTCGACACGCGCGCTTCGACGGGCTCGATCGGATCGACATCGAGCGGTTGCCGGCGTTTTGCCTCAGCCTCGTGACGAATCGCAGCGGCTTGCTTGAATCCAGAAATCGCCGTGACGATTTTCACGGTGTCCATAAGCTTCGCAGCGCTCTTCTCAGGATCTTTGTAGCCGGCCGCGCGGGCCGCGACGATGGGCGCGTTGAACCCGTTCGCCACGAGGTCGACAAAATGCTGTTCACGCGAGGAGAGTGTCTCTGATTGCGCTTCGAGCGCCAACGCTTCCCGCTCCTGGCGCGCGAGTAACGCCTCGCGCTCCCGCTGCGCCGTGGCCTCAGCCTCCCGTCGCCGCCGATCTTCCTCCTCCTGCACGCGCCGCGTTTCCTCGTTCTCGTACCGCAATACGCGCTGTTCCACCAATGCGATCGCGGTCGTCACCGGCGCCAGGTCCCGCGCCTTCAACTCGAGTAATGATCGTTTCATCTCGTCCACGCGCCGCGTGATCGCACTCCAGTGATCCTCGATCACGCGCTTCAGTTGCTTCGCGCCACGCACAAACTCTTTCGCCGCGCCGTGGCTGACGCGATCGCGCACGACGATCGCTTCGGCTTGCGTGGGCAACGTGAGCGCCTGCTGCGCTTCTCGAGGTGGGGTGATGTCGAGGGTTGTCGTCTGCGTCGGTGGGGATGATTCCACGCGCTTCGCCGTTCCTGTCTTTGTCGCCATGTCGCGCCTCCCTGTGCGTCAGAGAGTAGCCCACGAAGGGAAGGCTTGTCAAGAACTCATAATAGGTCGCTACGAGCGGGGGAGATGGGATCAGTTATGGCGTTGACCCTCTATGATCGACGTGAGAAGGATAAACAGCGCCGAAAATGCCCCAACGCCCAGGAACGCACCTCGCATGAAAGCCCAGGGCGCGCACATGCCGATGAAGATCTCCACGCCGACGACGAGAGATAGCAAGAGAGCTGTCTTGATCCGTCGCTTGGACTCGAACGCCTGTTGGTCCGTCATCCTCTCCCTCATTAGGTCATCCGCCATCCACTTGCGCGACAAAGACTCGTCGCCACGTGTCGCCGTCGCGCTCGAAGAAGCGCAGGCCCAGCGCGCGGGAGCCTTCGATCTTCTTCGTGATCCCGCCGACGCGCGGGTGAATGTCTACGTGCGTCGCTCCGCAAAGTGTCACGACGTTATCAAGGTCGCAGGGATCGCCGCCGCGGCTCCGCCACACGATCTCGTGTGCGTGCGCGAACTCGAGCGAAACAACGCGCTGGCATGTCGGCCAAACGCATCGGCCACTATCTAATTGATGGGCGGCCGCGCGCACCGACAGCCGGCGCTTCCGCGTCCGGGCTTTGGCTGCGCGACGATTCCGCTTGATCATGGCGAATCCGCCACCCCGTCAAAGGCGTGCCCGTATTCCCGCTTGGCGCGCTTCAAATCGTAGAAGATACGCGGAAACGGACGCATAGAACAATTACCGCGCGCACAACTACCACCCAGCGCCCAGAGCGGCCAACCACAAATCGCGCATCGCCTATCGTCTCGGAGAGGCTGGCACGCTCCCTCATGCCCATTAAGGAGTACGCACCAGCTTTCATCTACCGGGCGACAGCAATGGGTATTCGGGCGCACAAGATTGGTGGTCATCGATCCAGATCCTCATGTTGCCGCCGGCTGTGCGCCACCCACCGCGCGGAGACGTAATTTTGCCCGTGGCGCAAGCGCCACCACCAGCGAAGTACCGAACGCCAGGTTCTCAGCAACAATCCCTCACGATCTTTCGCGCCTTATCGTAATCGCTGCGCTGGTCGGGAATCTTCAACGAGAATTTCCCGCTCGACTTCAGATACAGACATAAGCGCTGGTAGTGCTCCGCCGGCAGGCCAGACGGTGTCGCGACCAAAAGACTTTGCAAGGCCAGCTGGATCGGGTGGCTCTTGTGCGGATCCCCCGTCTTGATCTCCAGCACCGTCCGCAAGCCAAACGCCGTCCCCACCCGATCCGGCCGCCCGCCAAACCGGAGCACTGGATGTACATGCGGCACCTCGATTTCGGCCCAGGATGCCCGTAGGGACACCCGCGCCGTCTGGTAGGCCAGGAGGTAGGCTCGGTAGGGATCGGGCACGGCGGCCATATCCAGGCCCCCCAGGTCATACGCCGCCGTCAGCCGGTGGATCGCTGTGCCCCGTTCGCGCGATTCCTCGGTCATCCAGAGCGTGTCGAGCCAGCCGGCACGCTCGAGGAGCTCGGTGATATGAGGAATAGCGCGCCCGTCCACGTCAGTGTACGTGTGACCATCCGCAGAAAACCTAAAATGCTGATTGGGCGGTCCGATGTCTCCAGTAGTACGCTCGGTCGTGCGCACGCCTAATGTCTGGATCAGCGGCGCGTTGTCTGACGAGCGCGCCGATCCTGGCACACGCAATGCACTCGCAGTTAAATTTCTCGCCACGCTTCGTGTGCGAAACATAAAACTCCTGTGTCGGCCTCGGACCACATGAGCAACAGAGTCGATCGCGCCACGGGTCGCCACCGGCTGCGCGGACACGCATCTTTCGATGTAACTCAACATGCTCTGTTGCTGACTGCAAGATGACTAGGTTGTCGTTTCGGTTGTCCGTCCTATCCTCGTTAACGTGGTGGATCATTTCGGTAACTAGAAGAGGCCGGCCAAGTGCTTTAGCGGCTACGACGCGATGCTCTCGCACGTGGTTATGCCGAACGCCGTAGTTCAGGATCTCAACGTATCCCTGACTGTTAATCCGACGTCCTCCTTTCCAGTGGGGATTATTTGGCCCCACGTCTGAACGTCGCTGTCCGTCTAATCTCCTGGCCATCAGCGCCGCCACTTCTTGGCGTCCGGGCAACTTGCAAAATGGCTTGTCGTGATGCTCGTGTCCACGGCCTCAATCACGCGGCCGTTGAGAAGACCGCCATGTGTCGGGAATGTGAGAGTGCCGTTGAACGGATGCCGCTTGCCGCTCGTTAACTCAGCCCATGTGATGGACGCACCGCAGGATCGGCACGTGCCTTTTCCGACTGAGTCTTGGTAAATGTGCAGAATCGCCATAGCCATGGCCTCAATCAAAACCACGTGGGTATGTACTTTGGGGCGGGGTGGATCGCACAGCCACCCGTTGTGCCGCAGGTGCACTGGCTCGTCGCGGCTTGCGCCGGGGTATTACACGGCTGACATTCTGGAACCGCTGGCCCCCAGACACGGCCGCATTTTGGACAGACCCATCCTGTCATGACATCTCGTCAAAATATGCGACGACCGCCGCATTTTCCATCTCGACGAGTTCCTCGCGATCCTCGTCGTTGCCGTTATCAAGATCGGGATACTCCCTATTAAAACCCTCGCGGGAGACCGCGAATCCTACACGAAACCCAGCGCGAAAGACGTCTTCGAAGGTGGAGCCCGAGACGCCGGTGCCATCGTCGTGCTGAATGTGCTCATGCCGCCGCATCATTGATCATCGCTCCCTGGTTCGCGCGTGGCGACGAGTGGCCCAGGCGCTTCGAGCCTCTCGCAGATGTCGTTATAATGCTCCCGCGTGATCTGCTTCTTCGATGTCCAACCGTAGACGTCGAACAGCCACTCTTTCACTTCCCGATCCGTCCGCCCGGCCTTGCTCGCAATCATAATCAGACGCCCGAGTTGCCCGCGCCCTTTCCCGTCCCGGCCGACCACAGTGATCG
>ERZ1292642.545-Hain-H14-01um-R1-545-length-21189-cov-14_pt1 | contig 21189 bp, 30 predicted proteins | sample MGYA00564403_ERZ1292642 | MGnify/ENA primary metagenome ERZ1292642 (study PRJEB36523, sample SAMEA6512643) | groundwater metagenome | collected 2019-01-09 | study: AquaDiva: Metagenomics assemblies of 32 groundwater samples | reverse complement strand
GTGGGTGGGAAAGGACAAAAGGGTGACACTCCCCATGCCTGAAGGCAGGGGCTTCTCGGGGAACAGCAGCACGCACATTCGTGCACGGGTCTCCGCTGATGTGCCTCCCGAGCTACTTGCAGGGTGTCCACCTGAACTACCTGGCTTGGTGCCAGGATACTTCGAGGATGTGCCGATGCACAACGATGAACATTTTACCTCAACATCGCTTGGTGTTGAGAACCACCTATGTTCACTTGTCAAACAACGGGGTTCATCACCCCATCCGTATACGTGCAACGTATACGGACTGCGGAGAGTATACAGCATATTTGCTCCTAGTTCAAAAGGAACAAAATGCTGTTGCCCCGTTGGGGCAAGCGCCTTATACCCCCATGGCTGAAGCGAGGGGCTCTACGGCGCCTATGGTAGAGAAAGGCTCCCCCTGGCTGAAGCCAGGGGCTTCGCGGAGGTTTTGATGAAGAGACCGCGTACCTGGCAGTATGGTCCGCCACCAGCAGAGGGTGATGGACGCAAACTCGTTTCCCTTGAAGAGGGTGGCATGGTCTGGGTAGGCATTCGTTTCTGGAATGCCCGTCTCCGCCAGTGGCACCATGGCCAGACTCTGGAACATGCGCATGTGCTAGGGTGGATTGATCTTCCTAGCCCAGCAAACCCAGAAGGGAGTGATCCCGGCCTCTATTGGCCAGAAAAATCATGAGGCGTCTATGCATACAGATCATCTGGCTCAAGCACTGCGTGAACGTCGTCCCCATGTCACGCATTCCTATGACGTCGGGATCATGTGCGATATCCAGATGTACTGTCGACCACTGATGGTGCCCCAGTGCACGACGAAAAAGAGAAAGAACGTTCCCTGTAAGGATTGTCTCAGGAAAATGCGGAAGGGATCTCTCATGAGTGAAGCATTGGACTATATCCGTACAAAGATGCGTAATGAACGGTTGGATGGTCTTCCTAACAATCGTGAGAATCGCGGAGATGAAGCGGAAGTGACACGCACTGGTGCACTTGATATGCAAGTCTGCGTCCCTGCCGACTGGTCCGACGACCAGGTGAAAGGCTTCGCAGATCGTAAAAATCTGTGTGGAACGCAGCATGGATGGGGGATACGTCGGGAAGGTGATCCTCTTTTACAAGGAGCACACGAGCGCGTACCTTGTGCATCCCGCGAGGATTTTGTCCATATCATGCTGGATGCGTGACACTCCCCATGCCTAAAGCGAGGGGCTCTACGGCGCATTTGGTAGGTGTGTAGTGAGCTGCTTTGTGCCCTCATGGTTGCTTGACATCCCCCCTCGCACTATGCTATGGCTTTTCTAGAAGGAGTGCACCTTTATGACCGGTCTTCGTCTCGATGCTCAAGACCTGTGGACAATTGCCCAGACCGCCTGGGGGGAAGCCCGTGGGGAAGGCTCCCCAGGGATCTATGCCGTCGCATGGGTGATTCGCAACCGCTATGACTTTCACCCCCGCTGGCGCAACAAGCCGCTTATGGCCATCTGCTGCGCTCCCATGCAATTTTCCTGCTGGAATCCTCGTGACCCCAATCTCAACAAGATTCGCAGTCTCTCGCTGGACAACCGAGAATTTGTCGTGTGTTTGCAAGCCGCCGTCGAGGTCATGGGGGGCGTGGTCGCGCCAGCCGTCGGTCGCGCAACGCATTATTATGCCGATCTCATTCCTCCGCCCGTATGGGCTGAGGGCCATGAACCGGTGGCGATTGTGGGGCACCATAGGTTCTACGAGGGGATTCAGTAAGGATGGCGACAGCACCACAGGCGATGCACTTTTACACAACCCCTACCCAGAGCAAGTTCGTCATGTCTGATGCCACGGTGGCTATTATTGTTTCGGGGATGGGAGAGGGCAAGACCTGGGCATGTATTGTGCGGATATTTCGCAAGGCCGCCAGTGTCGCGTCGTTGCTCGGGCGCAGTGCGACGTTTAATGCCATGATCATACGCGATACCCATGCCAATAATCTGCATAGCGTGGTGAAAACGTTTACCAATGAATTTTTCCCGAAATATCCAGCGATAAAACACCAATGGCGGAATGATCATCGAGAGTTATGGATTGAGACCTCTCCCCGCATTCATGTCGAGCTTTTTGGTATTGACGACTTACCATCTCTTACGCGGTTACAAGGAGCTGTAGGAACCTCGTTCATCTGGCTTGAGGAGGTGGCAGCCTATACAGAATCGACACGGACGAATGCTGGTATAAGTGAAGACGTTTTCAATGCTGCGCTGGTAAGATGCGCCAGACATACAGGCATTCCTGCCTCACTGCAACTTTCCAGCAACCCACCGGACCAAATGCATTGGTTTTATAACAGGTTACTTGCGCGGCCTGATGGCCCCTTGTCTCCTATGACTCCCCTGATTACGAAAGAGGTCTTTGCCATACCACCAGGCGAGAATATTTACCTGCCAGAAGAAGCCCGCCAGGCCACCAAGGCCGCCTACGAGCACGACGAAGCCGCCTATGCCCGCTTTGTCCTGGGTGAGTACGCCACCAAGTATCCAGGCCGGCGCGTGGCCGCTAACTTCAACGCCAACTGGCATGTCGCCCAGCGTCCGGTTGATCCCGTAGAGGGCCTGGACGGCTGGATCAGTTTCGATTCTTGGGGGCATCCAGCGGCTGTCCTTGGACAACAATATCCCAATGGGCGTATACTGGTGCTGGAAGTCTTGCAGGGTGGGGTGGATATCGTGGAGCTGATCGAGGCGCAGGTGAAGCCCAGGCTCAAGCACCCGCGCTGGTTACAGAAATGCCGGAGCTGGCGCTACCTGGGCGACGTGACGATGCGGGCACATGACCAGTCGAATGTTCGTAAGAGTGCCGAGCAGGAAGTTTGTGAGCGCTTTGCCGATGCGCAGGGGCGGGAAGCGCTGTTTGAAGGGGGGCCGAGTACGTGGCCCATGATCGTAGGCGGGATGCTCAATGCGTTGCGGGCGACGGTGGGCGGGGAGCCGCAGGTGCTGATTGATCCGGTCTACTGCAAGCCGCTCATCAGTGCCCTCAAGGGAGCCTGGCATTACAGTCAGAATAAGTCTGGCGTCATCAATACGCAGCACGCCATCAAAGATAGTGCTAGCCACCTCGGAGACTGTTTGGCGAACGCCTTGTGCGTGCTGACCGCCTGGTCTCCACCCAGGCGGTGGAAAAAATTGGGCGAATCGCCCGCACGACGACGAGCGAGAAGCTATGCCTCTTAACCGTGCATTACAATGTATGGTGGTGCGAGGTGATGGGCAGAAGAAGGTCTGTATATCCGTTAACGAAGTACAAGCGTTTTTGGCTGAAAATACTCTGAGGGAATAATGGCATCACGCGGACGCATCGTCCAACCAGGCTCGCGTAACCTGACCGCAGAACAAAAGTACAGTGCGTCGATTGGAAAACGGGTTATCCCTCTCCGCGAGTTCTCCGGCAAAGGCCACAACGGGGAGCTGCAAGGCCCGTGTGTCTGGCATGACATGCACACGAATCACACAGTCCCAGCCGGCGAGAATTGGGAGAAACCGCCGCCTGATCTTCCGAGCGGAGATCAAGGACGGCTACCTTCTTATCTCCCCCCCTCTGAAGCCTACCGACAACACTACGCCACGATTGACTGGAGCACATAATGCACGGCTGGGCAAAACCCATTCTCAGTGCCATCGTCGCTGGGGTGTTGGCGGGTGCTGGGGCGTTGCTGGTGGCGGCACAGAGCGGGACGCTGAACGGCAAGACCTATCTCGCGGCGGGGTGTGTGGCGCTGATTGCCGCCGCGAAAGACGTGCAGGCATTTCTCAGTCCATCACCAACACAACACTAGGAGGGCTGGGAAAAGGGGTGATACTCGCTCAGGCCAGGCGACTCTATGAGGGAGTGCGATCCTTTATGCCTCACAGCGCCGATGACGATATAGGAGATGTCTTGGCCAGGGCATATAATCGCCATCTTGCTCGGGCCAAGCAACGGTATCCAGGTCATCACATGATTGCTGCGATGGCTGCCCTGGGGTCAGTAGAGTCGTCAACGAAGCTTGGTGACCTTTTGGTGCGCGCTGGTCAGATTATGGCGAGCATACAGGAAGAAGAAACGGCTAGGAATTTCCTATAACGCGGCCTAGGAGAAGAGTGGTGTGTGCCGTGGTGAGGAAGAGTCTAAAACGAGGATATACAAATGGAGCGAGACATCCTGGTAGTGCTGACAGCGCTAGGCGCGCTCGCCAAGCGCCTGACAGGCGAGGATCTCTTAGTACGAGAGGTACTGGGCGAGGATGAATATATCTGGTGGAATATCGGATTGTCGGCCAATACGCGATGGGAGAGACATTCGCCGGAGACGTCTCGTGGTCCAGAAAATATTGGCGGCGCATTGCGCGCATGCCTGGAAGAAATTAGAAGCGCGATTACCCATGGGCCAGTGCCAGGCAATGGGTGCGACCAAGTCGCAGAACGGAATGGCTTGGTATTGGCGCAGAACATTGTGATGCAGCATCTGGAACAGAGAGGGTGGAAAGAGCATGAGTGACGAGCAATGGCAGGGCGAGGAGGACGGCACGGCGCTGATCTGCGATGGGACGGCAACGCTGCTGGTGCGACCGTTGGTGCCTGGGACGCTGGTGGAACAATATCTTGCCCGAGAGCTGGACCGTGGAGAGCGTCGGTTTCTTGACGCTTATGCGGCGCACATATTTTGTTGGGGCCAAGGAGGAAGTGATGCCCAAAGCGAAGCCGAAGACGAAAGCGGGGAAAAAGGCCAAAGTGGAAAAAGTCCTGCATGAGTTCAAAACGGGTGCGCTCAAGTCCGGGAGTGGCCAGAAAGTCACCAGCCGTGATCAGGCGGTTGCCATTGCCCTAAGCGAAAGCGGCCAGGCTCGCAAACCAGCGAAGGCGAAACGGAAACATGCCACCAAGAGCCGGTGATCCAAGGACTTCTGGGGGTAACGAAAAATCACCCATGGTCAACGGGCTTCGCACAGCACATGAGTGAGATATTGTATGGCCGCGTTCGCGCCGTTTGAAAATATTGTTGAATCTATGCGCCAAAGGCTTGTGGGCATTGAGCGGGCCGACGAGCAGCAACAGAACGGCACCATGGATGCCCAGGAGGAGGCAGAACGTCTCGAAGCGACCGAGGCGTATTTTGGCGAAGACGAGCAGCATTTTGTGAATTTTGCCACCGAGCAGATCAAACATGCCGCGAAGACGAATCAGGATATTCGCCAAATTCAGCAAGAGTGCTGGGAAGTCTACCAGGAAAATCCGCCGCCGAACTATGCGTATAAAGAGGATTGGCAGTCCAAGGTCCTCATTCCCAAACCGTTTGGTGCGGTCCAGTTTGGTATGGCGGCCGTAAAACAAGCCTTCTCCCCCAACTTTCTGAGCATCGAAGACAAACGCCATCCCAAACTGGCGGCCTTCTGGCGGAAGCTTCTGGAGACCCAGCTTGACCGTGCGCATGGTCAGTTTGTCACCCGTTTCACCATGGCGTCCGGGATGGGTTTTGCGGTGGGGCAGAGCTTTGAGATCATTCCGATCTGGCGTCCGGGACGCGGCCTGGATTTCTCGTTGGTCGAGCCCTGGAAGATTCAGCGCGACCCGGATGCCTTGGCGCTCGCCCCCCAATCGGGGATGTTCTGGGCGCATGAAGAGTTCCAGGATCTCTGGTATTTGCGCCAGCAAGAAGTCACTGGTCGCTACGTCCACACCTCAGAGCTGTCTGTGGGCGAGGAAGACCAAAACCCGTACAACTACCACATGGACCGCACAAGAACGGCCGAACTCCGAAGGCAGTTATGGCAACGCAACCAGTACCGCCAAAGTATCTTGACACGGGAATATTGGGGCACTGTCTTGGATCGCAGGGGGCATTTGTTGCATCCCTCGCTCGTGTACACGGTCGCCGGAAACCGGACTATTCAGGAGCCCAGGGCCACGCCGTACCCGTCCCTCCGGTGGCCTGGTACCAGCTTCTCCCCGCTGCCCAATTTCTTACGCTACGAGGGGCGTTCCCTCTTACAATCCGTGCGGAGCTTGTGGTATTTCATGTGCAACCTGAAGGCGCTCCACATTGACTATCTCAACTGGGTGACGAACCCCATGCTTGAGATTGAACAACAGCGGCTCGTCGACCAGGACGACATCTCTCCCTATCCGGGCCGCGAATATTTGGTGAAATCGTCAGGGAATGGCCAACCAGCCGTCAGGCCTGTGGAGCGACGCTTCACGACCAACGAAATCCTGGCGAATACGATGTCCGCTGACCAGGATTTTCAGCGCGGGACGTTTATTACCGACCCGATTCAGGGGCTTCCAGGATTCCGGCAACAGATCACGGCCAGGGAGTCAGCACAAAATCTCCAGCAATCGCTGACGGTCTTCAGTATTATTGGGGAGAATCTGGACTTTGGCGCGGTCGATATGATCAAGGCCGCGATGGAGACCATTCAGATCAATATCACCCGCGATGAACTCCTCGACCTGTTTCCCTTAGAAGAACTCCTCAACACGTTTGGGCCAAGCGAGTGGGTAGATGGCTGGCCCGCGTGTTTTGTGCTGACCGGCGACGAGGCAGCCGCGCGACTTGGCGAGCCACTGCCTACGGAAGTTCCCCTCTCTCCCACGGGCGTATTGCTGCCAGCGATGACCGGCACGTTTCATATCTCCGGGTTACAGAGCATTCTCAAAGACTTTGAAACGATGCAGGCGATCAGGACGTTGGTGTTGCCGCTGGCAGAAGACCCGGCGAATCAACCCTACATCTACCGCCATAAATTGATGCGGTCGATTGAGGTACGCTCTGGATTGCAAGATGAAGGCATTTTCGTGTCGGAAGACGAGGGGATGCAGATACATCAGGCAACCATGCAGAGTCAGCAACAGATGGCCGCGATGCAGATGCGTGCCATGGAACAGCAGACGCAACTGGCTGAACAGCAAGGTGAGCTTGAAGCACGACGCCTAGAGTTGGAAGGACAGCAGCTGCTCCTTGATGCGCGGCGCACTGAAGCGGAAGCCATGCAGGCTGCGGTGGAAGCCGAGCGCAGCCAGGCCGAACTCGCCGGGACGCTCGCAACCCTCGAAGCCGAGTTGCGGCAGCGGGAAGCCGATATTGCCCGGACGGTGGCGGAGATTGCGCGGACCGAGACGGAGATGCGGCGTTCGATGCTCGAAGCGATGTTGGATCAGCAGAAGGTTGAGAGTCAGATCAGAAAGGTAGATGCGCAGATCGAACTTGCCGAGCGCAAGGCGGCAATGCAAGAACGTGTTTCCCGTGCCCAGATACAGGCGCAACGGGCGCAGGCGCGACAGCAGGAAGCAGGAGGATCCCATGCCTCTCAGGGAGCCGAGTAGGCGATTCGAATGAATGTAAACACACGAGTACAGTGGGCCTACAAAGAAGATTCATACAGTGTTACTGACTCTTTCCTACAGCTCATGGGCGTGTTTGAAGATTTCTATGAGAAAGACTGCGAGGCTATTACTCAGGCCGTGCATGCCATGGCATCAGTACGCCTTGATCCAGGGACGCCTTACACGGTCGTCGTTGAGAAGAACTATCAACACGACTTTGGGCGTACGAACCGCATACGATGGAGTACCTACGTTGGCCTCACACGGGAAGCACTCGTGCATCAGCTTGCGATGCAGGGGCAGGTGTTTGTGGTGGTCGGTGGGTGTAGTGTGGCCACGATAGAGGAAGCGGAGAAGGCCAATGTCCTTCGTTGACCATCTCAGCGTCATTACACGCTGGTTGCAAAAAAAAGACGATGAGCTACTCTATGAACCGGATGTAGACCTGGGAACCGATCTTTGTCCATGCGACCACTGCCGACAGTTCCGGGACGAGATAGAGCCGTGGGATATTCCGCTGCCCGGCCTAGAAGTGATCAGTTTCGAGGTATCCACGGTTGGCATAGAAGGACAGTCTTTCGGCGAGGCATGTTTATACTCCTATTATCGCACCATGGAAGAATTAGCGAGAGGGATCAACGCGCGTTATGGCAGAGCCTAGTTTTCAGAGTTTTGGCCCCATGGAAGGCCGTGGCGCCGAGATGGACCTCCTCTCGGGCTACCCCGCCGAGATCTCGCGCTCCAGTCGTACAGACCGAGAGGAGCAGCGCCAGCGGGCCAGGGATGCCCGCGTGTGGCGCTTCCTGCAAGACCTGCAGGGGCCGGGCGGGGAGGTGGCGCAGCGCATTCTGACGACGGCGGTGGACCGCATACACGAGCTGTGCCTGTCTGACCCCAAACTCTGCCTCCTCTTTGAGACGCTGGGGGATGCCGTGCTTGGTGAGATACGCCAGGGAGAGCGCTTTGCCCGAGAGAGTGCTCTGGAATTTTGTGCGATGCTGTTGCGGGTGCCGTCCGCCATTCCACAGCGGGAGTCGCATGGAGAACAGGAGGACGCAGGATGATGTCTGTAGCCATGCTCTGCGCCGGTCTTGCTATGCTGTTATTTGTGGTCTGGAGAATGATACCATCGTCCTCTCCGCAGGCATCTGAACAGGCACCTGACGGGTCCTCCTCTCTTCCAGTATTACCAGAACCAGAAGAACTCAAAGATGTCTGTTATACGATGCCATGGCAGACCATGATCCTCCCGTTTTGTCCTTTGTGCGGTTCTGAAAAAGAGGTGCGCTTAGAATCGATTGGGCTCTCCTGTGGCCAGTATCCGATGAGACGACTGACATTTACTATGATATGTAAAAATCATACGCCATCCTTGCAGTATGCACACAACTTTGAGACATGCGAAGATGGGTCATTGTGGTATGTTGGGAGTGTCTCTGGTGCGTATGCTTTTCAGCATGACGTGATTGAGGCAAATTTCGACAAGCAAGAATATGGTGCGATAATAGGAGTATAAAGGGGTCTTTATGGCTGAATCAGCAGGAACGACAGCAACGCCAACGCAGTCCCAGCGTCCACCACGCCCTGGGGGCACCGACACGCTCACCCAACTGCTTGACGACGGCTTGCAACCGCTTGAGGGTTCCCTGCCTGGCCAGGTCCTGACGTGGCATCCCTGGGAGACCCCGCCAGAAGAGGAGCCAGGAGAGCAGCCGCTTACCCCGGCCTCTGGAGAGGGCCAGGAGTCAGTCCTGACCCCGACGCCTGCCTTGCGGTACCACAACCAGGAAGAAGCCGAGCGGGCGGAGCGGGAAGCCCAGCAGCGGATTACGGAAGAAACCCAACGTCGCGCCGCACTGGAGCGCGAGCTTGAACTGTATCGTCAGCACAATGCCTTGCTCGAACGGCAGATTCAGCAGGGCGCCCAGACGCCCACAACTGAGCCAGGGCAGCAATCTGGGGCCACGGCTCCTCAGCAACCTCCACCGCCCTTCAGTGCCAAGGAGCACTTTCGGCAAGCGTACCAGCGTATGGGGACCTTGAATCCTGCGGCTGAGGACTTCGAAACCCAACAGCAACAGATTTTTATCGACGCGCTGGATACCGCCTTCTCGCATCTCTCCAGCACCACCGCCTTGACAGATGCGCAAATCAATGAGAGAATCCAAGTAGGTATCCAAGCCGCACTGCCGACTATGCAGCAGCAAGTCCGGCAGCAGACTGAACGTGAGCGTCTTCTGGACAAGTTGGCCAGTTCTGGTACGACCCGTGGCCTGGATATGACCGAAGGCGGCGAGCAGTATCAAGACATCATGTACGCCGTCCAGCGTAACTTGTATCCTGCGAACGCGACGGAAGACGAGGCGATTGCCTACGTCATAGATCGTGTGGCGCAGTTACGCGGTGTCGCACAGACACCCCCAGCCGGAAGCCCGCCAGCCGATGGCGCCAGACCGGCACCTACGACCCCACCTGGAACCTCTCCCCAACGGGCTCAGGCACTGAACACCCCGATGGAACGGAGCGGCATGGGGCGATTGCAACAGGCACCCGACGAGATGGACACCCGGTCCTTCTCCTTATCGGAAGTGCTGGATCGTTCTATGCGTGTCCGCCGGCCCTAACGCTCCTCTTCAAGTTGCAGGCAGGCCAGCAGGGCACCTTCGCCACTGAGGGATTGTTATGCCTGCAATGTCATGGGGATTCGATAGTCCTACTGGAACCTTCAGAAACCATGCGTTGAGTAACCGACTCCTCTTCCAGAGTGTCGGGCGCACCAAAGTCTTGCCCTTTACCCAGGTCCCGGATCAGGGCCTTGGCACACATCAGGGCGAGACGTTTAACATGTTCCGTGTGACCTCGTTGGCTGTCCCAACGGATGCGGCGCTGAATGAGTCGATCCGCATTCCGATTGACCGGACGACCATCGGCACGCGTTCTATCACGGTCACCGAACACGGCCGTGGCGTCGAGTACACAAACCTCAACGAACAACTGGCCGCCTATGCTCCCGCGAGCTATCTCCAAAAGCTGCTCATCCAGCAGATGGAGTTTAGTCTGGACCGCTCGGCGGGCCGGGCCTTCCAGCATACCGATGCGCGGATTATCTTTATCCCCACGTCGGCCACGGGAGGCACATTCGATACCGATGGGACCGCGTCAACGTTGGCGTCGGCAGAGTTCTCCTTTGCCCACTGCGGCGTGTTAGCGGATTATCTCGCGGGCGATATCCACTGCCCCCCCTGGCAATCCGATTATTACATGGGGGTGACGACCAGGCGAACGCTGCGCGGGCTCAAAAACGATAACCTGCTTCAATCGGTGCATCTCTATCTCCGGGAAGGCGACTTCTTCTACCGGGGCGAAATGGGGATGACCGAAAATATCCGCTGGGTGCAGGTGGATGTGGCCACGACCCTGGATAACAGCGCCGGAGCCAGTACGACCATCGGCGAGGGGATGGTGTTTGGCGATGAGGCGGTGGCACGGATCGAGGTGGAAGCACCACATTTACGCGCAAACCCAAACTACCAGAACGACTTTGGCCGCACGCACGCCGTAGCCTGGTACGGAATATACGCTTTTGCCCCATGGTATGACGTCAGTGTGGACGGGTTTGCCCGCATAATTAGGATTTCGTCATCGTAGTTTTTGGCAGGTATCTCTTGCCAGGCGAAAATGTGCACCACAAAAATGGTATCCGCCATGATAACAGGATAGAAAACCTTGAATTGTGGATACGTTCACAACCAGCAGGGCAGCGCATGATGGACATCTACAAGCAGGACGTTGACCGTCTCTTGCAGGAAAACGCGACCCTGAAACAACGTCTTGCCCTCCTTGAAGTGGCGCAGACGTAGAAGGAGTTCAATCCTATGGCCGGTGAATATGGCACCTACGATTACATCTATATGTTCCATGAAGCCAACCAGGAGAACGTCGCAGGTGCGGACCTGGCCCTGGAAGTCGCCACCGGCGATACCACCTTTACCTGGATGTGCTACTGGCCGATGCAGGTCCTGTCGTTTGGGTTCCTCGTGTCGGTAGCCTTTGACTACAACGTGCAAACCGCCGAGGGCGTGATTGCCCTCGATAAACGCGTGACCTTTGGCAGTGATACCGGGCGGGTGGAAGTCTGCCGCGTGGACCTGGAAGATGCGCTGGCGATTGGCGCGGTGCGCTATGTGCTGCCACCACGGGCCAACATGTTCTGCCATCCAGGCGACCAGTTGGTGTGTGAGGTTGTCACCGCCGCCACTGGTGGCGGTGCCATCGCGGGGGATTGGGTGCCGTTTGTCATGCTCGGCGTCTGGACCGAAACACCCGCGAATATCCTGACGGCGGGATCGGTGCAGAGCTGGACGCAATCCGCCCTGGCACAGGTGGTGTAATCCTGGTGCGCACAAGGAGAAGGGAGTTCATGCCCAAACCAAAGCCCAAACCAAAGCCCAGGCCGAAGTAAGATTCATCAGGACGGTATGGGGCGTGACAGTGTCTGTCACGCCTGGAGGGAGCCCCCACCCGAGGGGCATGCAGCGCCAGGAGGAGGCCCTGGTGCCATACTGAGAGGATCAATCCATGCCAGCAAGTGATACGGCGTATGCCCTGGGGCAGCGCGTGACGATTCCCTGGTTGCCGTACTCCTTCCGTATTGCGGGAGGGGGCGGGGCGGGACTGATTACCGGCACACAACGGCATGTGAGTTCTACTGCCGTGAATGCCGCCGATGCCACCGATGCAGGGACCTTATCCCAGCCATATCTCACCCTGGATTACGCCATCAGCCGTTCGGCTGCCAATGATTGGATCTGGGTGTACGGGGGGCATGCGCAAACGCTCGCCGCCGATAGTGGAGTGGATGTCGATATCGCGGGGATTACTGTGGCCTGGACGGGCGGCGGGGTGATGCCCACATTTACCTTTGCCACGGCAGCCGCAGCAGACTTCAAGATGGCGGCGGCGAGTTGTCGCGTCTTTGGGCTACGATTTCTCTGCAACATTGCCAGCCAGGATATGTGTATCGAATGGTCGGCTGATGACTGTGAAATGGCCTGGTGTGAGTTTCGAGAAGGGTCCTCGACCGGCCTGAACTTTATTTCGGTTGGTCTAGCAGACGGCGATTCCGACCGTTTCTATATTCACCACAACACCTTCTATGCCCCCACGGCTGGGAACTACAATCATGCCCTGACTGTCTTGTTTGATATGGCGGGCGGGCGTGTGGAAGACAACATTATTTATGGCGACTTCGATGACTCTGGTATCGACATCCCTGCTGGGGGCAACGCCCAGGTCAACCTGTCGATTCGCCGGAATACGGTCACAAACCTACAAGCTGGCATCACGGCTATTCGGATCAATGGTACAGCCTCGCGTGGGGTGATTGAGGAGAATAAGGTCATCACGGACGCCCTGGCGACCTCGATTGACCCTGGGGGGTTGGCCCTCGTGGGGCGGAATGAATGGCAAGTGCTGGGCGATTCTGACTTCACGTCTGTCCCTGTGTTCATGGCGGCCGATCAGGTGACAAATCCCATCGGGATCGACGATGCGAACAACGCCTTTGACAGTTCGACCGTGGCGGGGAATCGGGACGGGTCGGTCCTGGAGCGGCTCGAACAAGTGCAAGAGGATGTCCGACGGGGCACGGGCAGCGGCCTGGCGGCCAACGAGTCGCTGGTGGATATCTTGTATGGCACGGGAGGCATCGTCACCTTCCCCAATGCGGCTGTGCCAGCCGCCGGCGTCTCTATGACAGAGGTTCTGCGTTCCATCTGGGGCGGCCTCATGGGAACGGCGGTTGGGGAAAATGGCATCACCACCTGGCCAGCAGCGGCTGCCCCGGCGGATGCCGTGTCTATGGCCGAATCTATGCGCTACATTGTCGAACAGCAGCTCTGGCGCCTCTCGATTTCGGCCTGGGCGTTTGGGGATGGCACCTCTGATCTGTATACGGTGACCGGTGTGGTGGAGGTTGAGCTTTTTGGCGTATGTACCTCCTCAATTACCACAGGAGGCGTTGCCCCGACGATTGAAGTAGGGGTTGCTGGGAATACAGCGGCACTCATCGCGCAAATTGTGGATGGTCGGGACCTTTTGGTCAATGAAATTTACTTTGATGCGAGCCCGACCACCACAGTTGAATCTCTTTCTACCGTCACATCGCGGCGGTTTGTCATTACGAACGGCCAGGACATCATTTTGACGGCTGGGGGTGGCGTGTTGACCGCAGGGGCTATCGACTTCTACTGTCGCTGGCGTCCTCTGAGCGCGACAGGTGCCGTGGTGGCGGCATAATATGGCTGAACGCCGCAAGGGAGTCAAGAGACAACGTGCAGCTGCATGGGCCTTGCGGGTAGTCCAGCGGCGCGTGGAGAGAAGAGACGTACCACCTCGTCTCCGGCAGGCGGTAAGTGTCTTGCTTGACACTCCGCAACATGTCTTGTATCTCCTGGCGAAAGGACGAGAGGAGAACGCATAATGCAACCGATTACCCGGGACCACGGCGACTTTAATTTTGTCCGCATCTACAAAGGGCAAACGGCCCGTGATCCCGTGACGAAAGTGGCCATTGGCGTCAATGGCGGCATCGGCGAGTTGGATAGCGGGGCCTGGGTGTGGTATCCACAATGCCTGCCGATTACGAACCCCAACGAGGCCATTAAGCTGCTCGATTCGGTCAATCCTGATGGCACGGCGCGCTTTAAGCGCTGGTGGATGGCGGAACAGGACCGCCAGGCGCAGGAAGCACTGGCACCCGTCGTGCGCCCGATCAAGATTGTGGGCTGCGACGAACCGCCTGGCTCCAAATTAGTGTACGACGACGGCTCGGACGACGAGGTGACCGAAGGGGGCGCCGTGCTGGCCTTTTTCTCCCGGCCTGGCCCTGTGCAAGATTTTGCGATGTATATATTCGGCGCGCGGTTCAAGCGCGAAAAGGAAGAGGCCATCCGAGAAGAGATCGAAACCCCGCGCGCCAAGTTTGCGCGGGAATCACAAACACGCCGCGAGGCACAAAAGCCTGGACGCAAACCTGCCCAGGCGAAGCACGCGACGCCTGGACGGAAACCGCTGAATCCACGACTAGACCATCTGACCGAGATGGTAGGGGTTGGCGCGGGAGAAGGAGAAGACGATGCCAATGGATAAAGACAGTGTCATGCCCACCAAGCCTAGTGAGGAGCGGCGCCGTCCGTCGAGTGGCGGCAACAGCGGCTTTGGACCGGTGATGCGCAAAGCCAAAACGGATGTGCGCGAAACAACGGGATTGTGCACGCCGACGATGCCGGCCGACGAGATGCGGCAAGCCTCCCAACACAGCGATGGCATGGGGCAGATGGCGCGTGGCATGGCGGGGAGTACCCGCAGCGAGCAGATGCGCCCGAGCCAGCCATTGCCACCGGAGAGGCGGCAACGTGGAGATAGGCCTGGCTAAGATTCACGAGCGTTTCCGCCAGGATCGCTCCGAGCGGCAGCTCTATGGCGCAGACGTCGTGGATGCCTACATCGACCTGGACAATATCAGAAGGTTTGTGCAGCGCCGGTTGTTTCATCTGCCTGAGAAGCGGCTGATACTCCTCGTCTACGAAGTGCTTGATATGGCTGATTGTGGAGGTGTACGGTAAGGAGATGAAGATGCCAACATTTGTAGCGGTCTATGAGGGGGAATCCGTTGGCGAGGCGAGGATCAAGCATCTCTCGTGCGATCCTCGCCTCATAGAAATAGTGGCACATTCCATTCTCCTCGATGATCGTAGCGATGCACTGCCGGACGACCCTGTGTTGGCTGCACTGGAAGCTGGGCGAAGACAGGCACTGCGCCTGATTTGTGCCGAAGCCAGGCGGGCACAAAAAAAATTCCCGTTGCCATAGAGGCAGGCAACTATGGCTGATTCCCTGCGCGAGTACGTCAAAATTCGTGATGTCAACAGCGTGGTGCGGTTTTTGACGGTCAATCTCGGGCCACCGATTACGACTGCGCTGACGCTCGGCGCTCCGGTGCCAGCTGCCTCGTTTGAAGAAAAGCTGTACCCCGCCATTCTGGACTTTGTGACGCTCCTGGATTCTGCAGGGACACCTTGGCACATGCGCGCAAACGCCGGTGGTTCCTTGGAGTCTGTGGATGCGGACGTTGGTGGTCTAAATATGGCTGGGTACGGTGTCTTTGGGCTACGGCTCCGGGGGGCAACCTGGAACTTTTTTGATTATGCGGTGAGCGTGGCTGGCGTGTTGTCCGTCACGAACACGCCAGCACCGAACAATGATATCATCAATCCTGACTATGCGGATGGCACGTCCCGAGTCGCCTTCTGTCGGCAACACAACCTGGCCTATCGTCCGGATGAGCGCATAGTGTATCGCTCGGCCACGCATTGTCCAGTCGATGGCGCCCGGCTTCGTGGCTGGCGCGACCTAGTGCGTGATCGGCAGTACGGGGATGACGCGGCGAGTCGGGATACCTATGAAGACGAAAGGTGGTAAGGATGGCTCGCCTCACAGAACTGGGCCGTGTCGGGCAAGATCGTATCATTATTGACGTTGTGCCCACCATTACCGCTGGGGCGTATGGCCTGGGGGATGCGCTAGGAGGGCGGCTGGACCTGACAGGTGCCACGGCAGGGACAGGGGAAACGGGCGTCCTGGAGATGATTCGCCTGGTGGACAGAAGCCAGCAAAATCAGGCCATTGATCTGGTCTTGTTCGATCAGGCCTTTGCGGCCACGGCGGATAATGCGGTGTTTGCGCCGAGCGATGCCGACCTGGAAAACTGTCTTGGGGCGATTCCGATTGCGGTGTCCGACTACTACAACTTTTCGACCAATGCCGTGGCGGTCGTCACGCCGGTAGGGCCGTGGGGTTGGGGCTTTCCGATTCACACCGTGGGGAGCAACATCCTGTATGGGCAGATGGTAGTACGGAGCGGCCCACCTACTTTTGTGAGCACTGGTGACTTGCGCGTGCGCTTCACATTCCGGCGCGACTAGAGTAGCATGGGCTGTACAGGCTTGAGCACGGTACGGTTCCCTTTTCTGGAATTACAGGATTTGCAGGCTGGGACAACATTCGACATCGTATGTTCCCCGCCTTGCGAGATTGGGGTGAGATGATCCATCGTCAGGCGCTCCATTTTTTGTCCGCAATACACGCAGCGATGGCCGTAATGGGCCTTGATCATTTGCCACTGCTCGACAGTCAAATCATGGCGGCCATTGGAATGCTTTTTAGCACGTCTGCGCTCCTCGTGTTGTCTTGCCTCTTCTCTATGATTTTGATGATAGACCTTTCTCTTTTTGAGGAGCGTTATTCTATTTTTTCTGTAGTATTTTCTATTGGCAGAAGTTATTCTTTCTCTATTATTTTCATAGCGTATTTTCTGTTGTTTCTTAACTTTCTCTATATTCTTTTGTCGAGACTTTCTATCCTTATTAAGTATCTCTTCTCTGTTTTCTCTATAATAGATCCTATCTTTTACACGCTGTCTCTCTGGCGTGGCTTTGTGTTTTTCTCTGCGTCGAAGATTGATTGTATCTTTCTTTTTAGTATAGATAGAATGAAGTTTTTCTTTATTCTTTTGATAATAAGCTCTATGGTACGCACGTCTCTCTTCAGTAGAATCTGGCATGCTATAACCTCTGCGAAGGCTATTCTGCGTGTATGGTGCGGCAACCTGCGCAGTCAGGCTTTCGGGTTGCAATCCCTAGCCGCATGAAAATTATATCATGAACAGGGCTGATATAAAAACAGAATTAGATGTCATATTACATGACCCGTCTGTCTCTTCAAGTTTCGATTCCTGGATCAATGATGAGTTGGATAGGCTGTCTTATCAGTTTGATTTTCCACAATTACGTCTAAAAACCCCTGCGAGTCTTACGACAAACAATACAACCTGGCAATACAATTTGACCGCAGCGACACACGCATCTAGTTATGTATTCCAAAAAAAGCTATGGAAATGGACAAACGATTTGTTCGAGACTGGCGGGAGAATTGATACTGATATTCAAATTATTGACGAGATTGACCCTGACCATAATGACATTGGTGATGATGTCCAGCGAATTGCCTATGAGTTAGATGGCAGGAACAATGCTATTCTTGCGACGTGGCCGATGGCAACCGATGTCCTCTCTTTGTGGTTTTATCGAAAGCCAACGGCATTAACAGCTGACACGCAATTCCCAGATTTTCTTCCTGATGAGCATGTTTCAGATGTCTTGATTCCTCGTATCGTCTTGCGGGCCTTTCGCCTATATCCGGAGATTGCCGCAGAAATCGCTGGTGACAACACGCGCGCCCTGGCTCTCTGGGAAGCAAAATATCAGGCTGGACTCTATGGCAGCAATGGGCGTATCGGCCTCATCGACACGCTGCGGAAGAGTAAACCTGTGCGACAACGCGGACCCAGGCCGGGGATGGGGCTCGCCGGCGCTGATCGCTTTGCGAGGTAGAGTCCTATGGCAGAAAGCAATCCCCGCTTTTCGACCGCCCAGCGGCAAACCCTGCACGCGCAGCCGCTGACGCGTGAACAACTGGCGGCTATCACGGGTGCTACGATCTTACCCGCTGACCGGACCGTCACGGATGGGGAAGCCTTTACTGCGGACGATACGCGGCTGTTTACCTCCGGCTTCCTGGTGGATGATACGGCACCGGGGACGGCGACTGAGGGCGATCTCACTACCGCCCGCGTGACACCCAGTCGCGTGCAACGGCATTCGCCCGGCAACGACACAGGCACGCCGGTGACCTATGGCGCGGGTGCGGTAGCCGCAACCACGCCTCGGACCACGCTGGCCTCGAATGACCCGGCCGTCACGGCACTGGAGATCATCGATGACTGGGATGAGACGGATCGCTGCAAGACCAATCCTATTGCTGGGCAAGCTGGCGTACAAGGGGGCAGCGGTCTTATTACGGCCCTGACCCAACGTGTGACCATCGCCACGGATGACGAGATCAATGACGACCTGGATGCAATTCGTGTGGCCCTCGAAATCATCGACGACTGGGATGAAACGAATCGGGCGGCAGTCAACCCTATTGCTGGACAGGTCGGCGTGCAAGGCGGGAGCGGTCTTATTACGGCGCTGACGCAGCGTGTCACGATTGCCACAGACGATGAAATCAATGACGATCTGGACAGCATCCGTCTTGCCGTAGAAATCATGGATGACTGGGATGAAACGAATAGGGCAGCCGTCAACCTGATTGCCGGACAAGTAGCCATTACGGCCGATGCAGGGGTGGTGGCAGCGAATACCCCCAGAGTGACGTTGGCCTCGAACGATCCGGCGGTCACAGCGCTCAACACGCTGGTCACGCAAGGAGGAGGCTCGGGCGGGGGGCTGGTCACATTGCAGGCCTCGCAAGTCGCCGCGATTGTGAACGGGACGACGACGCGCACGACGACTACAAGCCTTGGCGCGTTTCGGGACTTGGCTATTCTCATCAACATAACGGCAGGCGGGGCAGCGACGGGAACCTTGCAACTCTTTCTCCAGGATAGCGCGGACGGCGGAACGACTTGGGACGACCTTGTAGCAAGCAATACCTTTACGTTTGGAGCAGCAGGAGTGACGCAACGGTTTTTCATCTCGGGACGCTTGGTAACGACAGCAGCACAGGGAAGCGCGGTTCTCAATGGGGCTCTGGCAGCTGGTACAGTCAGAAATGGCCCATGGGGAGATCGTATCAGGGTACAAGAAGTCGTGAGCGGGATTGCTGGCGGGCCGACTGGCCCAACCTATCAAATTACGACCGTGGCAAAATAACAGGAGTGTTTTATGTCCTGGCTCTTTCTTCTGGTACTTCTCCTCATAGCAAGTGGCTGGCCGGCCATCGTATTTCCACAACCACGTCCCCAAGTGCTTCCTCTGCATACAGCTGAGGCTGGAGCCTCGGCGAATGGGGCCACGGTCCCTGCGTTGGGGTATGAAGCCGTGGCGGTCCAAAATACGATTGCCGCCGCTTGGGATGGGACACTTACCTACGAAGTGACGACGAATAATGCCGACTGGACCGCCGTCAACTGCCGCAACGCCCTTTCAACAGCTACCGCATCTACGACGGTAGCAGCAGCAGGCTACGTGGTGTGCCCGGTGACAGGCGCTCAAGGTTTCCGGGCGCGGGTCAGTGGCCGGACGGTTGGAACCGTGACGGCGGTGGCGGCGTTTATTCCTATGAGCGGCAGTGGTGTGGCGGTGGCGGTGTCGGTGGCGCCTCCGGTAGGAGCCGCCGCCACGCAAGTACAAGGAACCGCCAACGACGGGGCAGCAGAGGTCGGGAATCCGGTGCAGGTCGGCGGGGTCGATGGTGGCGGGTTGATGCAGGCGTTTCTGGTCGGGACTGATGGTCGTCAGGATGTGAACGTAGGCCAGATCAACGGCGTGACCCCGCTTATGGGTGGTGGCGTTACTGGGACAGGCTCTCCGCGTGTTTCTCTCGCTACTGACGCGAACACCATCCAAATCAGCCAGACGACCCCTGCGACGACCAATGGCGTCACCCCTGTCCCTACGAGCAATGCCGCAGCGGCAAATGCCCTGACGTCCTCTGGCGCTGTCCAGGCCTCCAATGTGCTCAAAGCAAGTGCTGGCAATCTGTACAGTTTGACGATTACGACTGGTGCAACAGCAGGATATCTTATGGTATTCAACGCCACCAGTGCTCCCATTGATGGCGCTGTCACCCCTGCATATTGTTCACAAGCCCCAGCAAATATGACCAGCGCGCTTGAATGGTCAATTCCAGTACGGTTTGCAACTGGTATCACAGCAGTGTTCAGCACGACTGGTTGTTTTACAAAGACAGAAAGTGCGACAGCAGCCTTCTTTGCGCAGGTAAATTAACTATGATGCGATTGATTCTTATAGCTGTGCTCATTGTGTCGTTGCAGGCAGTGGCCTTTGCGCAAGACCAACCGACCGTCAACTGTGCAACTGTTGAGCAGTGCCGTGTGCTCGTGCTGGTGGCTCGCGGGCAACTGATCTCTGCGCAGGATGCTTGGGCATTCTGGGCAGAGAGAGCACAAAACATGCAAGAACAACTGGAGAAGCTGAAAAAAGAGTTGAGCGAAAAGAAGCAGGAGAATAAAGATGCAGAAAACAAGTAAACTTGCATATGTTTTACTTATTCTTCTCCTCATACCACACGCTGCCTCTGCACAAAAGCTCACTCTTTCTGGTATTTATGGTGTACGTGCTGGTGGCACAGGGCTCTCTTCAACAGTAGCCAATCAAATCCTTTATTCTTCTGCCACAAACGTCATCGCGGGCCTCGCTACCGCCAACAATGGCGTCCTCATCACCTCCGGTGCGGGCGTGCCGAGTATCAGCAGCACGATCCCCAGTGCCACGCAGGACAACATCACGCGGCTAGGGACACTGGCCACTAATCTCGTCCTTACAGCGGGGAACGACATACGCCCCTCTGCAGACTCTACGACTGCGATCAATATTGCTAATGCTGCTGGTACGGACTTCGTGTCGTTTGATACGACGAACTTGCGCGTCAATATGTCCAGTGCAACTCCTACGCTCAGATTGACTGACAACGATCACGCTGGAGCAAATGGTAACCTACAAACAATAATCGAATCCTATGGCAGTGATGGTGTGAGAGTTTGGACAATGGGAGATCTGTCAACGTCCTTCACGGACTTCTGGTTGCAAGCGGAGGCTGGCAATGGTATCCGTCTTGCTACGGGAGGCGGGAATACTCGCGTGTATATCTCGTCTACTGGCAATGTAGGCATCGATACGGTGTCTCCCACCAACCTTGTATCGCTTGGTGGGAATGCCGCTCGTATCTTTTGGATGGAACGTCACACAACAGG
>ERZ1292642.544-Hain-H14-01um-R1-544-length-21208-cov-4_pt1 | contig 21208 bp, 39 predicted proteins | sample MGYA00564403_ERZ1292642 | MGnify/ENA primary metagenome ERZ1292642 (study PRJEB36523, sample SAMEA6512643) | groundwater metagenome | collected 2019-01-09 | study: AquaDiva: Metagenomics assemblies of 32 groundwater samples | reverse complement strand
GGTCTCATAAGACATAGAAGCAGGTTCGATTCCTGCATCTGCAACAAGTTCCTTGACAACCGCAACCGAACAAAATAAACATGACTACGAAAAAATTGGTCTGGCGTCTTAAAGAACAACCCACGACCGAATCATTAAGAGAACTTGTCAAAGACGGTGTTCTCTCCAAAGAAGAAGCAAGAGAAATCTTATTTAGTTCGGAAACCGAAGAAGAACGGGATAAAAAAAGTTTAGAATCAGAGATTAAGTTCCTGCGTGAACTGGTAGATAAACTATCAAACCGAAACGAAACAATTAAAATTATAGAAACTATCAAACCGAGATATCATCACTATCCTTGGTATAATCCGTATGTAACATGGTGTGTAGGTTATCCAACAACAAATAGTGGAAATAGTGTTACCTATACCGCAAACAGTTCGTTCGCAAATATAAAAACCTTTTAACCAATTCGGTTGCGGTTGTGAGAGAATAATGGTATAATGTTATGCCATGCTCATCATCCGAGAAAAAGATTAGAAGAAAAACGGCTCGTCCCCGTTTTTCAAGAGATACTAAATAACATATACTAAAATCGGCCGCGGAAAGCATAAAAACTGGAGTCACGGAGAAAAAAAGAAAGCGTATAATAACCGTAAGTCAAAAGACGGGTATCCTGTCGGTGGGTTTGGTGGTGCTCACGCTCCGTATGCGAAACCGAAACGAGGGAAGTAGCATATTGAGGTCGTGACAAAATGTCACGGACTGATTCATAATGTGTGTAGATTGAGAGATGAAATGAGTAGTTTCGGGATATGAGTGGATTGGTGGCGGAATAAGACGCTAAACCATACCTAGTGTTATTGGTGTAGCATGGCATACCGATTCAGTTCGGAAGGTAGATAACACATGCGAGTCAAACCTCGCCCAATCCACTGATGTTCTGATAAACCATTACCAAGTGCAATCGGGTGAACCTCGAAAGCATCGGATTGCACTTGATAGCGGTGTATGGTATAAAAATACATCGTGTTCTTTGTAATAGGCGTGGCGGAAATATCCTCTCTAGTGGGATAACGCACTTGCATTGAAAGTAGGAGCATCACTCTGGGAACTTTCGGAGGCGAGGTTGTCTAGGCAAACCTCCAAACATGAACAAATTGGTTAGCTAGAAACGCCGTGGACTTGCGGGAAAGGTCATAAACAAATCTCCCCGCCGCCTATTACAAAAAACAGGATGCCTGTGGATAACTCTTGTTGCTTTTGTTAAATAAAGGTTTATTATTGACAGTATGTTAGCCCGTCAGCTACAATTTAACAAAGAACAACCTTTCCTGACGGGCGGGTTGTTCTTTTCGTTTTAAGATATGTCGTTCATACCAAATACAACGCCAACTCCGAACTGGCTCTATAACGGAGAAATGAAGAAAATGTCGGATACGGAATTACGAGTAGTTCTCATAGTAACTCGTCATACTTTAGGGTGGATAGAAAATGAGGAAACTGGAATGCGAAAGCAAGAAGATTGGATAAGTCATTCTTCGCTCATAAAAGAAACAGGCAGGGGAAGTCGGGCAATATCTAGTGCGATTGATAAATGCGTAAAGCACGGTTGGATTGAAACACGAGATAGTAAGGGTAAAATACTTGAAACAGCAAATGAAAGAAGGAGGAGGAGGATATTTTACCGTCTTGGAAACATATTTACTGATAAATTAAAATCTACCGCAAAAAGGAATGTAGATAGAAATCTACCGCACTTTGCGACAAAATCTACCGCACTTAACGACAGAATCTACCGCAGAAATGACGGAATACAAAAGAAACCCGTACTAAAGAAAATAGACAAAAGCGATTTTTCTTTGAAAAATGACGCAGATATTAGAAATTATTGCCAATGACCCTCCAAGAACTCCAAGATAAAACTCGTCGGTGGGCGACTGGGGAAGAGGTAGAGTTTCCCGAGTTTTTACCTATCGTCCCGTATCAAAGAACTTACAAAGTCCACTGGGTTCCCCAGTGCCATAAAATAATAAAGACCGTGTATGTTCCCGTGCATCATGGACGGTGGGAACTACTTGACGACGAGGAAGTTGCCAGTTAAGATTAAATAATGATACACGCACAATATCAAGCATTCTTAAAAAGACATTTACGGGAGCAAGGGCTTAAAGGTTCGGCGGCGCGAAATAAGAAATATACGAAAGAAGAACGCGGCGCGCAGATTAAACGGGGATTAAAGAAGAAAAAACAGGTCTTGAAATCAGTGGATAACTTTACTACTTGACAGTTAAGTTAGTAGGAAGTATAGTTAGGTAAAGGTCGTAACAAAACAAATCTATGGACGAAGCCCTAGAACAAATAAAGAACTCGGCGGAAGAAGCAAACAGGATAATCCAAGAGACCGTAACGATTATCGGTCGGTGGACGAAACAAAACGAAGAATATAAAAACTTACTTAAAAACTTACATGACACAGGAACAGTACGAGATATTGAGCAGGGGGTTTAACCTCATCTTGGAACAGCAAAAGGAAATGCTCGCTCTTTTGGGAAAGCATTGCGTAAAGTGTGGGGAAAGCGTTTTAGGCGAAGCGGACGGGTTGTGTGGAAACTGCGTATGAAAAAATTAAATCGTTGGGCGGATAAAAACGCGGAGATAGTTATTCTCGGAGCGATGACCGTAGGGGTTTGGTCGGCGGTGTGGCTCTTGTTATTTAAAGCAACGATATAAATTAAGAGGCGAGATGTCACCTGCCCCTTAGCTTCTCGGCTTGGGGGTAGATGAGAAAATAATATGACTAAAGCAAACTTACACGGAAAAATACTTGATTGTTATGAAGCATATTACTGGGAAAGCGTAGCGATAAGTAAAGACGAAAAAGCAAAAGATTATTGGATGGAAAATAATGCGCCACAAGAAGATTTAATCTTAAAATAATATGGAAACAGAACTAGACGACAACGGCGATGACTCGCCAGAGGATGATGAGTTAGAGGAGGAAGAACTCGCTGAAATGGAAGATAAAATCGCCCAGCAAAAAGAGTATGAAAGTAAATGGGGATATTTAACTGAAAATGACTAATTTACCCGAAACAATTAAAGAGTTTCAAAAAACGAACGAGCCAGTGGATTTTGTGAAGATGGGGCTTATGGGTAAGACAGAGGATACAAAGGTCGCCACGGGGCAAATAAGTGGCAAAGCGGAGACGATAGACGACAGGATAAAGTACGCACAGAGCTGGAACTTGGCGGTGGCGTTGGTCGCTCCAAGTTCAAAGGCAATGGAAAAAGGAATAATTGATGGGGATATAAAACTTTGTATTGAGTTTTGGCAACAATACTTTCACGAGAAATTAAAAAATAAAAACTAATAAATAAAATGCCCATAATCAAAGAAATAAAATCATATTTATCAATCCACAATAATGTGGAACAGGGGGACACAATCAAGTTTATAGACGCGGGAGTGTTTGACGAAACCGCAAATCAAGGTAAAGGAGCGTGGATTTTTCAAGTAAATGTTTTGGGACCCATTTCAGAAATGTGTACCAAGAAGTTCCAACCGAACAAAGGAAATAGAGGTGTTATCCGCTCTGCCTACGGAGATAATTCAGACGATTGGAAAGGTAAAGAGTTTAAGGTTCACTGTGTAAAGGTTCGGAACCCCCAAGATGGGAAGATGGTAGATAGTATTTTACTTTCGGTGCCTGATGTTATGACCGACCAAGATGAGACAATTTCGCAAGCGACCCGATGAAACCCTACCTCCTCACTTCCCTCGCCATCATCGGAGCGTTACTAGGAATAATGTACTACGCCCCCTGTGAGTGGCTTAGGGGGTTGCCAGTAACGAGTATGCCGTGGCGGTGTATGTAAAACTATGAAATACAAATTAACAGAAGAAATAAAAGAAATATACGAAATTAAGTTTAAACGCATTAAAGCGATAGTTGATTTTGGAAATGTTAAAAAAGGAGATAAGGGGGGTTGGATAGAGAAAGAGGAAAATCTGTCTGGTAACGCATGGGTGTATGGCGATGCACGGGTGTATGGCGACGCACAGGTGTCTGGCAATGCATGGGTGTATGGCGACGCACAGGTGTGTGGCAACGCACGGGTGTCTGGTAACGCATGGGTGTATGGCGAAATAAAATGCGAAACAGGTTATTACTTCGCACGGAAAGAAAAATTATGGGAAGTAAAAGAAATAAAAGTTGATAAAGATAATTTTGTGTTGTGGAGAGAATGACCATTAACCAAGCAGAAAAAAAGGGAAAGAAATCCCGTTGTTGTGGGGCTAACCTCGTACCGATAACTTCTGACGAGGGTACAAGTTATTACCAGTGCCAGTTATGTCAGATGGATTCTGACCCTATGGAGAAATGCAAAAATCAGTTAGAACCAACCAAAGTATTTCGTTGTGTAGATGGGTGTGATTCTGAGCTTAGATTCTACGGAGATATGGGGTGTTTAGCTAAATCCTATACAGGTAATTGGACTTTCGGTATAAACGCTCACTTCAACGATGTTATCTTTTATTGTGGAAAACACTCAAAAGAAGATGCAGAGTTTGAGTTCAAAAAATGCACCTCCACAGCGGGGGAGAAATGCACCGACCCGCAACCCTGCATATGTCTTATATGTAATCCGATTAAGGAGAAGTGCATCAGGTGTAAACCAAATACGGGCTGTTTAGCGAAAGAATCCCCCAGCACGGATGTTGAATGTGGAGCGTGTGAGCCATGTAAAGGTAGGGGGTATACGCTTTGTTCGGAATATGGTTGTAAATACTTTAATGGAATCCCTATGCAAAAATCTGAAAACCCCAGCACGGATTTTGAGAGTTTCGATTCTTTTTTCGCAGGATTAGAACCAAAAGATGAACGAAAGGCGATATATCTTTATGAAAAATATATCCGCACTCTCCTCGCCGAAGCAGAGCGCACGGCTGTCAGGAAGTGTTTGGAGGGAGTGAAGGAGGCGTTGCCGATGAAAATAAAAGTACCATTGCAAGAGGGAAAGTGGATGCCGATGGATGACAAAAATCAGGCATATAATAAAATTACCTTTGAAATAAACGCCCTCCTCGATACAAAATTAAAAGAAAACGAAAGTTAAACTATGGATTTTGAACTATTTAGAAAAACAGTTGAGAGAATGACCAAAAAAGAGCGTGATGTAGCGATTGTTCTCTACCTAAAAGATATTAAGGACTTACTGCAATCTTTTTTAGAGAGCAAAAAAATTAAGGCGAAGCATTATTAACATGACCCCAGAATCAGAAGCAGAGAAGGAGTTGATGGAGGAGTTTGAGAATATGAAAATAAAAACATTTCTCAATGGTGGTTTTATGGTAATAAATGCAGAGCCGCCACATAAATGGGAGTTAGAGGAAAATGCTGTAAAATCCTTCCTCCTCACCGCCTACCGCAAAGGCTGTGAGAGGGGGAGGGAGGTTACGAGAAATATATGCACCGTAGGTCGTAACTTTCCATCAAGGTGTTATGAGTGCGGAGAAAAACATGGTGGAGGAATGAGTTGGGAAGAAGCATTTAAGGCTGGTGCGCTTTTTGCTAAATGCTTTAAATGCGTTTCAAAAGAGGTGTCGTCCGCAAACTAATAGGAAAATAACATGACCTTCAAGGATTTTACAGAAGCACGGGATAGGGCGTTTGAGAAAGAGTTTTGGACAAAAAAAGTTGGGAAACACGCTGCATTAAAAGATAAGATTGATTTTCAAAAGTTCCTCCACACCGAACGCATGAAGACGCTATCGTGGGTGCGGGAGAAAATAGAGGGATTAAAAAGAAAAAAGGGGACTGATGATTATGTTTTATCAGACCAAAATGCTTGGTACAACACCGCCCTCGCAGAACTAAAGAAAATGATTGAGGAAGCGGGGATAACAAATAAATAATAATGAAAAGAATCAGCTTCAATACTAACGATGCCCGTGAAATATACGAATGGCGACTAGGTTTGAATCAAGGAAGTGGTAAATCTTCATGTGGGAGTTGTCTTGAAATAGAAAAACGCTTGCGTACCTTTTTAGGAAAATCACAAGCAGATAGTCTTCGTAAAATGGTTAAAAAGAATCCTTATTTCCTCACGAAAGAGGAGGCGGGGAATAAATAAAACTATGAAAGAAATAATACCAAAATGGAGATTAGAAAAGGTTGAAATTATTAGGAACGGAAAGGTAGACCAAGAGTATTCAGGATACGAACTGCAAAAGAACGGTTTGATTATTTGTAAGTTTACAATGAACAGTTTACAAGAAGTAAAAGAGTTTTTCGTTAATCTAACGCTACCTCAATGACTTTCAAGGGAATGAAAGAATCATTTACTTCGGAATTTATGGAAGATTTAGAAATAAAAGGTGAAGAGATAAGGATTTATGGTTTTCAGGATTCCTTGTTATGTGGGAATTTCCGTCTGATGAATGGAAACCTTTTTAAGGTTATAGATGGATATCCACCATCGTGTTACAAATACTTTGGTTAGTTATGACCTACTCAATCTGGTGCCTCCTATTCGGGTATATGTGGAAGATAAAAACTAACTAAAACTATGGAAAAAACACTAACAGAGCGTAGAGCAGAGTTTGTTTATAATGCCGCTCGTAAGAAAAGCCGCGATAGTTTCATTTATCAAGTCAATAGAGGAGGATTGTAAGAGGCGGGTGGTGGAGAAATTAAATAGAATGAATAATGAAACAGAAATGAGGGAAATGGAGGGTATTCAGGACTCTGATGGATTTCATAAAGCCCTCCGTGAAGTACGGGAGATAATTAAGGGATTATGAAACCCAAGGACGAAATACTTTTTTGGAAGAAATCGTTACGCCTCATCAAAAAGAACTACGGGGGAAAACACTGTCATAAAAAAGATATGGATTTTCGGTGTGCGGGGTGTCTTTCTGGTCTTATGGAAAGTTGGGTGGATATGCACCTTGATTTTTTGATATATGAGATTAAAAAGAAGGGGGTAATAGGTAAAATAAAAAAGAAATATGGGACTTGAAGAAACCCTTGATAAACTCTCTATCCTTGCTTTTATTTTGATTGTGTTGGGTGGATTGATTCATCTAAAATGATTGACGAACGGCTTGCAAATAACTTTAAGACGCGCCCGGAGTTCCGGCAGGCGAATCGCAAGTGCAATGATATAGTGCAGGCGATGTATGCTATGTATTTGACAGGAAAGTCAATCGCGGAAGTGGCAAGGGTATATCGCAAAACACGGCAAGCGGTATTTGACCAGTTCCGTGTTCGGGGATTTAAGATGCGATCAAAGCCCTTGCGCGGCCTTACAATACTCCATGGCTACCAGTTTACTTTAACAAAAGGCGGTTATTTGCGAGGAACGGTGGATGATGAACGCATGTTGGCGCAACAGTTCGTATGGATAATGAATTGCGGGCCGATTCCAAAAGGATACTGCGTGCGACATGTGAACGGCGATAAGACGGATAACCGGATAGAGAACTTGGAAATGATGCCGATTAAAGAGTTCGCGCGGAACTACGGATCACACATGAATCAGTTTACCTCGCCGAATGGAAGCCAGCGCAAGAAAGGTGATAGAATACGCGCGGAACGGGAGGAGCGGTATCGGCGCGCGATGCTTATATGATATACTTAACGAATACCTTGAGAACTCATATTCGGAGGCGATGGAATGGAATCTACGCCGGACGATTTGGCTTTACGCGAAATCTATCCTCTGAAGCCGTTTTTTAGCCAGCCCACGAGGGAAGGTCGCGTCTCTGAATATGAGTTTTTAAGGAAATAAACCATGGACTTCATACGAACGAAGTGCGAGGACAAGAATAAGTATTCAAAAAAGGAAGCGGTTACAAAACAGCATGGCGCGCACCGCAACGGACGGGAGATGCGCGTATACCATTGCCCGTTCTGTAATTTTTTTCATTTAACCAAATATGATGAACGGGGCAATAAGATGCGATGATGTATACTAATGGCAGGGATAGCCCAAAGGTCGCGGATATATAAATATAAAGCGAAAAAATAATGATACAGAAAATTAAAGCAAGCGATTTTTCAAAGCGCGAGGAATTAGAAAATTATGTGCGCGGAAGCACGGGATTGACGGCTGATATGAAAGCTAATGTGCAGATTGAGGGAACGCGCGCGGAACTGGAATTGTTGGGACTATCGGACGCAACGCTCTTTTGGGGTATTAAGTGCGTGATAACGGATACGCCGACTGTGGCAAAGAAGCAGAGCGAAGTGGAGCGACCGGAGCGGGGAGAGAAGCATGAGTCGGGATTGAATAAAGATATAAACTAACCAAATAAACAGGAATGGATAAGGCAACTATCGTTAAGACGAACGCGGAAGCGCGCGAGAAGATATTGCGTGGAGTGAATGCGGTATACAATCCAACAAAACTAACGCTTGGCCCCGAATCAGGAAGTGCGCTCATGTATAGGACATATGCGCGCGGGCCACGAATTGTTGATGACGGGAAAACTATAGCGGATGTGATAGAGCCGAAAGATGAATGCGAACGCTTGGCGGCGCAGGCATTTCGGGAAACAGCGTCTATGACGAATCAACGGGCGGGTGATGGAACGACGACTACCATGGTAATCGCTGGCAAGCTCATCAACGAGATATTGTCGCGGTTGTCCGAGGGTTCGCAGTCGTATGCGGGAAGCGGTAAATTATCGGTGCGGAAAACATGCCGTGATTTGCTTGCGCTATCAAAAACGATACAGGAGAAAGTAAAAGAGCGGGCGAAGAAGATTGAAACGCTGGAGGAATTGGAGAAAATATCCATGATTTCTCTTGGTAATGAGGTAGTGGGGAAAATAGTGGCAAAGGTAGTGTGGGATGTAGGCGTGGATGGATTTATTGATGTGGTGGACGGATATAAAGGTGAATTGGAGACGGAAGTAATTAAGGGTGCGCGGTTTGCGGCAAAGCCCGGCGCAAAGGCATTTGTGAATAATCCGAAGCGATTTGAAATGTTGGTGCAGGATTGCCCCGTATTCCTTACAAACTACAAGTTTGATAATGCGGAACAGGCACGCGTGGTATTTAGTGGCTTATTGAAGAAGAACGCGAAACTGTGCATCCTCGCGCCGGACTTTTCCGAACAAGTGCTTATCTCTATGGTGCAGACGACAAAGCAGGGTGTATTCATGTTTCCCGTGAAAGTACCGTCATTGCGCACGGAGCAGTTCGAGGATTTGGCGGTATATTTTGATGCCAAGTTTATTGACAAGGCGCAGGGAATGAAACTGGAAGCCGTGGATGATACCTGTTTGGGGTTCGTGGAAAAACTGGTAGTGAAAGATACGGAGAACAGGGAGGATGCGGTTGCATTAGGCGGACGGGGATCAGTAGAGGGAAAAATGCGAATAGCGGATAAGGAGTACGGAGTATCGTCAAAAGTAGCGGAGCGGATAAAAATGTTGAAAGACCAGATCGTTGAGGAACGGATTGACACGCATAAGAAGCTGTTGGAGCGGCGCATAGCATCGTTGGCTTCCGCTGTAGGTGTTATACGGGTAGGAGCTTCCACGACTGCGGAATCGTTGCCGTTGAAATTAAAGATTGAGGACGCCCAATACGCGTGTAAGTCAGCTTTGGAGGAGGGATATGTTAAGGGTGGAGGTCTATGTCTCAAGGAAATAGCCCTAGAATTGACCACAGGCGACGAGAACACGGAAACGGAGCTATGTCTTATCAAAGCGTTAAACGCCCCGTATGAGCAGATTCAGGAGAATAACGAGGGATTGTTGGAGATAGGGGATGAAGTGATTGATCCGGCAAAGGTGGTGCGTATGGCGGTTGAGCACGCATTATCGGTGGCGGCGAATCTTATTACCGTAAAAATAATTATTCCCGAGACGGCGGATAGGACGGACTACGAGGGGCAGGCACTGATAGCACAGGCACTTCGTATGGTTGCCGCGTTGTTTGCCAAGCGGGAAGGAATTAAAGCAGAGAACGCGATGGAAATGGAACGGGACTTGGAACGAATAGCTGAAAATAATATCGGAAAGGATTAGAATTAAGGAAAGGTCGTATTACTCACTAAAATAAAAGCGAATGTTCACTTTAAGGGCTTGACAGGGAAATAGGCAGGGTGTATACTCATGGTATGAATACTATAAAGATAGCACGGGAGTTTCAAAACGAGGAGATGTGTAGCGACTTCCTGTGCCAGTTGCGGTGGAGAACAAACAAGAAATGCCCTTATTGCCAAAGCGATAAGGTGAGCATTCACAAGGAAAAAGGACGGCGTTCCCGTTTGCAATGTTCGGCGTGCAAAGTTTCCTTTTCTCCCACAGTGAATACCATGATGCACAACAGCCGTGTACCGCTTTTCAAGTGGCTTATGGCTATCTCCATGCTATCGGAAGCAAAGAAGTCCATATCAAGCCGTCAGCTCGCACGCCACCTTGATTTGCCCGTAAAGACCTCGTATGCCCTATCGCAAAGGATACGCAAAGGATTGCTCGGTACTCGTTCGCCTCTTTTAAAAGGCATTATTGAAATGGACGAAACATACATCGGTGGCAAGCCACGCTATCCGCACATGGCGGGCGTAAAGCGTGGACGAGGTACGAAAAAGACCATGATTGTCGGTGCTATGGAACGAGGTGGGAATGTTATCGCACGCATGGCAAAGCAATACCGAGGCAAGAATGTTCGGGATATGATTTTGGAAAATGTGGATATTGAAAAGTCCACGATATACAGCGATGAGTACGGCATCTATAACAAGGTAGGAAAGTTAGCCCCGCACGGCTCGGTCAATCACGGCAGAAAGCAGTATGTGAAAGGCGACATACACACGAATAGCATTGAGGGTTTTTGGGCGACAGTGAAGCGTGCATGGTACGGACAGCACCACCACTACACGAAGAAATACACACCCCTCTATATCGCAGAATCCGCTTTCAAGTATAATAATAGGCATAACAGTTCGGACGAGATATTTACTAACGCCATGAACGCAATCCTATGTACAAGTTTGTAGACCTCTTTAGCGGCATAGGCGGCTTCAGGTACGCTCTTGAGAAAAAGGGAATGAAGTGCGTTTTTTCTTCCGAGATAGACGCAAAGGCACAAGAGGCGTACTCCAAGAACTTTGGCGAAAAGCCGCACGGCGACATTACCGAGATACCCGAAAAGGCAATCCCCGCACACGACATTTTATGCGCGGGTTTTCCGTGCCAGAGTTTTAGCATATCGGGCGACATGAAAGGACTGGACGACAACCGAGGACGGCTTTTTTATGACATCGTGCGTATCGCACAATACCATCAGCCCTATGTGCTACTGCTGGAGAATGTGAAGAACATTTTAACTGTTGATGACGGTAAGGTAATACAGACGATTGAAACGAAACTGGACGAGATAGGATATGTGTTGCATAAGCACATACTCAATGCTTCGTACTTCGGCATACCGCAGAGCCGTGAGCGCGTTTACTTCGTGGGGCTTCGCAAAAGAATACCTAATGGCAAACTATCCTATTCCCCGCCGAAGCCGAGCTACAAGAAAATCTACCTTGAAAACATACTTGAAAAAGAGGTGGACGATGCGTTATTCATAAACAGGAAAGATATGGTTATTGAAAAGGAGGACAGGGAACATGAGCTTGCCCCTATCCGTATCGGTCATGTGAACAAGGGAGGGCAAGGCGAACGCATATATAGCGAAAAAGGACACGCTATAACGCTTTCGGCGTTCGGCGGTGGCGTAGGAGCAAGGACGGGATTATACCTTACAGGCGACAGGGTACGGCGATTGTCCATAAACGAGTGCAAGGGGCTTATGGGCTTCCCCGCCAGTTTCTATGTGAGTGCAGGAATACAGGGCTATCAGCAGTTAGGAAACGCAGTCATACCGCCCATGATTGAGCATGTATACGATTCAATAAAAGTGTCATGAACAGAAACGCATATATCGGCAGGAATGTTGAAATACTGTTTAAGAACAGCATAGGGGATAATCCGTCCGTCATAGGAAAAATACAGGGGCAATTCGGCATTACGAGCCGTTATTTAAGTTCCATGAGTACGGGAATACACTCGGAAAAAGCCGATGTGAAAATGGAGTTTGCGGACGGCTTCAATGTGGACGCTAATATCAAGGCGTTTAAGAAATCCAGTGCCTCATACAATCAACTTACAAGGACGAGCATAGGGAACTTTTGCACCTTGTTTTTCAATGAGGATATGCAAAAGGATTTAGAGGTGTCATTCATAGCGAAAGCACGAGATAAGCACGCACGCTCGTTTTCCGAGCCGATAATGCAGACGATAGGCACGAAAGCAAAAGAGATATTGCAATGGGCTTTTTCCTACAAGGAAAGCCGAGAAATACTGGTTATTTACGAACGGGATAGTAGCACCATGAATATCTATGCAATGCGTGATGTGTTTAAGAAGTTAGGTACGGAAACGGCTATCACTCGCAACGGCAACATACTTATAGGCAAAAGCGTGGTGATACAGAGAAAGGGCGGCAACGGCGTTCACTCGCTGGACATACCGAAAGACAGCTTGCGACATCCTGGCAATAATGTACAGGTAAAACTAAAGATGAAAGAGTTTATCGTGGAAATGGAAAGCGTGCTTTTGGCTAGTTATCACATATAGCCCTAAAGGTGAACATTCGCAAACATTATGGAACTAGTGAATATATCTGTGGGAGAACTAGGATTCAAGGATGTTACGCAAAAGGAGATTGATGATAAGAAGTCCGCGTTGGAGGGGAAATTCCATTCAGAGGATTACAATAATTCAAAGAGTGAAGTTATTTGTCCGAAGTGTTTCCATCAGTTTACAGTAAGATAGGAATATGGACATTGTGTGGCATAAGGCAAAGACCTTTGAGACAACCGCGCCGCATGAGTATATTTTAGAGCATGAATATCCTGAATTGTTTGCGCGTGTGCGCCTTGCAATAGAAAAAGATGGAGTAAGTGAACCGTTTAGAATATTTAGAAGTATTGTATGGTCACGATATGTGTATACTGATTATTATAGATATTGGATAATTGAGGATGTGTTGAATAGGGATAGTAGGTATGGGCTAAAACAGGGTATACGCCCCGTAAAGCATGAAGTTGATGGTAGGGGTACACATCCATTTTGCGGAGCGTGTAGTACCTATTTTATGACTGAAAAAAGGAAACGGTTACATGCGTGTAATACAGTATGAAAGGGCAATCAAAAAAAGTATTAGAACAGCCAATAGCGTATATTATCAAGGATCCAGCGTTCCAAGATTTTAGCGTTTTGAACTCGCCAAACGCATGGTGGACGATTAGAGAAAAGGTTGAACTTTTTATTGTCGCATGCAAACTTGACGCAACGGTAGAAGAGTGTTGTGCGTACGCTGGTATTTCGCAGGCGCAATATCGTTACTTTTATGAACAGCATCCTGACTTTTCTCAAGTAAAAGCGGCGTGTAATGAATTGATGAATTTAACCGCGCGGAATCGTCTTGCTACGGGCATTACGGAGAGTTTTGATAATGCGTTGCGTTACTTGGAACGCAAAAAGAAAAAGGAATTTAGTACGCGCACGGAAACAGATATAACAAGTGGCGGAGAAAAACTAGAAACATTTGATGATGAACGAATCGCAAAAATTGCTAAAGAAATTATCAATAGAGAAAAAGAAAAGAATTCCTTGGAATAAAGGAATTAAAACTGGTCCTAATCCAGCTCATTCTTTGCGTATGAAAGGACGAAAGATGTGTGAAGATTTGAGAATTAAAATAATTCAAAGAATGAAAGGAAAGATGCCAAAAAACATCTTATTACTCAACGCAAATAAAAAAGGATCTGGGAATCCCGCATGGAAAGGAGGAATTACTTCTGAAAACTATCGTTTGCGTAGAGGTAAGGATTTTGCGTCATGGCGTAAAAAAGTATACGAAAGAGATAAATATATATGTCAGAAATGTAAAATTAAAGGAGGCAAATTACATCCGCACCATATCATGAATTTTTCTGATTGTTTTGATGAAAGATTTGATATTTCAAATGGTATAACTTTATGTAAATTATGTCATATGAAATTTCATAAATTATATGGATATAGAAATAATAACCATGAACAAATTGAGGAATTTATCAGATAATGAATTTATGGTAATTGGTGCCGCTCAATCTCATTTAATTGATTTTCAAATAGCGACGAATCCAAAGTATTCACCTAACTGGCATCATCGTAGAATTGCCACTGAACTTGAACACATAGAGAAGTTTGGCGACTGCGATTATAAGATATTACTCGTATTTGAACCGCCACGGCATGGAAAAAGTCAGCAGATTTCCATTGACTTCCCCGCGTGGTATTTAGGTAGGAATCCAACAAAGGAAGTTATTACCGCTTCATACTCGGGTGATTTAGCGCAGGACTTCGGAGGTAAGACGCGGGAGAAAGTAATGTCCGCGGAATATCAGCATATATTTCCTAGCGTGTCGTTGCGCGCTGATGAGAAGTCGCGGGGAAAATGGCGAACATTGGAGGGTGGTAGTTATACGGCGGTGGGTGTTGGCGGTCCAATAACGGGGCGTGGTGCGAACATACTTTTGATTGATGACCCTATCAAGAATAGTGAGGAAGCGCGCTCGGAAGTGTACCGCGATAAGATATGGGAATGGTTTACTTCTACGGCTTTTACCCGTCTTGAACCGAATGGTGTGGTTATTATTATTATGACACGATGGCACATTGACGATCTTGCGGGGCATATAATCAATGACCCTAGTTTATCTGAATTATGTAAGATTATTTCATTACCGGCGATTGCTATGGTGGATGGAAAGCATAGGAAAGCGGGAGAGCCATTGTGGCATGACAAATATCCATTATCAGCGCTTGCGGAAATTAAAGGAATAATCGGGCCGTATGATTGGGCGGCACTGTATATGGGTTCACCTATCATTACCGAGAATCAAGAGTTTAAGCCAGAATGGAAACGACGGGTAACGGAAACGGAAGTATCACTAATGAATTGCCGGCGTTTCCTTACCATTGACACCGCGATGAGTAAAAGTGCAGAGGCGGACTTTACGGGCTTTTGCGACAATAGCGTGAACAGGGAGAAGTTCTGGCACTTGCGCGCGTGGCGTATGAAAATCGGACCGGAGGAACTTATCAACGCTATATTCTCGCTTCACGAAAATAATAAGTACGAAAAGATAGGCATTGAAAAAACAGCATACCTTGATGGATTGAAACCGTATCTTGATAGTGAACAAAGGAAGCGAGGAAAGTTCTTACCAATAGTTGAATTACATCACAATCAAGCGGCAAAGGAACTGCGTATCCGCGGGCTTATCCCGTTATACGCTTCGGGTTCGGTGTTTCATGTAGATGGACAATGTGATGCATTGGAAGAAGAACAGTTAGGATTTCCGTTAGGCGTGCATGATGATGTTCTTGATGCAACGGCATATCAATTACAGATAGCGATAAATGAGAAGCCATCACTATCTTCATTCAAGCCAGTATGGAGTGAATATAATAAAAAAATAAAATCGGCGCGCGATTTTATTTAACAAAGTTGATGTTGATATAGTTTATTATTTTCTATATATATTCCTGCAATGTTTTCTTCTCGTGGAATCCATAATACTCTATGATTATTTGCCCACCCTACCGCAACACGGGAATCAGAATAAATTACATAATGATTGGGAGCTTTTTTATTAGTTCGCCGTGCGATTTTAATTCCCATCTCGATTGCTCGTAACTCAAATCTATTATTTAATTGCCGAAGACCAGGAATATGCAAAGTTACTTCATGCGTTTCATATTCCCATAATCCATATTTCCCTTGATATGCAATACAAATTAAACCAGTACCCTTTCCATTGACTGTTTTATTCCAATCGTAACTACTATCAACATAAATCTTCTGTAGCTTATCATTCATAAAAATATCTCTTAAGTCCTTTATGAGGTAATGCGATATTAGGAAATGTCGGGTTGCCCCCCTACCCCCCACAGGGAATTAGTTATCTATAATCGGTTTGTCCGAGATAACGAGGTGTCGCTCTATGAAGGATATCCCCTAAGGGGGACTCCCGCACGCTCATTCAGTAACGCCACACCATTCATCTAACATTACTGCCTTGCCATTTGAGTACAAAGCTGACTTGAGGTTTCTGTACTCGCACCATCGCATTTTATAGTCGCCGATAATGACTTAGGTTGCCCGCGACCCAAATAAATAACCTATCTGTTCTGCGCCCCCACTGTCTAGGAAAAAGGCGCATAACACATAGGTCATTTGCTAGACAGTAGTTGCAAGTTATCTATTAACTATCTTAAATATAGTCGGTCGAAAAAATCCTGTCAAGTGGGGCAATATGTGGTAAACTGTAATAAGATAAATGTTAATTGTTTCTGGGTATCCGCCGAATATAGAAGCAATACGAAAAGCGTTTTCGCTTGAAGGAAAAAGCCCCGTGTTCGCGTATGGGCATTTCCTTTACAATCCGAATAAGTTGCCAATTGCAGACCACTTGATGGCACATGAAGAAACGCATGAACGGCAACAAGTTAAGTTCGGGAGCGTGGAACTATGGTGGGAAAAGTATATCGCGGATGCACAGTTTCGTTTGGAGCAGGAACAGGAAGCGTATATGGAGCAGTACCGTTTTGTGAAGCGGAAAATAAAGGATAGGAACGCGGTTGCGCGTTTCTTGCATGCGATAGCCGTGGAACTATCGGGAATGATGTACGGGAATATAATAAGTTATGATGACGCGAAGCAGGCAATAAGCAGATGATTTCAACACCACAGCAAGAAAAGGAACTATCGTTTTATCAACCCTCGCCCGAGGTTATTGCCGTTACCGAACGCACGCAAAAGGATTATGGCTACGGAACGGAGATACTCAATAGGCCATTCAATGAGTTGAATGGGTATTCGGTTATTGAGCGTATGAACATGGATCAGCGTACTTTCCAAAGTTTTGTTGATGAATCAAATGACGACCCGAATGAAGCGTGGAAGTGGAAAGGAACGCGCTCGCTTGCGCGCAAAAAGGCGTTTGCCATGCACGCGCATATGACGGCAAGTTATATCGTTCCGGGCGTTGTGCCACAAAACAGTTCGCAGGATGAGGATAAGGCAATGGCGGCTGGTATGCGTGATATTGTGGAATGGGAAACGATAAACTCCAATTACCGCCCATCGTTCTTGCTCGCATCAATGGGTATGCTCGTGAATCCCGTTGTATATCTGCAAGGCGATTATTGCGAGGTGTATCAGACGATAAAAGAGCGCACGGAGCAGGGATATTCAACGACAGAGATATTGGACGAGGTGCTTTCAGGCCTTAATTGCCGTGTAATGAGCGCAGATCAAGTTTTGATAACGAATGCATACGAGCAGGACATACAGAAACAGCGCGCGGTGATAAAGAAGCGGTTTGTGGATTATGAAGAATTGCGCGCGAAGTATGAAGAACATCCGAATTGGGGATTCTTAAAGCCGGGTATTAAGTCGGTATATAACTCTGATGATGGACTTTTCTATGATGTAAAAGATGACGAGCACCCCAATCTATGTGAGGAGGTTACTTGGGAATGTCGCCGTGAGGATATGGAGGTTTGTTATTTGAACGGCATTTACTTTGGTGATGAGAACAATGTGGATTGGAATCCGATACGGCACCGTGATAATCGCAACGCGCCAAAGTACGATTTTGCTCCCTTTGGCTATCACCGTGTGAACGAACACTTTTTTTATTACGCATCGCTCATGTTTGAAGTCGGCTGGGACGACAAACTGATTGACGCGATGTACCAAGTAACGATGAATCGCGAGTTCATAGACCTTGAACCACCAACAATGATTACGGGCGTGGACAAGGTTGATACGGCAGTCGCGTTTCCCGGCGCGGTATTTGCAACGGATAACAAAGATGCAAGAGCGCAATCACTTTTACCACCGCGTCAAGGTAATCCCTATGTTGCCTTGCAAGCCATAGAGGACTCTATGAGTGAGGCAACAGTTTCTGAAACGCAGATGGGTGCATTGCCCGCGCCAAGTACCACAGCGTATAATGTGGCGCAAACGGAACGGAACGCGCGCATACTTCTTTCCGGCGTTATGAAGTCGCTCGGACAATCTGTAACGGCATTTGGCAATTTGATGATTGACATAGCATTGCAGAACTTGACTACGGCGCAGATAGATGAGATTACGGGTGAAACAAAGTATCGTGAGTTCGTTTTGCAGAACCAAACGATAAACGGGCGTAAGGTGGCTAAGAAAATACGCTTTGACGAGGCGTTGATGGGTAAGAAAATGAGTGAGAGTAAGAAAAAGGAATATGCGATGAAGTTACTTGAAGAATCGGGATATCCTGAAAACACGCAGTCAATACTCGTACTTAATCCGTTTCTTTTCTCAAAGCAAAAGTATTCGTATTATGTGGATGCGGACGAGATGATGCCGCAAAATAAGGAGTTTATGCGCGTAATGGCAGAGCGTATGTATTCACTCTTGCGGCAGGATCCGCTTATTGACCCCGAAGCATTGGTGAGAAATCTCGTTGCTTCTTCCATTCCGCAACAGATTGAGGAAATGATGGCAAAGCGGGGAAGCGGACAAACAAATCAGATGGATATTGCTTCTATTCTTGGTAAAGGCGGCGCGCCACAGGGCGGTGCAACGCCACCAGTGCTTGCATCGTTACCGAACTCAAGCGCGGTTGGCGTTACGCCTACGGGCTAACAAAAGGTCGTTGAATAAAAGAAATTGATATGGCAAAAGCAAAAAAAGTAGAAAAAGTAGAAAAAGAACCAGCAACATACGGTGATTTTGTGTTGTATAACAACGAAAAACTGGATCGTGTGATAAACGGCGTTATGGGCGCGCAGGGAAAACTTACCGATGGATTAGGTAAGGATGCGCCAATAAGTGCCATTCTCGCTGAATATGACCGTATTGGCGGGCTTGTACGCACACGGGATGGCAAAAAAGTTGCGCTTGGGTCGTTTTACGACTTTGACAAAGGTGTTGCGCGTGAAACTCCGCTTGTAGAGATAGACGAGAAGCCACAGACAGGCATGAAGTTGAATGAGGAGCATGTTTCCGGCCCGAATGAGACAGCAAAACCATCAAAGAGGCGTAAAAAAGAGATAGAGGAGGAATAATGTGCTGAAAGCATTGCGTAGAGCGGTAATTGTATGGCTTGGCGGATTTCCTGATACATGGAGCGCTATTCGTCATATACGGGAGATTGACGATGCGGACAGCAAAGCATTTGTTCTTTCCGAGGCAGTGAAACATCTGTATCACGCAATCGGAGCCGATGATATTCTTCATCAAGAAAAAAACGGTATATGGTTGTTTCGTGGCAAACCATTGACAAGTGTGGAAGTTTCGCAACTGCGTGAAGAAGCCAATTATTTGCGTGGTATGAAACTGTGGCATGTAATCAAGTTGGATATACGCTATCAACTGGGCAAAAAGATGTTTGAGGATGCGCGCGTTAAAGATGATATTGTTTGGGGGCAACTGCTCACTTATCTTGATGATATTGTAAGAACTCGTCTTCAAAATATGAAATAGCGTATAATCAAAGCAACGGGGCTCGAACCCGATGCCTTTACAAAAAGGTTAAATACGACTACTCGGTCGTTATAAACGAGATGTCAAAACTATGGCTGAAGAAAAGACGGATGCCGAATTGCAGGCAGAAGCCGATGCGATAAAAGCAGAGGCGGATAAAAAACTCAAAGAGGAGCGCGAGAACGAAACCGATGAGGAACGGTCAAAGCGCGAATCTGCGGAAGCAAAGGAGAAAGAACACGGAGAAGCACTAGCGCGCGAACGGGCACGGGCGGAAAAAGCCGAAAAGGCGGCCGCTGATGCCGCATTCAAACTGCGTGATAAGAGGCGCAAGGAAAAAGGCGAGGATGGCGAAGATGAGGATTTTGATGATGACGGCGATGACGACAAGCCCGTAACGAAAAAGGACTTGGCGAGAATCATTGAGCGGAGCAACCAAAAGACGCGGAAAGAGATGCAGACCGAACTTATTGCTCAAGGAGCAAAGAAGATCGCAAGCAATCCTACGGAAGCGGAACTCATTATTGAAATCCATAAAAATCGCTCGTTTCCCGAGGGAATGACTTTGGATGAACAACTTGAGGAGGCGCATATAATTGCCAACGGCAAGAGTATTATTCAAAGAAATCAAGAACTCAGGCGCGCCTTGCAAGGCAAGGAAAACGCAACGAATGACGCTTCGGGAACGCATAGGGACTCACCGCCATCGCAGGAACCGAAAGGAAACCCTGCCGACATCCGGGCAATTACTGCCGCAGGATATACATGGGACGGAAAGCTACGGCTCTATGTCAAGACCATGAAAGGTGGACGGGTACTTACCTACGACCCCAAGACGAAAGCGCGCAGAGTAGTGGCGACATAAGGGACTCGAAACCCTGAACATCGCTTTTTTCCGAGGTTTTCATATAAAATAAGAACCTAAATCGCAATGAGCAGGGGAGATATTTCAGTAATAGGCGTTTCGGGTGGAGCGCGACCTTTTCGTGTCGCCGCTTCTGCTACGAGAGGTTATGCTGGTGAACCTATTAACCAGAACTCTACTTATACGACAGGCACAACTGCAACCAATACGGTCATTGTAGCGACTGATGAAACGCCGGTAATTACGGCGACGGGTGCAGTTGAAGCGTTTGTAGGTATATCGGCGGAGAATATGAAGGTGAATAGTGCAGGAACAGTTTTGGCCCATAAACTTTCAGTAGTTGTGCCAATTCCTTATTGCACGCGAATGCGAGGAGTGGGAAAGGTTACGACAACTTTTGACACAGATTCCGAACTTCTCGGACTTTTGTGGGATTTAGTATTGTGGGATCTCACTTCGGGAGTTTACACAATTAACGATGACTCAACCGCAGATACAAGTGGGTTAACCATTGTAGATGGAATCATCTCCAAAGGATTACTTGATGTCACAGTCGATGCGCGCGCTATGAGGGCAGAAATAACAGCATAAAAATATGAGTTCAATAACTGGAGGATTTACAGCTGAATTATCGCCAGACGCGGTGCAAACCGCGATTGATGCGGTAATGTGGGAGGAATATGACCGTGAACGCCAACCATCGTATCTTGGCGCGAGCGATGGCATGTTCTTCAAAACATCGGGTATAAACACTTATAAGTTTATCTAC
>ERZ1292642.480-Hain-H14-01um-R1-480-length-23029-cov-7_pt2 | contig 21255 bp, 28 predicted proteins | sample MGYA00564403_ERZ1292642 | MGnify/ENA primary metagenome ERZ1292642 (study PRJEB36523, sample SAMEA6512643) | groundwater metagenome | collected 2019-01-09 | study: AquaDiva: Metagenomics assemblies of 32 groundwater samples | reverse complement strand
TTCGGTGGCGCAGGCGGCGCAGGCGCAACGGATGCTGCGAATGGCACGGGCGGGTCCCAACCCGGTGGTGGTGGCGGCGGAACCGAGAATGGAAACAGTGGCGCCGGAGGGAACGGTCGCCTTAGAATAAGGATTTATTAACATGACGCGTTGGGCTTTAGTGCGCGAGAGTGACGGCGGGATTACGAACCTTATCGTGCTTGAAAATTTAAAGGACTACAACGTTCCCGAAGGTTTTGCGCTGATCGAGGACAACGGCGAGGCGCAAATGGGAGGGAAGTGGGAGAACTCTAGATTTCATCCAGCCCCAGTTGAGGTACTTCCTGAAATTCCACCTTCACTCGAAGCGCGGGTTGCGGCCATTGAGGCTGAACTTCGCGCAATTAATTCACGTTAGCAAATCCCCAGGAGTTTTTCGGAGATGTATCATATGTCAAATGGGCAGGGAAAGCATAACGTTTCCGAAAAGGTGGAGGTCACCGAAAACATCCAAACGGCCCCGATTATTAATATCGACAACAAAGGGGCAAAGATTCAGCTTGAGTGGAAGCACATTGTCGTGGCGTTTGGATTGATCACGTCCTCGCTCGGAACAGTTGGCCTCGGCGGATACTTCTTTATGCCCGCGAAACAAGCGGACCTCGATGCGGTGAACGTTACAGTCAAGCAACTTCAAGTCTCTGTGGACGCATTGGGAAACTCCATCGCGCAGCTACAGAACGCAGTCGAAAATATTGTAAGGCAGCAGCCCGCAACCGTCAGCAGCTCGAAGCCTGCGAAAAAATCGGCGGCACGGTAAAGGACTGGCGGGGGGACGGTAGCCTGCGCGAAGGGGATAAGAAGGTTGGGAGTAGGTAGACGTAAAATCCCCCGGAAAGGTGCGGGCCTCGCCGGGGGTTTGGTTAGGCGGCTAGTGGGGAATCGGGGAAGTCAAGTCTAGTCACGCACTCTTCGATGGCGGCTTCGATTACGTTGGAGTTGTTGCGTTTTATGTCTGACCAAGCTACAGATTTCTGGCGGTCGACAGCTCCGGCATAGTCTCCGGCGATTAATCGGCGTGCTTCGATATTCACGCCGTTATAGTCGAAGGAAAGTTTGAGCACAAGCGGATCGCTGGCATACCGCGGATCGGCTCTGTCTTCGCTGATGGGTTTCTTGGCATAGATCGCGGCAGACATTAAACGAAATTCGGTGGAGTCTGTCATACGCGGCCTGCTTTTTCGATGGCGTCGAGGGTAAGTTCGTGACGCTGTAGGGCGGTTAGCTGGTTGGTCGGTACGTGGGTGAATAATGGGCGATTTAGTAGGTTGGCGGTATAAACCACACCATCGTAAAGCATTAGGCAAAACCCGTGGAACATGTCATAGATAATCGCAGCCGCGAAGATTGATAGGCCGACCGGCGGCAGGACGAAGCATAGAATAATGGTGAATATGTGCGTCACCATCTCGATGCCAGGGAAAAATTCGCTGTCGGGGCGCTTAGTCGTCAAGCACCCGAGGAAGAAAAAATAAGCCAAGGCGATGCATATAAAAATCATGGCAGCTCTCCTATTTAAGATTAATTTCGATTTTGTTCGTTCTATCTTGCACAAGTACGGCCAAGATAGCAACTATTTCTTTTAAAAGCTCCAGGGCTTGTAGCGTCCCTGGCCCGCGCTGCTCGACGACTGGAAGCAGCCCCTCGGCGCGCTTTATGCGCTCTTCCAACGTCATCTAACCAAACCCTTCGCGCGTAAATTATTCTCGATGACGTTTTGGATATTCCAGGCATGATGCTCCAACGCATCCGCGAAGACTTTGTCAAGCGACTTCAGCGCCATTGCCATAAGCCCAGCCTCGACGGTTTGTTTTATGTGCGCCTCAATATCCGCCGCGTGGCGTTCCGCAACGATTAGTGCGTGCTTCTCCATGATGGGCTTGAAGGCTTCGATGACCATGGCCTGGAATGCCGAAGGCTCGGGTTTGTAAACTGGATTATACCCAGTCCCAACATTTTTCTGCGTTTTCGTGAAGAATTCATCTTCAACCACGCGCTTCACCATATCCGCGACAGCTTCCTCCGGGAGGAGAGAGCCTATGTCGTCGCGGAGCTTTGCTTTGACCCGCTCAAGGAATGTTTCCATCGGGGTCGGAAGATTTGCAGCCATGCAGCAGCCTTTCGATTACGCGGCGAGGTATAAGATTGCGCCGTTGCAGATGAGATGGAGTGTATTATCCGCGATTATGTACAGCCACACTGCCAACCATGGCGGAACATCCTCCGGGTAGCCCGTCGGGGTTATCGGCCCCCGCATCCCGTTCTTCGCCCAGACTACGTATTTCGCTAACGAGTGCCGATCGATCAGGTAATGGCTCGCCCAAATGCACAGGATTGCTGTTGGATTCGTCGTTATGAGCAGGAAGGGTAAGGAGTATAAGATTGTGTGAATTAGACACGGCAAATCTCGCTTAGTTTTATTCTGCGCCATCCAGTGGGATTGGAGGAGGTAATCTCCGACGAGGTGGAGGAGTATTTGGTCGGCGGTTATGAACATTATGGGCTACCTAATGCGCATGATTTGACAAGATAAATTTCGCCGGTTTTGGTGTCGGTAAAAATCCCGTAACCCGCGCGGCGAACAGCGGTTTCGAGCTTGTGGATATCCTGATCCGTTAGCGCGATTGGCGCCGCGTCGCTATCCAATTGTGGACTGTCGTGATATTCCACGGCCGCGCGTGCAATAAGATTATCGTCGGTTTTATACATCCTCTCGGCCGCGCTGAACCCACGCTTATACGCAGCCATGTCTACTTCTTCAAGTCGCGCCTTTTCTCGCAGAGCCTTGGCCGCGCGTGCAGATGCTACGTCGAATTCACTAGCTTTTGCCACATCCTCCAACCCAATTTGAATGCCAAACATCTGCAAGGATGTGACCTTGTTAGGTTCGCGATAGCGCTCGTCCTGGCTAGAACGATACAGCTCAAGCGCCATGGAGGTTAGTGTCGCTCGGTCGACCTTTACCCACATATCTGTCGTATACGGATGACCTTGGCTTAACTTATGCCAAACAAGCGCGAAAGTATCGAACCATGTGCGGGGGAAAGCACGCTGGATGGCCGTGGCGCGCTCAATCGCATTTGCGAACCAGCCAAGTAATACGTGCTCGTCCGTTCCCGGATTGACCCGGCAATACTCTTTCGCCCACTCGGCCGCGTCCAATCCCACACGCGTTAGAAACGTCCCGCTATCCTCGTCCGGCTTGACGATTTTATTCCACGGCTTAAATTCCTGCAACTCCTGTACCGTCGGCCATTGCCCGCGGAATGTCCAGGCCCGGTCATCGATGGTGACTAACGCCGGCGGCTTTTCTGTCGCCCAGGAGATTTTGTTATACACGTGGGAAAGAAATTCGACTGAATACCTTGGATTCGGCTCGACCATGACATTCTTCAGCCAATCCTGCATGGCTTTTTGGCCGGGTATGGTGCGTGAGCGCGAGGAGAACACTGTTATAGAAAAATGTTCAACGTACTTCACCAACGCGTCGATAAGCCCTTCCACCGGCCCATCGAGAATTTCCTCCGGAGAAGTCCACTTCTGATCATACCTATGCATGACGCCGTCGAAGTCAAGGCAAATCGTGGGTTTGAATTTCATTTCGGCAGCCTTTGGTTTATGCGGTTTCAGTTTCGTAACGCTCCGCGCCCTCGCGAACTTTGTCCCGTGCGGCCTGGACATTTGCGTTGAAGGTACGGTATGGAATCGCTAATTCCCTTGATGCGGATAAGCAATTTCCGCCGTGTTTGTCGAACATATCGAGGCACATTCTTTGCCGCGCGGTTAGAGGGCGAACCGTTTTAACTCTACGCGTCGGTATTTCGTGTTTCTTCCGCATGTCTTTTTCTCCGTCTGTCCGCCGCCCCTCGACCTTCGCGCGCCTTCGTAAGCAAGGGGTTCGTGGGCTGGGTGGGGGGTTGTATCTTGCAAATGCGCGGTTTGCAAGATTGAATTACAACGTCGAAATATCATGCCCAGGCGGGAGAAGCTTATCCGTGTAGATAATTTTGCCGATGTTTGTGTGGCAAATATTCCCCCGCCAGCGGGTTAGCCGGAAATCGGTTGCGAGGAGGGCGAGGAGGAATAGGTCGTGGGAGACGTGAAAATGACCTTTATCATTTTGAAACGCTTGGCGGATGCCGTAGGAGGTTATCCTGGCGTTGGCGGTGGGTTCTTTGACTTGCTGCCGGAGCCATGTGGTGATTTCGGAGAAAAGAGGGGCAGAGATTTCGGTTATGTCGAGTTCAAGCCCTAAAGCCTTTGCGCGGGATAGTAAAGCAGGGAGGGGTTCCATGGAATTGCGGCCTTTACGTATAGTACTTGACTCCGGCAACTAATCCGCCGGAGCAAACTGTGGGAGAGTTAGGAAAGGAATTGACGGGAGTGGGGTGTAATGGTCAAATAATGCACGTTGTTGTGAGGTCATGTTTTCGAGGGATGTGAAGGTCCAATTCGTTTCAAATTCGTGGAAGGTGAAATCAGGCCAAATTTTACGCCACTTGGCGCGGAGGATAAGTAAATCCGGGAGGGCGATGTACAGCGCAGACTTCCCACATTTACTCAGCCTAAGCTGTGTGTATAACAATCTCGAAGCAGTTCCGCTAACGTATTTTTCCCCTCGACCTTCTGCGAATCCCATCGCGTAGTCCTGCGCGTCGGAGAGAAGGATCGTTAACGTTAATCCGCTTCGGTGTAATCTTCTCGGCATCACGGGGATGGGTATGAGACCTGTAGCAATTATTGCGTCGAACCATCTTTCGCGGTGCGGTAGAGTGAGGCGGGTGTAGTGGAAGGTTTCCATAATTTAATTATAGGCGGTAAAATTTAATTTTGCAAGCGGATTTTTCATTATCGCGCTAAAGTTGTACTTTCATTTTTTACGCCGGGAGATAGCGGGTGGAGAATTAGAGTTTTTTCTTCAAATAATTTTAATATAGAAAAGCATATTCATTTTCTATACTAATTTTATTTGAAAAAAAAACCCAAACTCTCCACCCGACAACTCTAGGCTGTACCGAATCCGGAAGGTTGTACCCAGCGTCGCCGCTTTTGTTCCCCTTCCGGACCTCCTTTACCCCACTCAGTTAAGAGTTTCTGGCTTTTCGGTTGCGAAGGGGGTGTTGTATTCCCCTTCCAAGATTTTCTCCATGAACACCTTTTTCTCCTCCTCCTTCATAACCCCCCGCGCTGCGAATTCCCAGGATTCGTTTTCCCAGTCCTTACGATATCTAAATCCACTGGATTTCGGATACATTTTGAGCCAACGCGCGCGAAGGTCGGGGAGAGGAGGGAGGGAGAATAAGGTTTTGCCCCTGCCGCAATCTTCGAGTTCAAGTTGCTTTTTTAACAGTTGTGAAGCCATGCCAGAGCGCGGACGTCCACCATATTTCCGGCAGAATAGCAGTGCGAAATCCTGCGCGGAGGTTTTAGAGAAGGCCGTGACGGAAGTGCCATGGATTAGTTTCAATTCTGTGACAGGGATTGGAAAAAACCCGCTTTCCACGATGTCATTAAACCACTCATCTTCGCCTTTGTCAGTCTCCTGCATAAGTTTCCGCATCTCCTCGGTTTCATGGCCGGGGAACGGAGAGAAGTTTGTCAAATCCGTTGCGAGGAGTTCCGCGAGAAGGGAGGAAGGTCCGCCGTTTTCAAGCTCCTCATATACCGGATGATAATACGCGATATTTGCCGCTTGCCCAGCTACGCCTGGAGAATATTTACTGTCGGTTTTCATAAACGTATACCGACGTTCATCGTCTGTAACCCTCAGCGGCCGGTTATCGTTGGTGAAGATCAACCACATCGAAAACTTAGGCGCTTCAAACTGCTTTGCGTGTTTCGGCTCGACAATAATCTTCTCCTGCGTAATCAAGGGCTTCATTTTATTCTCTTCCCGCGGGTCTTGCATGAACAAAACCTCGTCGGAACACTCAATAATCTTCCCAACCCGCATGGTGTTATGCTTCGCTTCGAGCTGGGCTTTGGTGTCAAACAACACACAATTCCCTTCCCCGAACGCCTTGCGGAGGTATTCAAATAGAAGATTTTTCCCTGTCCCTTTCGGCCCGTAAATAATGCACGCAGCTTTCGAAACACTCAACGGATTCTGCGCCTTATACGCGACCCAGTTCCAGAACCACGTATAAAGGTCATCCCTATCCGCGCAGATGACCTCCTTCACAAACTTCTTGAACGCCTCGGCTTTTCCGGCCGTCCCCTTCTCCGGCAGCCCAGCCCATACGTTCATCCGATCGAACCCATCTGCGCCCCGGATGAAAGTTTTCGTGTGGTCTATATGTGCCGTCATCCCCACAACGCTTCTTCTCCCCGGAGCCTCGCACCAGAACTCAAACGGGTTGCGCTTTTTCGGTTCCCCATCCTCGTTTAGCACATACAATGGCTTATTCGCGTATTCCAGCATCAACTTATCCGGCTTAACCGCAAGCACCTCCCCCGGGATGCGTTCGTAAAACTCCGAGGTCGTCGCATCTTGCCGCACCGCTAGGCGTTGGTTTAGATTCTCCACCACCCCCTCCTTCGCGAGGTGATACAAACTCACCTCCGTAACGCTATCATCCTTCTCCCCGCGAAATGCGTTATATTGTGCCTCAAGTTTTTTCTTATCCCTCTCCCCTTGCGCCTTATCCCACCAAACCTCGCTCCACTTATCCCAAATCTCCAACCCATCAGTTGCGCCGTTATCCCAGTCATGCAACGCCATGCCCACCTTCAGCCACGTGGCCCTATCTTTTGGCGGAGAAATCCACGATAACCAATTCTCCACGTGGTGCGCCTCGATGCTCGTCTCGCCCTGTTTCTTCCGGCGCTTTTTTCCGGAATTCCCGGTCGATGAACCGCTCGTATTCGTCTTGCTGTCCGCATTCGAGGTTGAGCCAGTCGACGAGGTCTTCTTCGGACGCCCAGCCGCGAACAGTTCCGAAAACTTGGCGTTCGGCTTTGGCGTTTTTCCGTCCTTTGTCGTTTCCCACTTTCCGAACTCCCTTTCGCAAGCGTCTGCGCCGAACTGCGCAATTAAGTCCTCAAACAACTTTCCTTGAAACGGAGCGTCCGCCCCGCCGACAGCTTTGGCCAGTGCTTCCAACACATTCCCGGCCGGGCTTTCTTTACGGGCGCGCGCGAGGTCGAGTGGCAGGACAACCGCTGTCGAGCCTAGGTCTCTTACAGTCGCAAGTTCTTCCTCCGTGGAGACGCTGATAGTCGTCATCCCCTTCCGCAGCGCGTCCTGCCAAACTGTTGGCAACGTTGCGACTGGCGCGCCGTCCGCACCCTGTCCAGTAAACTCATATTTCCCAGCTTCGGTGATACTCGCAGGGGCGACAACATATCCACCTTCTCCGCGAATATCGATGCAACTTCCCTTCCCGCCGAAATCCTCGCAGATGGTCGGGAACGGATATTCCGGCGACATGTAAAAATACAAATGCGTACCGCCGGATGGCGTTTTTGCGGTTAGCGTCGCTGGTAATTTCCCAAGCTTCGCTTCCAATTTCGCGAGACTAAACTCCCCCGCGATATCGCCGTCGTGTTTCGGCAGGTCAAGGTCGATAACCACCAACCCCCCACTTTTCCACCCAGTCCTCACCCCGATATTTGCGCCGGGGTTTTTGTCTCTCCAAATGTCTACTATACTATCCTTATCCACGACCGAGTTCTTAAACCCATGACTAGTCGCAGGGGTTTTCATGCCTTCCCGAAGTGGGAATACGTGAAACTTAAATTCCCCTGCAAGCATAAGCGCGAACATCGCCTTTTCCTTGACGATTTTCGCCACTTCCTCGGCCGGCACTTTAACCTCTTCAGCAGACATTTATACTTCCTTTGAAAAAAGAGGTTGAGCACCTCTCTCAACCCCTACTGCGCTAACGCTTATGTCAAATTCCCGCGAGCAAATATTTGGGGTGGCTGCCCGCAGGTCCTTGGAATTTTTTGAGGTGCTGCGCTATCTTGCAATTGGGGTGTTTGCAAGATAGCCCGCGCAGCTTTCCGTTTTCAAAGGTCGTCTAGCGTAACCAGCAAATTGCTTTGCGCTAGTTCGATTTGTCGCTTAAGGTAACTCAAACTCGGCGCGCGGCTGCTTCGTTTACGTTCCTTGGAACTCCCAGTCCCGTAATTCTTGCTAGCCTTACCAGGTTTATTCGTCCCCAGCCCATCGCGTTTCACCTTCTCGCACCATTCGCGAAGTTCCTTATCCGGGTAATAAACCCTTGCGCCGAATTTAACCGTAATCGGACCAATACCGGCATATTCCTTCCTAGTCCTATAATGCGCGAGTTTATGTCCATTAACCTCCAGCCCATATTCCGCGATAATCCGCCCAACCGTATCCGTCGATTGATATAACTTCCCTTCCACCACTTTTGTGGGAAGCACCTTAAACATCGAGGCAAATCCGCTAAGCTCCGACGACATTGACTTGCCTCCAGCCTTTCCTTCTTTCCCCTTTATCCGTGCGCACTTTCCGCGGAAGCCCTTCCTCCCGCACCCTTTCGGCCCAGGCGAATAATTCCCGCTCGGGATAATAAACCGGCTTTCCTACCCGGATAAATTTCGGCCCGTGATCCTTATACTCTTCTTTACTCGCCCAATGCGCTAATTGTCCGAGCGTAATCGGCAAGCCAAACTCGCGAAGCAAAATCTCAGCCGCTTCTACTCGGGTAAAAAGCGCACCGTCCGCCAACTTCTGCGCTAACATGTTGAGTCTCCTGTTTTCTCTCTATGTTACGATTATTGCAGATAAATGCAGACAAATCAAGTTGCCATTTTGCCACACTATACAACCCAAGATTGCGCAAGCATTATTTTTGCAATTTTTCATTCAATCACTTGACTCTGGCAACTATTTGAGGCATACTTAATACGCTAGGCAGCGACCCTCCACCGAAGGCCACGTATGACCAACGTCCAACACTGCTTTACGGCACCTGCGCGGACAGGTCGAGGTCGAAAACGCTCGCTAGCCGTAACACTCCCAACGCCGGAAACGCTCAAGCGGTTCAAAGAAACCGGACTTTCACTTGAGCCCACACAAGAGCTTGATCGAAAAGGTCGGCCAACCGGATTGGTTTACAATCGCCTAACGCCTCAAATTGAACTGTTCTTGCGCCAGGGGAAGCTTTCGGAGCTGGCCCACGACGCGCTTCGCCGGTTCGTTAGCCTCGCAGACCGGGTACACCTCGCCGGGTCTATAGGGGGAAAATCTTTCGAGCCGATGGAATACGAGCCCGGAACGCCAGACTTCAGCGCGCAGGTTGAAAAAGCAGCAGACGCTGTGCGCAGGATGGGGTTGATAACGCGAGGGCTTGTGGCGAAGTGGGGACCTTTCCTTGATTGGGTTGCACCTGATCATGCGGAAATCCCCTGGCGTGAGCAAGTAAAAATTTGGTGGCCGGAGATTTCGCGCCGGAAGCAGGAGACGTGGTTTTTCTCCCGGCTGGAAGAACTCGGATTGATCCTTGCCGAGCGGCAGGGGATGATAAATCAGCCTCGAAAGGGTCGGATATAATGGGCACGTACCATTCAATGAGCTTTACCCCGGTGGGGTCGAATAACACGATCGCGGTTAGCGCGGTGACGGCGAGGGCGGCGCTGGCAAGGTCGACAGAGCAGCAGGTTGTTGTGAAGGTTGACAGTATGGCTTCCGGGCCAGTGTTTATCAAGTTCGGAACGGTTACGGTTGAAGCCGCTGCTACGGATTTTCCGATGTTTCCTGGGGAAGTGTATACGTTCCACACAACCGAGGGCCAAACGCATATCGCGGCGATTTGCCCAGCGGGTGCGACAACGGTTTACGCGCATTGCGGCGATGGGGCGTAGTCATGGGATATGGTGGGACGTTCGGGGGCAAGGCGTTTGTCGCCAAGGCCCTTGCGCAGACGAATGATTTTACGCTTGTCGTTCCGGCGGGTATGTTTATCGATCGGATTTTTATATTCAATAACACTGCGAACGCAATTACGGGCGGTATAAACGTCGGAACGGCGGCCGCTGGTGCCCAGGTTATTTCAGCTAAGGCGATCGGCGCGAGTGTTTTGGCCATGGTCACGGAGGCTGAGCTGCTTCTACGGTTTTTCTCCAAAACCGCGGCGCAAACGTTGCATGTTAGTGATGTGACAGCCTGGAATTCGGCTAGTATCGATTTTCATGTCATGATGACAAAATTGTATTAGGCGCTTGCAAAATCAATCTTGCAATTCCCGTATTTGCAAGATAAACCTTTTCTCCCAACTGGCCTGCATCACCCCGCGTGACGGGCCTTTTTTACACCTGGAGTATTCCCGATGACCGCACCTAAGCCCGTTCGGGCCATGAGCGTGCAGCAGATACGGGAGCTTTCGCAGAAAACTACCTGGAACCCTGAGCATATGGAAACCATCGTGGCGATGGGGTCTGAGGGAAGGTCGAAAGCCCAAATCTGCGCGGCGCTGCAAATCTCGCGCCCAACGTTCGACCTATGGATCAAGCAAGTCCCGGAATGCCGGGAAGCTTGGAACTTCGCTTACACGCTCTCGCAGGCTTGGCACGAGGACCGGGCGCACGATTCGATCATGGATGGGGATAAGAAGTTTAATTCCGATCTATGGCGCTTTGTTGTCCAGAACCGCTACAAGCATGATTACGCGACTAAGAGCGAAGTGACCCTCGCCGTATCAGGCGACCTGTTAGAAATTCTCGCGGAGATCGAAGATGGCGGGAGCAGCCTTAAGAAAACCCTCGCCGCGCGAGCTGCTGAACAATCAGTTTTGGAGGTTGAATAACCTTTATTGGATAACTGATAAGGATGGGCAGAAGGTCCAGTTTAAGATGAACTGGGCACAGCAGGAATTGTATGAGTTTTTGTGGTATTGCAATGTTGTGCTTAAGGCGCGGCAGTTGGGCATAACCACGTTCATGCAGATTTTGATGCTGGACGAGTGTTTGTTCCACGGGAATACGAAAGCCGGGACAATTGCGCATACCTTGGATGCGGCCGGCGTCATCTTCCGCGATAAGATCAAGTACCCGTACGATAATATGAACCCGAGCATCAAGGCAGCGCTGCCGAAGGTGGTGAACGACAACGCATCGGAGCTAAGGTTCGATAACGGTTCGAGCATTCGAGTCGGAACCTCGATGCGGTCAGGGACGTTGAACTTCCTACACATCTCCGAACTCGGCAAAATCGCGGCGAAGTATCCGGAGCGGTCGCGAGAAATTCGCACTGGATCGTTGAACACTCTCCAGGCCGGGCAAGTTGCGGTTATCGAATCGACGGCGGAGGGCGAGGAGGGTGATTTCTTCGACTTCGCGGACAACGCGCAAATCCACGCAAGGCTCGAAAAGCCGTATACTCCGCTTGACTGGAAGTTTCATTTCTTCCCTTGGTGGAAAGACCCTGATTATCGCATCGACGGCGTAACAGGGGAAGTTTTCGACAAGGAAATGACCGATTACTTCACGCTACTGCGGACGAAGCATGGAATTAAGCTCGATTACGCGCAGAAACTTTGGTACGTGAAGAAGCGGGCGACGCAGCTCGACGATATGGCTCGAGAATATCCTTCCACCCCGGAGGAAGCGTTCAAGGCTAGCGTCGATGGGAATTACTACGGCCGACAGATGGCCGAGGCCGAGCTGCAGAAGCGTATCGGATTTTTCCCGGCGGTCAAAGGCATTGCTGTACATACCGGTTGGGATATCGGGCACCATGACTACACAACCATTTGGTTCTGGCAGAAGGTGTTCGGGAAGATTAGGGTTGTTGGGTATTACGAGAATCACGGCAAGGTTTCGTCGTTCTACGTGAAGGTTTGCCGGGATTTGTATGCGGAGAACGGCTGGAGTCGCGAAGGCGCTATTGACTGGTTCCCCCATGATGCGAAGGTTACGGAGTGGACCGGAACCGGTAATACGCGGCTGGAGAATCTAGCAGGTGAAGGGCTTAACCCGAAAATCCCGCAGGCGATGGGGAAAGAGGACGGGATTAATGCCGTCCGATTACTCTTGCCCATTTGCGAGTTTGATGAAGTCCCGACGAAAGACGGCGTGAAGCGGTTGAAGCAGTATAAGAAAGAGTGGGACGATAATCGCTCGGTGTTTTTGAACATACCTGCGCACAATGACGCTTCCCACGGCGCAGATGGTTTTCGAACGGTCGCGATGGCGTACCGCACGCCGGAGGAGCCGGAAACTGATGCTGAACGCAACGCGCGGGAAATTCACGAGGCGCGCGAGGCTCGGTTGCGCGAAGCGACGCAAGCTCGAAGGAATTACTAATCCCCGGCAAGCGGGGTAGCGGAGGGGCGTCTAACGGCAGCTAGGCTTGGGGAACGTTACGCGGCATGTGCGTTCCCCGCCCTCCGCTTTTTAATTCACAAGGATTGAACGATGGCAAGAGACCCCGTGGCTCCAGACGAGCTGAAAAAGGATGACGCTCAGTTCTGGGCGGCGGAGATCGAGGCTGCGAAAATTCGGCACAAAGATTGGTACAGCAAAGCCGAGGAGGCTGAAGAGCAGTATCGGGACGAGAAGCCAAGGATGTTCGGTGGACTGAATATTTTCTGGGCGAACGTCGAAACGCAGAAAGCCGCGATCGGGGAAGACTTCGGCAAGCCCCAGGTTTCGCGGGTTAATGCGCCGGAGAGCGACGGCGGATTGTCGCGCCACGTTTCCGCAGTTTGGGAGCGGACGATTGCGGCGGCGGTCAAGGATACGAATGATAATCACGATATCGGGCTGGCTGTCGGGGATGTGTTTTTGCCTGGCAAAGGTACGGTGTGGGTTGATTTGGAGATTAAAGACGAGGGGGATGATGAGGACGAGGATATCCGCTGGGCGTGCGCGCCGATTACGCGTGTCATGTACAAGGATTATCTCGAAGGGCCGGCAACGCGTTGGGGGGATGTGCCATGGGTTGCGCGGGGGCATTATTTTACCCAGGATGAGCTGATCTCCGAGTGCAAAATGAGCGCGGAGGATGCGAAGAATGTCCCGCTGACGATAGCGCTGCCGTATGACACGAGGCAGGGAGTGGAGGTCTTACGCGCTGGGCAAGAGCAGTTCATGCGCGCGCGGGTTTGGGAGATTTGGACGAAGTGGCCGAAAAAGGGGCGCTTGTACTACGCGGAGGGCTATGATAAGCCGATCCGGTGGGATGATGATCCGTTTAAGCTCAAGAACTTTTTCCCATGTCCGCGGAGTATGCTCGCGAACGGAGACGAGGGCTGGCAGAAGCCGATTACGGACTTCTCGCGGTATCGCGATCAAGCGCTGGAGTTGAACAGGGTTTCTGAGCGCATATTCGTCCTGACGGATGTTCTACGTCGGCGCGGGGTGTTTGACAAGAAGTTTAAGGAACTGCAAGACCTCGCTAGCGCTGCTGATAATACGCTGATCGCGGTCGAGAACTTCGCCGAGCTTGCCAAGGGTGGCGGGCTGTTGTCGGTGATGCTGTTCGAGGATATGCAGCCGACTGTTACTGTTCTCGCGGAGTTGCATAACCAGCGCGAGAAGCTGATACAGTTGATCTTTGAGCTGTCAGGCATTTCCGACCTAGCGCGTGGGCAAACGGACCCGAATGAAACGCTCGGCGCGCAAAGGTTGAAGATGTCCTACGGCGCGGGAAGGTTCAAGGCCCGCGAAAGAGAGTCACGTCGGATGGCCTCGGAAGCCTATGCTATCAAGGGCGAGCTTGTCGCCGAGCATTTTCCGCGGAAGCAGATCGAGGAGATGAGCGGGATTAGCTTGCCCACGCGGGAGTCGGTGAAAAAAGCAAAGGAAGCGTTGAAGGAGATTCAACAGGCTTACAACTTTGCCGCGCAGGCTGGCATACAACTCCCCCCACCGGACCCGGAGAATATCGGGCCGATGTTGAAGCTCGCGCAGACGAAGTTCACGTGGGAAGATGTGCGTGATGTGCTGCGTTCGGATTATCGCAGGTGCTACAGCGTTGAAGTTGAAACGGACCAGACGAATTTCGTCGACGAAGAAGCGGATAAGAAGGCCCGGACAGAATTCTTCCAGGTCATGATGAATACGCTGCAAACGCTGGTCCCGCTTATGGCGCAGTATCCCGAGGCAGCGGACACGTTCAAGCATATCGCGATGTTTGTGCTTAGCTCGTTCAAGGCCGGACGTGGCGTAGAGGAAGGGCTTGAGCAAAGCATCGACGCCATGATAGAGAAGGCGAAGCAAGCGGCACAGCAGCCTCCGGCAGACGATCCTGTCAAGGCCGTTGAAATGCAGACAGCCCAAGCGCGACTACAGCGAGAACAGCTTGGCGTACAGCGCGCACAGGTGGACTTGCAGACCTCGCAGCAGAAGGCGCAGGCGGCGGGCGTTGATATGGTGGTTAAGCAACAAACCGCGCAGGCGAAGATTATCAACGACCAGCAACAAATCGCGCAAAAGGCGCAGGAGAATCGGACGAAGGCGGTCAGTAATCAGATAGAAGTGACCGGCAAGGTCGAGAAACTCCAATTCGAGCGCGCGCACAGAGCTACGGCGGATGAGGTGATCCTCAAGGGGCCGACAATTGCGAACCCCACGCCAGCGTAGGCAAGGGGGAGGCTAAGGTGTGAGTGGTCCTCCCTGACGCTCACATTAAGCAGCCCTGGCTCCAACGCCGATGGGACTTGCTGCCTCCCCTGAGCCGGTAAGGGGATAGTGTAGATTGAAACTAGGTGGAAAGTTAGATTGATATGCCAAAGTACGATGAAGATGCCGTGGAAAAAATGATTGTCGAGCAAGGCAAAATCGGCCCAAGGATTCGCCCGCTCGACATCGATGCGCAGATTGTTTCGGAACAGTATTATGTTTTTCCTGGAACGACACTAACGGTCTGCGCGCTGCAGTTGCGCAACGGGTACTACCCTGTCGGCGAAAGCGCTTGCGTTGACCCAGCAAATTTTTCCGAAAGCATCGGGCGGAAGATTGCGCGCGAAAACGCTCGGAATAAAATTTGGGCGCTGGAGGGGTATTTGTTGAAATCGGAGCTGGCCGGGCATATTACTCAGGTCAAGCCGCCGATCCGGGCGGAGCTGCCGGAGGCTGAAGAGCTGCCGGAGGCCAAGCAATCGACGAAGGATATCTAAGCCATGGCGATATCTCTCAGCGGACTTGACTTAGGGTTTTTGCGCAAGCCGGACCCAAAAGCCGTGCAGCCCGGACGTTTCATGACAGACGAAGCTAAGCTGCGCCAGCGCGAACGTGTACAACGAGCGGAGGCGAAAAGGTCGGAGGTCGCAACGCCCTATTTCATGCCAGATGTGGATGTCGCGTATGGCGGGGCGTGGAAGAGTATTATCGACGGTTCGGAAATCTCTTCCCGCTCCAACTGGGTGGAGCATAATCGGCGGCATGGCGTTATCCAGGCCGTGGATGTTTATGGGCATTTGACCCCGGACGAGGAGATCGCGAGGTCCCGCGAGATCATGGGGTATGATCCGAGTTTAGTTGGTAAATCTGAGGTATTCGATTGGGCAACGCCCGCGAGCCTCGAAGGAGAGTGATATGGGCGATAAGGTTGTCGACGCCGGCGAGAAGCAGCAGGAAGATGGTGGCGAGTTCAAGCCAACTGAGCTTCCGACGAAATACCTCCCTGCCGGACAGAAGAATGAGGACGCTTTCGACAAGGCGTTTCTCGCGGCTGAGCGGGAGGTGGCTGGGGCCGACAAGCTTAAGCCAAAGGCGGAGAAGAAGGTCGAGGAGAAGCCGAAGGCTGTAAAGGTCGAGCAGGATAAGAAGCCCGCGCCCCCAGAGAAAAAGCCTGTCGCGAAGGCTGAAACTAAGGAGGTCGTGGAAGCTTCGGATGATGGCGAAGATGAGCTTGAAGACGAGGACGAGGAGCCACAGCCCGCTAAGCGGAAGCTGAAGACCTTCGACCCGGACGAAGCGCTCAAGCCAAAAACCTACTGGCCACAGCGGCGGCGCGATCAATTCGACAGTCTACCGCGAGACGTGCAGGAGCGGTGGTTGAATGAGGCTCCAACGCCGCACGAACATTGGCCGGCTGAGTGGAAGGAGAATTTCTCTAAGCAGCCGGAGGAGGTGCAGGAAGCTTGGCTCGATCAGGCCCAGCGGCTCGAGCGGGGTTATCACACCCGTATTCAGCAGCTGGACGGAGAAGTCAAGTTTGCTGATAGTATTCGCAAGGTCATTCCGGAAAATATCCGGGAGGTGATGACGCAGCGAAAGATGGGCGAGGCGCAGGTTTTCGAAACGCTCCTCGGGCTCCAGGCGAAGGCGATGAACGACCCGGCAGGCTATATCCGGGATTTTTTCAAAACCAACAACCTTGATCCCGCGAAAGTGTTCGTCGAAGGCTGGGATGCCGCGCAGCAGCAGGTCGATATCGAATCGCACCCTGTCGTTAAAAGCATGAAGCAGGAACTTACGGCGCTAAAGGGTCACGTCACCAGTGATATCCAGCAGCGCGAGCAGCAGACGGCAAGAGAACTCGCGACCAGCATGGATGGGTTGCTGAAGGAAAAAGCGAAGGACGGCGGTTTGCGCTTCCCTTACGCCAATCTTTTAGCCCCGCACATGGCGGCCGCCGCAGAAAAAAGTCCCCCCGAAGCATTTGCGGGAATGGACTTCCGCGAGCAGTTCGCAGCATTGTACGATATTGCATTGCGCGCACATCCGGAATTGGCCAGGCTTAGCGCGGATAGAGTAAAGGCAGTCGAGGAAGAAATCGAGGATGACGATCCCGAGATCGATGAGCCGGAAACGCTTCCCGCGAAAAAGAAGGTCGTGACGGACAAGGAGCGCGCAAAGGCCGCTGCGTCGAAGAAGCCGAGCAAACCTACCTCTAGCGCCGGAAACGGTAAGCCTGGGGATGCGTTTGACAGGGCTTATAACGCGGCAGCGGCGGGCCGAAGACTTTAACCTTTTAGCTTAGGAGACCATAATGGTCCAGCCGAATAGTTCATTTGACGAGTTGGCGTCGCTTACGATCGCCAATTATTCTTCAGACCTTCGCGACAACGTCAGCAACAACATCCCGCTTTATTTCTGGATGAAGGAGCTGGGCGCGGTTGTCGAGGAGTCCGGCGGTACAGTTCTGCTCGAGAACCTGGATTTCGGGGATAATCCGACATTCAAATGGTTCAACGGCTACGAAGAGCTGAACACCACACCCGGTGAGGTTATCTCTTCCGCCAGTTACGATTGGAAAGAGGGTAACGTCAACATCATCTTCAACCGGCGCGAGCAGGGCATTAATGGCTCGCCAGAGAAGCGCCACGACCTGATCAAGGGCAAGACGAAAAACGGCGAGCGTACGCTGACCAACAACATCGGTGCGGCACTGTATTACAGCAATACGGAGTCGGACGGCAAGGCGATTGGCGGACTTGCGGCGGCGGTTTCGGTGACTCCGACAACTGGCATTTACGGTGGAATCAATCGAGCCACGGCGGGGAACGAATTCTGGCGAAATCAGACTGTCGATATGACCGACGACAGCATCACGATCTCCAGCACGACCATCCAGGAAGCCATGGAGCTTGGCTGGGCGCGGGCCGCGCGAAATATGGACGTCCCAACGCTCATTCCGGCGGGTGATACGTATTGGAGGTACTTCTCCAAGTCGGTCGGGGATAACCAGCGCTACATCCGCGAGACGATGTCGGAGAAGGCGAAGGTGAGCCACGTCGGCTACATGTTCAAGACAGCCATCGCGTTTCATGATCCGAACTGCGCGGCGGCCCGGATGTACTTGCTCAATACGGATTATCTGAAGTTGAAGGTGCATAAGGATCGGAACATGACCCCGCTTCCGCCCCGCTATCCGGCAGGGCAGGCTGCAACGGTCATCCCGATCGACTTCATGGGCAACCTCGTTTGCGGCAATGCCTCGCTTCAGTGCGTGCTGAAGGACTAATAGCGATATGGGAGGGGTTGCGGCTCCTCCCGCTTTCTCATCTCGCTTTGAAAGGAATTTAATATGGTTGCTCAGGCAACATTGTCTACCCCGGAAGTTTACGCGCCGATTGGTGTGGACCTTACCCGGACGCATTCAACTGCTCAGTTTAAGCTCGGCGCAGTCGCGCGGGGAAGTTTCGGGCAGGAGTATATGTATGTGCTGACGTCCGGCACGCTTTCGCAGGGGTCGCTTGTCGCGATCGACGAGGCGTTCACCGCACGTGGCTGCACAACGGCAATCGCGAAAACCGCGGGATTTCCGGCGTGGGCGCAGATCGCGTTCGCCACGGATGTGTATGGTTGGGTCGCGACGAAGGGCTCGAAGTTGTACGGGAAGCAGAAGGACGGCACGTTGGCCGACGCCTTGCTGTTTACCTCGACTTCTGTTGGCATCATGTCCTCGGACGGCTCAACCGGCGCTCCGGTGCAGCTTGCCGGCGTTAGAAACGTGGCGCTGACTTCCGGCGCAGGCGCGGCGTATGAAATCTGCGCTGTTAATCCGCACTTCCTGCCAAGCTACGCATTGTTCACCTAATATCGTTTTGGGCTCGGCCGGGTCCATTTGGGCGGTCACGGACTGAAGCCGTGGCGGGGAGGGGCCATGAATCCCTCCCCAAACGCTCATGCCTTAACTTCAGTGAGGTTGAATATGTTACATAGACGAGAAATACTTGGGAATATGATCATAAGCTGCAAGCTCAAGCGCGGGGCGGAGCTTGGGGTTGGGTCTGCGCCCACGACGTTGTGGTTGTTAGACAGGTTTCCGGAGCTTGAGTGGATCGGCGTTGACCACTTCCCAGCCGGGTTTGAGCTTATCGACGGAACCAAGATGCCGCAGGAGCGCCAGGATAAGTACCGCGCGAATTACGCCATGTTGGTTGAGAAGTTTGCGCCGAGGTTGACTTGGCTCGACCTGCCATGCCCAGAGGCAGCGGCGAAGGTTGAGGATGCGTCCCTCGATATAGTATTTATCGATGACGATCACAGTTACGAAGGCTGCAAGGCCTCGATTGAGGCTTGGCGCCCGAAAGTGCGTAAAGGTGGATTTTTAACTGGACACGACTACAGCAAGGAGCGCTTTCCTGGTGTGTATCGCGCGGTTAATGAGCTTGTCCCTGATTTTCAGCTTCTTGACGATTTTGTTTGGGTGGTCCAGATATGAGAGGGAAAGGGGCGCCAGCTGAATTTGTGCATAGGAAGAATGTCAGCTCGGAAACGATCTACGCTAACATCGCGGTGAACGAAAAGCTTGCGCGAACGCACGTTGACTTCAAGCGGGTTTGCGTTTGTGCTTCTGGGCCAAGTTTAGCGGATCACGTCGAGGACATTCGCGCGCGGCAGCAAGCTGGGTGGGCAGTAGCCGCGATGAACGGAAGCTTTAAGTTTCTGCTTTCGAAGGGTATCGCGGTTGATTATATGTTTATGGTTGACGCGCGGAAGGGCAAAAATTTATCCTTCTTGCGTGATTTACCGAATGGGACAAGTCGAGCTGGGACAAGGTTTATCATCGCCAGCCAGTGCGATCCGGAGATTTTCGAAGAGCTGAAAGACGATCACGTTTTGCTTTGGTCGATGTTTCACGACGCTGATGGCTACAAAGTCATACAAGAAACTCGGAACGATAAGCGTATTGCGAGCTTTGTCGGCGCGGTGAATGTCGGGCAGAGTTGCCTGCCGGTGCTTTGGGCTCTCGGGTTCAAAACCTGGCACATGTTCGGGTACGATGGCAGTGTGAAGCTCGAAACGGTCTCGGCGGGCGGCGGCGAGTGGGCTATGGTGATGCATAAGCACGCATTCGCCCAGGCGCAAAACGACGGCGAGGAAATCCAGGAATTCTTCTGGCCGATGCGCGATGGTGAGTTTGTCGAAGGGGTTTCTAAGAAGTACTTCGCAACGCCGACTATGGCTCACGCCGCAACGCTGTTCCCGGATAAGGTGACATATTATCGCAAGGTTGGGGTTGATATCGAGGTGATCGGCGAGGGCTTACTGCCGGATATGGTGCGCGGGCTGGCCGGAACTGAAGGCGCAATTACCGCGCAGACAACTGAAAAGGTCTTCGTCGAAGCGCCGCCCGCGAATCCTAGGCGACCTGGGCGCAAAACCAAAGGCTTGCCGATTGTTACGTTCAAGTGGAAAGGGCATATCCCTTACACGGCCGAAGACGTTAACGTTTGGGGCCGTATGGTCGAGCGGAATATGCGGCAGGAGCACGAACTAGTTTGCATCACGGATGATGCGGATGGGATCGACGGGAATGTCCGAACCATTCCAATGTGGCGCGAGCAGTTCGAGCACGGTCGCGATTGGCATCGGCTGAAGCTGTTTCACGAGGAGATGGCTGACCTACTCGGCGCGCGCTTCGCGGTGATGGATTTGGATACGTTGATCACCGGCGAGATCGATGAGTTATTCGCCACGGATGCGCCGTTCAAGGCCTGGGAAGACCCTAACCGCGATCAATATTGCACCTCGTTATTCCTCATGGATGCCGGGGCGTATCCGCATGTGTGGGAGACGTTCAATCGCGAGCAGGCCATGAAGCTCAGGCAGTCTGGGGCCTTTGGCGGGTACGACCAAGCCTGGATTTCGCATGTTTTGCCGGGAATGCCCAGGTGGACCAAAGCCGATGGGGTGTTGAGTTTCCGCGTGGATATTCTGGGCAATGGTCAACTGCCGGAGGCTAGTCGTGCCCTACAGCATCCATGGCGCGCGGAGCCTCCGGCAGTCGCGAAGATCATTAATTTCCACGGCAAGCACAACCCGCGCGATGGAGATGTGCAGGAGGCTTTTCCGTGGGTCAGGAAGCATTTATTGGGCGAGTTAGCCTAGGCATCTTGCAAATACAACGTTTGCAAGATTAACCATCCACCTCAAAGGACTTACTACTATGGCTGCCATTACGAAAAAGCATTGGTTCCACGCGCGGGATTCTTGGGTTACGCTCCAGGATGGGCAAGGATATTACAACGTCTACGGCCGTTTCGCGGATCATGACATCCCGGATATTGAGGCTTCGAAGATCGCGCGGCGGACGGTGCACAAGGTCGTAACCGTACTCCAAACCACTGCACGCCGGGTTGCGGATAATGCGCCGGCCGTGCAAAACATGGACGTCAACGCCCTACGCTTCGATCGCGGCGATTTCATGTCACAATCGGCGTTCAGAGAGTCGAAGTCCGCCATCCGTCGTTTTCCGGAGGCGTGGAATCATTACCAAACCTTCCGCCGGACGCAGCGTTCGATGATGGAGGACCTCGCGCTTTTACAGCTCGGCGAGGAGCCAAGAATGGC
>ERZ1292642.540-Hain-H14-01um-R1-540-length-21278-cov-8_pt1 | contig 21278 bp, 34 predicted proteins | sample MGYA00564403_ERZ1292642 | MGnify/ENA primary metagenome ERZ1292642 (study PRJEB36523, sample SAMEA6512643) | groundwater metagenome | collected 2019-01-09 | study: AquaDiva: Metagenomics assemblies of 32 groundwater samples | reverse complement strand
TGACAGTATGTCCACCATAGTGTATACTACCTATAGATAAGAGTTAAATCTACTTTCACAAGACACCGAAGGAGAAAAAACCAATGTCCGCTTTAGTCGCTAAATACAACAAAGACCATCAGACTACCGCTTACGAAACACTTCCTTTTGCAGATCGAAAGAAACTCGCAGGCACCAGTGTTCGTTTTTGTGTGACAAATGTAGCCAAAGTTCATCAGCATGATGGAAACAGCAGATGGTATCTTACTATCACATTTATCGAAGATATGGTACTTCTCAAGCAAACGCTTACATTTGACCCATCACCATCTCGTGATGAACTCTTTACAATAATGCACAATAGTCTTCCTCAGCACAATTGCTACTTAGAGTTAATCAAAGTAAAAGGGGGCAGAACGTTTTACAATTTCAATCAAGATGAGGATGACAGTCAGTGTGTTTGTATTGTAGAGTAATATTATAAGATAATCCCCCAGATACTCTTGGTAGTATCTGGGGGATTATCGTTACGCTCCAGTGTCGGGATAGTAATCATAAGGTTGTAGTGGTTGGTTTCTCTGTTCTTTATTAGTATACCACTGATTACCTAATGATTAGCGTTACATTTTTATGTAACGCAATTGATTACCACTGATTAAGGCCCCTATTACCACTGATTACCTAATGATTAGCGTTACATTTTTATGTAACGCAATTGATTACCACTGATTATGTAATCAACTTCCATTAAGATACAATAAATTGCCTCTAAAACCCTTGCGTTATTCACAGATATGTGTTATTATATTCATAAGCAATAAGTTAACAACTGATTAATGGAGTTATATTATGAATGATAACGAATCTTTAGTAGATGAATGGGAGAGCGAATGGTTACCAATATCCCAGATGGCAAAAGAAATATCAGTGAATGCCAGTAAGATATCCAAATTTGTCAAACAAGGGCGACTACAAACGCAATCAGACCCATTAGACGAAAGAGTTGTTTTAGTACAGCGTAAAGAAGTATATAAGACTTTCAGACGAAAATTGTCTCGTGATGAGAAAGCATAACACGCCACGTACTTGGCAGTTGGATGGCGTGTTAGTTAGAAGAACCTTCTTAAATTGTTCCGCATAGAGTAAGTATACGCTTACTACGAAGGAGAATCAAATGCACGATATGAATAGCACTCCTTATGAAGAGAATGCAGGTTCTAAAGGAGCTAAGTGGCTAGGTAAGATTATAGCCATTGTATGTATATTGATTGTTGCTGCATTTGGTGATGTGATGTACATCATCCTTATGCAAGCGCATTTTCCTGCTGGTCCTATTATGATGTTTTGTTACTTAGGAGCATTCACTAGTTTTCTCGCTACAGTGTACTTATTGATCGGCAAATCAGTTCTTTTCACTCCAGGTAAACAAATGGCTTTTAGTTGGTTAGTGCTTGGTATTGAATTAGTATTGATTGCTATGAACATTGTATTGGTATCGAGCGGGGCACAAGCGAGTGAATTTACGACAGCCTGGGCTAACTGGGTAGCACCAATTACGCCAGTAATCAACATGGTTGGTATTGTTATCCTCTTATTCTTAGATGAAGAGCAACTCGAAAAGCACGCTGATATGGAATTGAGAAGTTTCGAGATGAAAATAGAGCGTGATTATAAGAAAGCGATGCTGAGTGCTGGTATGAAATTACGCTACAAGCAGATGAATTACCTGACAGCAGAGCTAGAAAGGGCAACTGATAACCCTGGTACGCTTGCAATCTTGCGTGATCATGCGGCTGAAATGAGTAATGGTCTACTTACAAATCTTACAGGTCGAAGTTATTCACGAGCAGCAAAAGTGGTTGATGCTGATCAACCGCGTCAAGTCGAATCAGTTAGTTTGGCGCGTACTGAAGAGATGAGCATAGGTCGATTAGAACAGCTCAAAAAATTATTCTCAGGTAAAGAAGAGCCAATTGTTGTAACTCCGACGCCAGAGCCTGTTACTAAATCTTCTGCTGGTCGTAAACTGACCGACGCTGAAATTAATGAAGCTATTCGCACGTATCACGAAACTGGTGAGATGCCAGAAGGATGGTCTTCACGACGAATGAAAGCCTATATTCGTCATCGTTACCCAAAAACTGAAACATCAAAACATGACAACATTTAACAAATCACAAAAGGAAAGAATGATGATTACTATATTAGAAGCCATTTCACGTTTGAATAAGGACGCCAATGAGGCGAGAGAATCCTGTAAACAGACTATTCTAGATAGCATTGCTAAAGAGGGTATTGATAACTACAACCGTACATACCGATTAGCAGAACTTGACTACAGAACGTTTCTTATTGAGAAATATGGACCCGCTAAGGGACACGCCAAATTTCTCAAGGAGATAGAGAAAACAGACAATTTTAGAATGTCATTAGGAATAGCAGGATTAAAAAAGAGTTTTTAGAGGAGGATACTATGCCTGGTGGAAAAATGCAGAGAATTGTTGTGTTACTCATATATGGAATACCTGTCGGATATGCACTACTCTTCCAAATACATCCTGTTACACCATTCATTGGTATGTGTGCTGCATTTGTTGTTATTGTATGTAGCTGGTTCACCGTAATAGCTTTAAACAAATAAAAGTGGTAGGTATCACGCTTGGTGGCGAAATGATACCTACAGTACTAGACCGAATAGTGGGAGTACATCACCTGATTATTATATCAGGGTTACTCCCAGAAGGGGAGTATTACTATGAAAAGTTTAGACCCAAGAACACCAGACACTAATAAATCCTCATTTCAAACATGTTTATTCTTTTTAGCAATTGCAGGGGTATTGGTTTTCTTTATATACAATCCATCAGCAAGTAAAATGGTAAGTAATGCGATATCGTCAAGTTTTCATTTATCAACATTGTCCAGTACCATTTCATCAGACGCTTCCACCAGCGGAGAGGTTGTTTCGCAACCAAGACTTTCGGTAGCCCAAATCAATAGTGTTTTATGTGCAGCAGGTTCGCAAGCGTGCGGAACAGGACAGGCTCTCTACGATGACAGCGTGAAATATAACATTGATGATGCATATGCAATGGGGGTCTTTAATGCAGAAAGCTCTTACGGCACGCTTGGATGGGGGAGAACAAACCACGCATTAGGCAATATCCGTTGTACCGCAGGCTACATTTGTAATGGTGGATATCGGTATTACCCAACGTGGCAGAGTGGATATGATGATTGGTTTTTACTCATCAAAAACAATTATGTAGCTGAAGGTCTTACCAATGTCAATACGATTGCACAAAAATACGCTCCATCTTCAGAAAACAACACTTCTTTATATGTGAATAACATTCGTCATACCATGGCTGCACTTACTGGAGGCAAGTAATGAAAACGCGATTGCAGTTACTTGAAGAGAGTAAGCGACGAATGGATAACGAAAATGTCTTTTCCAGTGAATCAAACAAAGAATATACAGACCTCTTGCATTCAATTAGTAATGCAGGAGGGCCGACTAACATAACATCGACGAGAGAAGACTCAAGAGTTATTCATAAATGTATAAAAGATTTTTATCAAACAGATAGTATGGAACCAATTAAAAGGAGAGCATAATGCCTATCACACAAATTATTATTCTACTCTGGGTAGTAGGGTTACCATTACTGGTATACCTATCATACAAATTCAAAAAAGATGACACTACACTAGATTGTCGATAGGGAGGGGGACATGACAGACGGGCGACGATTAGAAAATGCTCGGAACTGTTTAGCCTTTTACCTGAGACGATTAAACGATAAGACGATTACTAATTATGAACGTAGATGTTTTAGAGACTTAGCTGATTACTTCAATCGAGTAATCATTGAACTGGAAAATAAAAAAGATAAAGCGTAGTCAAAAAAGAAGCACTTCATTTGCGAAGGAGTGCTTCTTTTCGTATCTAATTACTCTTACTAAGTATATGTGGATTCAGTTGTGACGTTTTTATCCTGGAAATAGATACGTGAATGAGTATACCACAGGTTATTTGGTAGATCAATTATATTGTGTTATACTATTCATAACTAGAAGTTATCAATGATGGGTGGAGGAGTGTGTAGTGGAGGAAATACTACAAGGTATTGCTCAGAGCTTACAAGATATACATCGTTTGTTGATGATCAAACCTACTATCTATGAAGATGAGACGGTATTTATCTCGACGACCAAACCCTGGATATTAGATTACAAAGGCTATCACTATGTCTATGTTTTCTCTTCCAGTACGTTTAGACTCGTAGCTGAAGACCTCGGAGGTATCCATGTTATTGCGAATGTATGGACACCTGTTAATCTTCAAGAAGGTTTAAAACTAACCGTAGCGAATAACTCCTATACGTTTCTAGCCAGAGCTACGAACGATTTTTATAATGTTGGTAACACAGGTTCTGGTAAACCTAATCATGCAATTTCTGCCAATTCAACAAACGATACCAATGTAAAAACCAGTCCAGGTCGAGTATATGGTCTCTCAATTAGTAATGTGAACGCTTCAGCGCGCTTCTTTAAGCTCTATGATAAAGCCAGTACGCCAGTAGTAGGAACTGATACCCCCAAGACAACCATTCAAGTACCAGGTAATAGCACGGTTATGCGTGCGTATCCTATTGGACTTTCTTTTACTGCTGGTATTGGTTTTGGGGCTACGGGTGCTATGGCCGATAGTGATGTGACAGCAATAAGTGCAGGTGATCTCTCTATGGATATGGACTATCAATGAGTACAGCTCTTACTGAATACTGTACCGTCGTTGCTTCATCTACTATTAGTACATCTAATCAGATAGTTGCTAATATCACCACTGGCGGTGCTGTAACCAATAAAAACACTAATCTTACTGCTTTGACTACAGGTTGGGTTATGATGTCTCCTCAAGGTGGAGGTGTTGCTCAATCTGGTGTTGGTTCTGAAATAGCACCAAACGCGTTAGGGTGGTTTGACGATAGCACGATCTTAGAGGGTCAGCAGATACTTGCGGGTAATTGGCAATTCACATTAGGTTTTGAACTTGGCTCAGTAGGTGGATTATTTATTGGAGATGTTCATTATAGAGCTTTTCTTTATAACGGTGTGACGTATACCTTGATCTGTGAAGCGACAGCCGCAACACAAACGATAACAGGAACAGCTTTCATAAGTGCAGTCGCAACTGTTACAGCTTCTGCTTCTCCAACGTTCGCAACAGGTAATAAGCTCTATAGCGATACTCAATTGAATATCACAACGAATACCACTACAGCCAATATGCGTATGCGGCAATCAACACTTGCTACAATCGTATCAGTGAATGCGCAAATCGTTACTCCAGGATTTCAACCTGCACCTACTGGTTCTGTTGTGATTATTGGTGATGGATATGGCGGGGTATTCACATGAGTGATGGGGAGCTAGGGTAATGGAAGTAGAAGAAAGAACCAGTAAGATTAAAGAACTACGGGATGAACTTCGCAATGGAAGAATTAGTTCAACAAGTGAAAATTCTGACGGACACAATTCAGACGATGATAGCTCGTTCAGAACAGCTTTCGAGGATACAGCAGGAGAACGCACAGGTATTAGCGGAGACGGCTACCAACCTGAAAACAACCATAGCCAACCTAGAAGTCACAGACGAAGCGTTGAAGCAAAGCCTGGACGATTCAGACCGTCAAATAGACGATCTAGCCAAAGTGACAGCAGCTCTGCTGGCGATTCAACAAGCACAAAATCAGAATCAGAACACGCAATAGGGAGAATTGTAGCTGATGGACCCATTGCAACAAGAAACTTTGCGGCAGAAACGACTAGCACTCAAACATCTGGACAAGCTGAGGAACCAGTTAAAAGAAGAGGTGGATGGCCTAAAGGAAAGCCCAGAAAAGGTACCACTTCAGAAGAAAAACCAGAAGCAGGACATAGCGAAGAAAAAAGAAAAGTAACAGCACCATTTTTAAGGAAGGGTAATGTTCTCTCGACTACTGAAGCGCGTGATCTAGCTGAACCTCTTATTAGTTCATTAGAAAACGATTTTCAGGCGATTGATACCTATCTCTGGGGCCGTCTCAAGAACACTGGTACTGATACGCACGATCAGCCTATCTGGTCTGATTTAGACCAAGAGGAGATAGAGAAGCTTACAAGTCTGATGTTGAAATGGGGTCAGCATAATGACACAGCAGCAACCATTGTTCGTAGTGTAATTGATCTTTCTGATTATGTGGCTGTGGGCACGATCTTTGTTCCTCGTATTAAACGCACTGTCGATATTATGCGCGAAACACGTAAGCCACGCGCTAAGAGAGGACAAAACAATGAAGGTGCTCATAAATAACGAGGAATATGATCTCCCTAAAGAAGAAGAACTTATTCTTTTAAAAGCTATACAACAGGTGATGATGTCGGAATACGACAAATTAGACGGCAAATGGAGACTAATGGGCAAGCCAGTATCTCGTGAAGTGCTTCGACAGATGGAAGTAAAAACACGAGAGAAACATGGTAATGAAAAAGCTTTGATGCTCCGACCTGAAAAAAGAGCTGATCCGACTATTCACCTTTCCAATATTATGCTTGGCATTCTTCAGGAGGCTTTGAAACATGTTACGCTCACTATCGCCACCGAGCATCATACCATTGCCTCTCTCTCGATCTCAATCAAGGGTAAAAGTCCAGCAGGGGGACCGATGGATACTCATGGGGACATCAGGATGCGGCAAGACTACAGCACTGAAATATCTTGACGCGGCTTACACCCAATTGTATCCAACAGCACGACATTACGTACTGGACACGAAAATTGATGGAGGAGACTTTAATCTTTGGCCGAACACAGTTATGTCCGATACTTGCCCAGCTAAACCAGGGAGCAATGATCGGTATCAGGTGTGGCGGGTGGTAAAAATCATACCAGAGGAGATAGAGAAGTGGCTGTGGATGGTGAGACATGATCCACCTGCTGTGCTTGAAATTGATGAATTGTATTCATTGGTCTACAAGCGCAATACCTATAGTGACGAATATAACATCTTACAAAAGGTTGGAAGAGGATTACCAGTGGGTAGCATTACGCTCACACAGGAGTTATCCAAAATCCCATCAAACGCTTTTAAGCAGTCAACACACAGGCTGGGGTTCTATATAGATGGTCGGTATGATCAACTCGTTCGCAATGACATGCTGAAGTTTAAAGTAGAACAACCGAAAGATACGTTTGGAGTGTACTACCAACATATCAACGGTAGGGGAGAGCCTGATTACTTTAAAGACATACAATCCTTTTTAGGATTGTGAGGAGGAAACGTTGATGAGGGGATTAGTTACATTTACAGAACAATTTTTCTGGACAATGGTATGGATTGTTGTGGCTTTAATAGCTTTCGTATTTCTTGCGAAGTGGGCAGAGAACAGCAACATTCCAGTGCTCAGTAGTGTTTTTAGTTGGGCACAAACCAACGCAGGATTGCAACAGTAGAGGAGGGGAGGAATAATGGCGACAATTAATTCTACAATGATGACTTTGACTCCTGCACAGATTGCTATGCTTCCACCAGCAGAGCAGCAGCAGTATATGAAGGGTCTTTCACCAGCACAGCAGGCTCTAGTTCAGCAAGAAGTTCAACAGCAAATTATCAACGCTAATCGTGCTTTTATGCGTAAATCTATCGAGAAAACCGCCTATTGTCCAGTAACTGGCGGTAGTGGCACGACTGCTGCATATACCGCAGGCACAACGCTCTACTACGATTTTCCGAGTGTTCCTGGTTTTGCAACTGGCTTGCTTATCACGTATAACCTAACTGTTACACCCGCTGCTGGATCTTCAGCTACGTATGCAGTGAATCCTGCCGCACCTTGGAATATCTTCTCAGAACTTCAGGTGCTCTATAATGGTCCACAGATCAGAACACATCCCTACTTCTTAAAAATTCTTGATCAGATCAAGGGTTTTCAGCGTGGTGCGCAAAATAGTGTTATTGCTGGTAGTGCTGATAGCACAATCAACAGTAATATCAATAGCAGCATACCTATTGTCGTTGGTTCTGGTAACTCCTGGAAGGGCAAGATTTATCTTCCTTTAAACGCTTTGGGTGGGGATACTGTTCCTGGCGTGTTACCAGTAGCTGGTGTTGGCAATAAACCACAACTCAAGCTGTCTTGCGCAACGAACTTTATTGGTCAAGACCCTCTTCTTAATCCACTCGCTCCCGTTACTGGTACATCACATAGTGCTACAGTAACAGGTAACATCAATGTAGATATGGTGTATAAAGATGGGACAAATGGTGATAGTCCTACGCCACTTACCTTGAATTGGCAGAGTGAGCCAACACTTCAGTACTACTGGGATAGCCCATTGACGCCTTTTAGCGCTAACACTATTCAGCGTCAAACGATCTCTACCAAACTCAAGCATTGGTATATCGTCTCAGTCATGATTGATGCAAACCAGGCAAGTCAGTTTGCTGCACTCTCCAATATTACAGGGTTTGAACTCTCACCTGATCAGGTCGGTCAGCAGACGTTTATCAACTGGAATATCAGCAATAACGTGTCTATCTACGATTACTATGATCGTGTTATTCGTAGACCATTTGGTCAAGATCTGGATAACGGGGTAATCATCTGGTGTGCAGCTCCTGGTGAGGGGGTAATCAATTCCTCTAATCGTAATGGTACACAGACGTATAATATGTACCCTGGTGGATTTCCTGCACTCACACATAGCTATCAAGTAGGTAGTGTCAGTGGACAAAGTACGATTGATGGATTTCCAGCGGCCACGCCACGCGTTGAGACATTTTTAATTTCAGAGAATAGTGCAGGTCTGAAGGTTAGCTAGGAATGGATGCTGCTAAATTATTCGCACTCATTTTTGTAGGGTACCTGGCAATTGAGGTAGGACTTTCTGGAAAATTAGGAAGCATTCTCGGTTGTGTTATTGATCCGTCTGCACTGCAAGAAGGTGCAACGACTTCAACGACGCCAACAACGCTTTCTTATATTACTAGTAGCACGCCTACAAGTGGAGTTCTTACACCTACTCAAATTAAGCAATATGCCCAGGCAGCAGGCTTTACTGGTCAAAATCTTACTCTTGCTGTAGCAATCGCACTTGCCGAAAGTGGTGGAAATACATCAGCCACTGATTATGATAGCAATGGAAGTGTTGATAGAGGGTTGTGGCAAATCAATAGTGTGCATACACAATTTGCCGCTTCACAATTATTCCAACCGCTCTATAATGCGAAAGCTGCTTATCAGATCAGTGGCGGGTCTAATTTTAATCCATGGGTCACATTCACGACAGGGGCGTATCTCGCTCAATTAGGGAGAGCACAAGGAGCATAATGGCGAATCGACAGGGGAGTATGGCAGCAATCAACGCTGCATTATTGCAAGGACCACTACCAGCGGGTGGGTCGAGTTCACAAGGACAGCCCTCTGTTGTAGCACCGCACCCTGCACCAGGAGTGAATGCACCAACACCTGTTTCATCAATAGGAACGCTTACGTCTGATCAAAAACGGTTTATTGATGCACAACGACAAGCACAAACAGACGAAGAAAAGCAAGCGCAAAACCTAGTGAATGAACAACGTGCAAATGAAGATGCTTTTGTTACAAGCTCTAATGCAACTGTCTCAGCTTTACAACAAATAGCAAAAGGGACAGGAGTATCATTAGCTGGTTTACCTACGCCAGGAAGTATTTTACTTCCTTTAGTAATTTTGCTTGTATTCTTCTTCCTTCTTTTGCCAGTCAACGGACATACACGTTTAGTGTGGCTCTGGCTTACACTCACTGGAAATGCTGAAATAGGTCAGGATAGTACAAGTTCAAGTGGCGCTGGTTTTAGTGGGGGAGCAGGAGGAACTTTTTCGGCAACAATTCCTACCACACCACCCGCTAGTAATGGCGCAAGTCAATCGACAGTGAATCTCTCGCAACTTGTAACCATGACAGGAGCTGAAGATTTATGACTGGAGTGATTACTTGGATAGGTACATGGCTGATTATGATCATGGTGTTCTTATTCCTTGTGAACACTCACTGGGGTAAGCCTATCGTCTACTGGTTTCTCTGGTTAGCAGTCTTATTACTTGTTGTTTCACACGCTGATGAACTAACACAATTTTTTAACGCGGAGGCATTACAGCTCAATGGATAAATTAGAAACGATTGAGCGAACTGTTTATAACCTATACATTATCGTGGCGGTCTTCTGGCTTGGTATCTATATTGCCTTGCTTGTCGCCAAACAGACAGAAAAAGAACATATCGGTCCTGTTGTATTGGTACATGACTCTTGTAGAGAATGCACCGAAAAGAAAGATCGAACTGAAGAGAAAGAGGTAAAACATCATGGATGAGGTCAGCAGAACTGTCAATTATCTGTTCATCCTTGCTGCACTTCTGATTGTCGTAGCCTACTGGGCTGGTTCTAACAAAATACTCACGACTGTCTTTAGTGGGGCAAATACATTAGACTTGACTGCTACTGGAAGAAATGCCCAAGGGGTGTTTGCAGCATATCCTACAGGTGGCCCTGCTGCTTAGGAGGCTCTTATGAACAAACAACCATCGACATTACTACCAGCAGGAGTGATCAATCCTCCTGCAAATACTGGCATCAATGGTACCATTGATAAATATATCCTACGCCCTGGCATTGGCTATCTTACTGGTGCTCATATACTAAGCACGCAGGATGGCCCGTGGGGTGTCCCGTATTGGATGCAGGGGATTGCTATGCAGACCTGTAATAACCAAACGATTACTGCACCAACACCCTGGCAAAAAGATATCCAATATCATCTTGTCGGGCAGCTTTCCACAGCAGGTCAATATGGTATAGGCACAGCGCCAACGAGTGGTGTCTATACAGGAGTGGAGGATAGTTGTGGGTGAGCTTTTGCAAGACCTCTGGAAAGATAAGCCTCTTCTTATAGCAGTGGTTGTGGGAGTGGGTGCTGTCATCTACATTTTGATAAAAAATAGTAATGCGAATGCAGCTAGCGCTCTAAACACGACAGCCGCTAGTCAGTCAGCAGCGCAAACATATCCAGTCGGTCCTGCTGCTACCTATGTTGAAGAGAGTTACTATGCACCAAGGACAACCAATACCACGAGTACGAGTAGTACGACGCAATCAGTCACACCTGTGGCGACAAGTTCAACACCGAGTATCATAGCACCTGCAAATAAAGGTACGCTTGGTACGCAAGGTGCAGGTAAGGCTGATACAAATTTCTGGGTCTATACCATACCGCCTGGACAAACGCTTTTGTCTGTAGCTCAATTCGCTAAATGGGGTAATGATACCAATAAGTTGGCGAATTATCGAAACAATTTGCAAATATTACAGGCTGCTGGTGTTCAAACATCGAACCCAACGGCATCAATTCCAGCAGGATTGCAGATAAGTGTATGAAGCAAGTACAAACATACTTTTCAGAATGGACAGGACCAGCTCTTACAGGTGCAATGATTGGAGTGGCAGTTCTTTTAATTCTTGCAGCTATTACAGTTAAAAATAGATGGATTAAAGCTGGTATCCTGGCCTATGAAATCTTACCGTAGGAGAAGATCATGAAGCTACATAAAATTCTCAAATGGGCAGTGATTATTATCGTTGTCTATTTTGTGTATATGCTCTGGAAAAATTCTAGCGTGTCCGTAGCAGCAGCAGGGAGCGTAGGAGCTTAAATGGTGGCTATCAACGGGACTGGTAATGGATACCCCCAAGGACAGTGTACCTATTATGCTGATCAACGCTATCATGCGTTAACAGGCTATTATGTACCCTGGTCAGGAAATGCAAAAGACTGGGCTTCACAAGCGCTTTCTTATGGATGGACTGTTTCCAGTACTCCTGTTGTGCCGAGTATTATGTGTCTACAGGCTGGTGTGCAAGGAGCTGATGCAACATACGGCCATGTAGGTGTAGTTGAGTCCATAGAAAAAGGAACGTTTGTCGCCAGCAATCAAAACTGGGGACCATCACCTCAGAATATCGTCAATGTTACTTTTTCTCCAGGTCCAGGCGTTTCTTTTATCTCTGTTACCAATAATGGTAAAGCCGCAGGTTCTACCAGCTCATCGCTTACTACCACGCTCAGTTCTCTGGTAACAGGACAGGGGCAAGGGCCAACTATAGCTCCCAATGCCGATGTCACACAATTTTTATGGTACTTAGATCAGATTATGGCTGTCACTAATCCTTTTAGTAATGTCAGTAATAGTCAGGATTCCATTAGTTTTGCGGGGGCAAATCTTTCATTTACTGATCCTATAGCATGGACTGAATCGGTTATGGGTAATGTTTTTGATGATTTTGTGGCGGTTATGATACGAAGCATATTCTTACTCATAGGAACTGTCATTATCATTAAAGTTATTAGTAATTTTATCGACTTCGGTTCATTAGCCTCTTCTCTACAAAGTGGCGTAGAAACGCTTGCATTAGCAGGAGCTTTATAAATGCAAATTGTCACCATTTTCGACCCTGCTATTACAACATCTGACACGTTTGTTGTGCCGCAAAGTTCAGCAAATGGAAAGATGGTTGTGTATAACGAGAGTAACATTTCACTGACATTTATGTTTCAAAATGGAAACACAGCCTACGTACCAGCTTGGACAGCCGTTCTGTTTCATGGACCTTTTGGTAATGTGAATGTGACTTGGCAACAACAAACAATCCTTTCTGGAGGAGGACAAGCACCGCTTACGCAAGTAGTTATTGAAACGTATGATTGTAACGAATCGCTCCCTGGTACCTATCCAGCAGCGCTCGTTCGACAGACGAATATAGGAAATAGTTTAAATGTGAGCACATCAGTAACTTCACTAGCAAATGATGGTAACCCTACAGGAACCTCTATAGTTGAGGCTACGGTAGCAGGAGATGCTTCTAGCGCAGTCACGCTTTCTAATAATGGAGTGATGACTCTCGGTACCACTACGAATACAGGAAGTCTTTCTATCAAAGGTGCAGGAGCTGGAAATGCCCTGGCTATTACGCAAGGAAAAACGAGTCTCGATAATGGAGCTATCCTCACTGATGGAAGTGGAAATATACTTTGGCATGGACAACTTGGTACAGCTTCTGCTGGAGATCGGATTGACGCGAGTACAGGTAACGATACCTATATTAAATGTCTAGCTGCTGGTAATATCAATTTTCAGACGCCAGGCGGGTCTACAGTGGCTCAGATTTTAAGTTCAAATGGACAATTAACCCTGGTTCACAGCTTAACATTACCTGTCGGTTCTATCGGGCAATTGTCGCGCTTTACCGGAACGGGTAATGCGACTGTTGCGACTGGCGTAACAAATCCTACAACGATCTCTTTTGATCCCTGTACTACCTCTGGTAGTACCCAAACCATTGGTGGAACGATAGCGACAAGTAGTGTAGTAACAACAGGTGCTGGTCTAGCTTGGTCGGCTACAGCGTGGCATCTATAGAGGTAGATAAAAATGATCTGTGAACACTGTACCGTAGATATTCCAGGAACAACAGAAGAAGCGCATAGCGCTGTAGCTGTCTTACAAAAAGTGACTTCTGACGGCTACTCTTTCTATCAGTGTGAGAACGGACAGGAACATTTAGGTGTTAGCTATCAACACTTTACTTGTAAGCTGGAGCATATGAGAGGTCTTTTTTCCACCTGCGTTCAGGAACATTATGGAGAGCATATGTTGCAATCTATTCTTTCTGGGGGAGGGACATCACGATTACATCAGATCATTTTGTCTAAAAAACTACCTTGTAAAATATGCTCTACACCTCTTATTACTCAGGGGTACCGATTTTGTTTAACGGTCTGTACACCCATGAATTATGTCCCTGATAATTCTCTTGATTATTTAGGAGAATGGTGTTGTAGCTTAGATCATGCTAGACAATCAGCTTTAGCAATTATTCAGAACATTGGAGGATATTAATGCCTATTACCATCGTAACAAATCCTGATTTGACGACCATTTTCGGGTCTGTTTCTATCACAGCAGACCCATATGCTGTGAGTGGCGCAAATAGTAGCGGCAATCTAAGCGTACAGAATATTACAGCCTCTAGCGCGTCGTTGGGGGGGCTGAATTCTTCATTCAGTTCTGGATTGATTGTCTCAGGCGGTTTTGTTTATGACGTGATGAGCGGTGGAATTCCAGCAGCCACGACTAGTTCACAATCTCTTAGCGCCTCTGGAGTGGCTATCACGATGACTTCTGGTATGAGTAGTGGTGGTCCTCACGTATTATTCGTGAGTGCAGCTTCTACTACTGCAACCTGCGTTTTAACACCAACGTCTAGCGCTTCGACAAGCGGTTTCTTTCAGAATGGTACTGAAGTAACCCTGGTAAATATCGGCGCTTCTGGCTCTAACGTTCTTATTCCAACCTCTAGCGGTGGGACTTCTCAACAGGCTGCTATTACGTTGAGTGCTGGTAAATCTTGCCGTTTTAGATATTATGCATTGCTTCAGTCTTGGCTTCCAGAGTCACTATAGAATAATAGGGTAGCAGAAAATGAAAATCTTGTTTTATGGCGAAAGTCCATGTAATCCCACCGGATTTGGTCAGGTTAATAAACACTTGGCGCGTGCCTTTAGCAAAGTAGCTGAAGTCACAATGGTGGCTACAACTCATTATCATCCTCTCTATGATCAAAAAGAGTTTCCTTTTACGATTATAGGCTGTGAGGATGTTCCTGGTGAACAACGTACACTCGATCATCAGAGGAATTTGTTGAAGATTAAACAACATCTTGCTGATCTTGATTGGGATGTCTTTGTTTACCAGGGTGATATGGGGTGGAATAATGACATCCTGGAAATAGCAGGCAACATACAAAAAGAACATCCTGAGAAAAACACAGTCTTTTATATGCCTATTGATGGCGACTTTTCGATGGATTATGCTTTTACGCCCTTTACCTGGTGCTCAGTACCAGTGGTCTATACTGAACATGCAAAATCTGTCATAGAAAAATATGCACCAGAGGTGGCTGCTTATACCAGTGTTATCTGGTTAGGATGTGAACCTGATGTGTTTTATCCTCTCTCGGCAGAAGAAAAAAGAAAAGCACGCATACGGTTCTTTGGTGATGCGTATCAAGATCGCTTTATCTGTATCAATGTCAATCGAAATCAAGCACGAAAAGACCTGATGCGAAGTTTAGCAATCTTCCACGCTTTTCACGAAAAGCATCTCGATAGTTCAATGTACATGCATAGCGTTATTGCTGATGTAGGGGGTAGTCTGGTTTTTCAAGCACAAGTGGTCGGATGTGATGTCTATAAGAGTCCCGCTGAAATTATTTTTAGCGGATTATCACTCGCCGAACCTTGGTCACGATCTATGCTTAATGAGATGTATAACGCTGCTGATTGCCTCATTTCGACTAGCACTGGCGAGGGGTGGGGACTCACTACAACTGAAGCAATGTGTGCTGGTATTCCTGTTATCGTGCCTCACAATACAGCAAACTTGGATATACTTGGACCTAATCAAGAAAGAGGCTATGGAGTTCGTACTGGGGGAGACCTGGACCATACAACGTTCATTTATACCAATGGAAATTCTAAGGCAAGCGTCCCGCATAGTGAACATTTCTTAGAACAACTTGATTATGTCTATCATCATCGTGAAGAGTCAGCTCAAAAAGCGCTAGCTGCACGCGAATGGTGTGTAAAAAATCCTTGGGAGAGGAGGGAGGCAGAGTGGGTACAACTCTTAGAAACGATCAAAGCATCAATGAACACTACACAGTTATAGACGTACCATATGGAAAAATGTTAATAAATGCTCACGACCCATTACTTCCTTCTAATCTTCAGGAAAATGTTCGAGAAATAAACGCGCTCATGCAATTTGCTAAAGGGGTAGTGATAGATGTTGGTGCTAATGTCGGTTCACACGCGATAAATTTTTCAAAAGTAGCTGAAGTCGTCTACGCTTTTGAACCGCACCCGCTCACCTATCGCAATCTCTGTGCAAATCTATTGCTAAACCTGGTTTACAATACTGATGCGATTAATAAAGCTCTAGGGAGCTATAATGGATGGACGAGTGTTGCGTGTATGGACCCAACAACACCAGGGACACCTATGGGAACTCAAGTAGGCAATGGGTCGCACCCTGTGGAGATATGCACGCTGGACTCTATGAACATTTCACCAGTTCACTTTATAAAAATAGATACCGAAGGATACGAACTAGAGGTGCTAAAAGGGGCTGTAGACACACTCTACAGAGAAAATCCTATTGTCTATGTCGAGATACACTCTAAAGATCTAGTAGGCCCTGTCGATCAGTACATGAAGAATTTAGGCTATCAAACTGCTGAGTATATCACCGTCGTGATGCATAACGAAGAACAAGAAGACGTGTGGTTAACAACTGGACATCTTTTCTGGAAAGTGGGGAGGATACAATGGGTGCAAGAGCCTTTATCACAGGAATTACAGGTCAAGACGGAAGCTATCTCGCAGAATATCTTCTGAAATGTGGCTATGAAGTATACGGTTTAATTCGTCGAACTAGTAATCCTAACACAGAACGCATCGAACATATTCTTGGAGACATTCATCTTCTTCATGGGGATATGCTCGACCAAATCTCTCTTGTCACTGCTCTCAAAGCGTGTAAACCAGATGAGGTCTATAATCTTGCTGCTCAGTCTCATGTTGGTTTGAGCTTTACACAACCTTTAGCTACTTCAGAAATTACCGCTATTGGCCCTCTTCGACTCTTGGAAGCTATTCGACAGTCTGGGCTTGCTATTCGTATGTATCAGGCAAGTACAAGTGAACTCTACGGAAACGCCACACAGTTTCCTCAAGATGAGTTAACACCCTTCCAACCACGTAGCCCCTATGGCATAGCCAAGCTTTTTGCACACCATATGGTGAAAAATTATCGTGAAAGCTATGGAATGTTTTGTTGTAGCGGTATCCTTTTTAATCATGAAAGCCCCAGAAGGGGGCTAGATTTTGTGAGCAGGAAGATTGCTAGAGGTGTAGCTAGAATTGCCTACGGACTCGACGAATATATCACACTCGGTAATATAGATTCGTATCGGGACTGGGGTTTTGCTGGTGACTACGTTCGTGCTATGCACTTAATGCTACAGACAACACTTCCATCGGATTATGTGATAGCTAGCGGCGAAACGCATAGTGTACGCGAATTTTTAGAGATAGCTTTTGAGGTTGCTAGCAATGGAGCTGCTGATTATCATGATCATATAGTCATTGATCCGAAACTGTATCGACCCGCTGATGTTTATATGCTTCATGGAAAAGCTAATCAGGCTTTTATAGATTTAGAATGGACACCTCGTTATTCATTTACAGATTTGGTGTATATGATGGTAGAACAGGAGATGACCTATGCCGCTAAAGAAGGGAGCTTCTCGCAAGATAATTTCTCACAATATACGCATAGAGCGAAAAGCGGGTAAGTCTCAGTCACAAGCTATAGCGATAGCTCTCAACTATGCTCACAAAGCAAAGCGATCTTTAGCAAATAGAACGGTGAAAAATAGGTGAGATACATGCTACGGTATACAAACGGATGGGGACACCTCATTATGTCCATCGTTACTATGTTCATAGGTCTGTTCATATATATACACGGCAATGTTGGTCTCGGGTCGGAGATGATCGGTATTATTGTAGCTGCTTGGTTTATCCCAAATGCAGCTCAACAAACAGCTCAACAGATTGCTGAAGAAATAAAGCAAAATACATCACCTCCAGCATAACTAGATATACGTGGTATACTGTAATAAGACTACATTTTCTGCTAACCACACAATCCCAATGGGATGCCAGTTTTAATCATTATCTGGCATCCCTCCCCCACACTAAAATTCTTTCCAGACCCATTCACCCCATTGATCGAGCTCTTGATCAGGATTATTTGGTGCTTTTATCTCCATAACCTGATCAAAAAACTCGCCTGGAGGAACATCCTCACCCGTAACTATACTCTTTTTATACGCTGTTCTCCACTTACGAACTTGTTTCTTTGTATATGACGCTGTACCATCTTGCATGACTGTTTCTAAAAGAGCGTATGCTTCCTTTTTGTCTCTCACACCACGCATTCCATGATTTGCACACTTAAACCCTATAGAACCATCCTTCTTTTCATACTTTAACGCATACATTTTTGTTTTTACGAGGTACCCTGAAGCTTCTGATATTTCCGTTTCAAATGAACCTAAACCCTCATCTGGACAATCATATCCGGCAATAAGCATAAGATCTTTATATGCTTCCATGCCATCAATATTACAGGCTTTAAAAAAGATACTGTCTGTATCTCCTTGAAGAGCCTGCGTACAATAGGCCGCTAAACCGAGTTTAGCTGAAACAAAACCTGTAATTTGCGCACCATGCATAGGAAGGTAAAATTGACCCGATCTGGCTGGTTTTTCTTTTAACACGTCTAACACTGAGATCGTTTCTTGAACTGTTGGATATTCGCTAGTCCAGGCTGAGAATAATTTATCTAGCCCTTCTTCTCCGTCTTTATACGCATCTTGAACTTCTGCTATTCTTTTTTGTGTTGCTATATCTGGAATTTTTAGTACTTTTTGGAAAAAAGACCTCTCATCTATCCAACGAGTTGACACTTGAATTTCTACTAGCTTGCCGTATAGAGAGTTCATTAATAATTTTGACATGAGATACATAGGAGAATCTTTTTCGTTTTTACTTTTTATATCATACACATGTAGTATGAATTTACGTAAAAACGAGTCTTCTGTAGACCCTTGCATATGACATCCTTCGTGAATGGTGTCAATACGCAATCGACCAGATACCACTCCTATAACAATCTCAGGAATTGTAGCCCAGACCTTAGAGAAATCTCCATGTACGTATCTCAATCGTTTACCCTCAAGATCATGAATACGTAAACATGGGTAATATGGGTCATAATTATGACCACTCACACACATTACCCCCCACTGTCCTTTCCATCTTTCGATCTCAAAACTCTGTTCACTAAGTAACTGATAATAACAGGTAGCAGGGTCAGGAATAATCGACATAGCGTGAGGATAAGCGCTACTGATATCTTTTACAATAATATCATCGACAAAAGCTCTCCGTCTGTTAAAAACGCGAGCGCCTGCGTATGTCTTAGCTCCCATTTTATAGACCCACTCAGGAGGAAGATCCCACTCTTCTGGTCCGCCCGCAAATGCTATACGGGCCGCTGCTGATGGAGCTGATACTGGAATAGTACCATCCCGTCGAATAACGATACTTGATCCTTCTTGTCCTGGGGCGATTTGTAAGAGTAATTGAACTGTAGCAAGGTATAGATCGCGAGTAAGCTCAGCATCTTTGCGACTATACTCATAAAATTTCTCCTGTTCATTAGTAGGGAGTTGTAAAAAAGCCTCCCATGTTTGATCGTGATCTGTTTTTTCTATTTCTATCTTACCAGTACTGTTAGGAAGTACCTGCTTAGCCGATTTATCTAAACCAGCTTTCCAATATCCCCACATATCATGACCCAAGACGCGTATAATTTTTCCATCTTTACGCACATTAAATTCAAAATTAGGCGCACCGCCTGCTAATAAACATGTTTTTAATTCTACCTCGTACACTCCAACCTGGATACGAGGGTTATCAAGTTCAGCGGTGGTTACACGCATAAATTGTGGATGATTACCAAACAACCTCGGGCCATCATACTCTAAATTATAAAACACTGCTAAGATAGGTTTAATGGCTTTTCTCGACCCATCACGATGCGCTCCTTTGCCATCATGACGATCTCTTTTTGCCCTTTGTTTTGTATAGGAGGCTTTGTCGTGTTCTGCAAACAATGGAAACAAAATGTCGAATACAGCCGTTATAGCGTAATTATGATTATCTGTTACAATAAGCTCACTCTTATCTTGTAGGTGAACCTGGGTAGTTATCGTGGTTAAATGATTTTTATACATACGAGATTCAGTGTCAATTCCTACAACACGCAGTGAGGATAAAGGCTCATATTCACGAGGACATTTATACGTACCACTGGTTTGGACAGAGACCTTAATTTTTTCACCATTCTTATATGCATCCATTTTAAAATTAGTCATGCCACAAATCTCCTCTCCTGAGCATCAGCTACAAATTCATGTAATTCAACACCCTCATACTCCCAAACATCGTATAAAGCCTCAGCTTCACCAGCTTTGAATTTTTTATATCTATCCAAGTGAGCCTCCGTCGCCCAATACCACTCTTTTGTCGCCGTGGTTCTACCGTTCACCTTCTTTGGAATAACGATATATACAAGAAACATCCTTTCACCGCGAGCATTACGTGCTACAATTCTATGATCCTCATAACGTATGGTTGACCGATCAATGAATTCATTGCGAGTAGTTCGCGTAATAAATTTCTGATTTAGACCTGTCATTCGATGAATGCCAGGCATTGATAGTTGACGGTCATTGAATTGACGATTGAATTCCTGAATCTCTTTAAGACTACTTTTGTTAGTAGGGATTTTCTTGCCTGTACGTTTTTCGACTTTTGCATATCCTAATCGTTTTGCAATTTCCTTGTTCTTTTGTAATTGATTTTGTTGTTCTGCTGTTTTATTAGCAATTGGAGCACGACCTACAACTCGACGAGATGGTTTTATTTGACCTGATGCGATTTTTTGAAATGTGACCTGTCCGACACCTTTTACAGCTAGAAGCTTGACTGCTTTATGAAGACCGACTCTCTGCACCAATTCATTGAGGGTATCTTTTGTGGACATAGTTAGCCCCTTATTGCATTGAAAGGGGATATGTATTATAATATGGATATTGGTAATGCATATCTCAGCGGTAATAACATATCCCTATGATTGCGTTATTGATAAACCAGTTTTGGAGCCTGTATGAGGGGCGGTGTCAAAGCAAATCATACAGGCTAAGCGGTTTTCTTGCGGAGAACTCTTCGACCAAGCCTTCTACCCGTCACCACACCATCAACATCTTCTGGCAGAACACCCAATCCCCGACAGATTTTAGTTAGCGTGCTGGGGAATATTGCACGCCCTAATTCTGCTTGTACCACAGTCGTAGCCGAAAGTCCTGATCTAGCAGCTAATTCTGCTTGGCTGATATTTCTTTCAAGACGCAGATCTGTGATGGATTTCCTTGTACTCATATTGTATCACTCCTTCAAGGATGAGAAAAACTAAGTAGATTTAACTCTTATCTATAGGTAGTATACACTATGGTGGACATACTGTCA
>ERZ1292642.383-Hain-H14-01um-R1-383-length-26809-cov-6_pt2 | contig 21293 bp, 26 predicted proteins | sample MGYA00564403_ERZ1292642 | MGnify/ENA primary metagenome ERZ1292642 (study PRJEB36523, sample SAMEA6512643) | groundwater metagenome | collected 2019-01-09 | study: AquaDiva: Metagenomics assemblies of 32 groundwater samples | reverse complement strand
CCGCGTTCATGTCGATGTTGATGGCGTCCCCGGTTGAGGTCGTATCCATCTGGAAGTCGAGAACATGACCGGAGATGGCGCCCGTCAAGGTGAACTGCACCAAGTTTGCCGATCCGGTCGCGTCCGAGGCGACTTCGACCATAGGCTGAGTTCGGACACCGGAACCTTCCACATGGAAACCGGTCATTGCAACACCGGAATCAAGATTCAGGAAAATTACATTTCCCGTGCAGGCCGCAGTAGTGGCGAAATCCAACACGTTGCCGGTGTAGATGCCCGTGAGATCAATGTCGAAAAGACTGGTTGTGCCAGTCGATGCGTCATTGAGATCAAAGACAGGAATATCGCGCAGACCTGCTCCACGAACAACTTGAATCGCCGTCGTATCAAGACCATCATCGGCATCAAGCGTGATCTTCGCGGCGAAAGACGCCGAGGAACCGTTATAGGATTCCTGGTAGTCGAACGCCGTTGATGCACCGGAGCCAGACTTGTTGTAGTCGATACCGCTATGCGTTCCGGTCGAATCGTCCGTAAACCGGAGATCAGCTCCAGTTCGAGCCTGCGTGGAACTATCGAGATCGATACCGATTCCAGCAATCGCCGAACCCATGTCGATGTTGATCGCGATGCCGGTTGCGGCAGCGGTGAAGTCAATGTCGATGAGGTTGCCTGAACCGGCACCTGTCTTATTGAGTTCAATCATGTTCGCCGCTGCAGCTGTCGAGTCGTTCATTACGATCGCACCGTTGTCGAACGTAATGGTTCTGCCATTTTCGTACGCTTCATCAAGCGTACCGGAACCACCGGAACCGGTGGATTCAAGATTCACTCCATCAGCAGTGAGAACACCGTTCAGGAAATAAACCTTGTTCGTAGTTGTCGCAGGTGCACTTGTAAGGTTATCCAATTCCAGCGCCACCCCCGCGTGTACGCCGTTGGCGTATTTCGTACCGCCACCCGAAGAGAGAGGCATAGGTTATAAACGCTAGATTGAATTAAGCATTAGTGCCGAGCGAACCGGCGGCATAACGAGCATCGTTATGACCATAGTCCATACCGAAGATCGAAGAGACATAAATGTTCTTCGTCTTATAATCGGGATAAGGCTTATCGAGTTCGACATTCTGTGAAGTACGAACTTGAAGACCTGTTTCTGGACCTTTAGCGCCCATATCGAAGCCCCACCAATAAGCGGCCGAAGCATTGGTGACATAAGGAAGCATTACGACATTGAACGCCCCGAACGGAGCGCCATCATTCTCCGCACTGGCTGGAACTTTATTTTGTTTCAAAGCGCCATTGATTTCCATTGCTCGGAAGCTAATAGAAGAACCCTTACGGAAAACAAGCGTGTCGTAATTGATATCCATGAGATTGCCTTTTGGATCGCGGATCAAGGAACCTGTTCGCCATAATGCTTTCAGGGCATCGTCGGCGAAGTCCATATTTGAAGTAGTTCCATCGCCAATCACGTTACTCCATGAGGCGCCGGAATCTTCGCGAGTATGGGCTGAATCGATAAATTCCACCGCATCACCACCGGTTACCGTCTTGGTCCAGTTGCCTGAATCATCGGAAACGGTATATGAACCGACATTGTTGATGGAATTTTCAAGGTACTCGGTGAGCAAACGCTCCTTTTTGCGTTGCGCGGCACGAACTAGGTCCTGCACCACGCCTTCGAGCTTGCGCTTTTTGATGCCGAATTTCCATTCCTGCATCGTGAATTGCGCCATTTTGCCATGAAAAACCTGTGTATAAGTTTTGTCATAGCCCTGTACTGGACTTTCACTCGTAATGATCGCATTCTCGACAAGTCGCGCCGCTTCACCGAATCCGGAAAGTGACGAATCCTTGTCGTAATAATCTTCTGTCTGTTCTTCGTTGTACAACTTTAGAATGTCACCAGGAACCGCGAGTTTCGACATTCTAGGATAAATACGCTGGATGGACACGTCGATAAGATCGGCTGCTGTCCCCAACGTCATTGGTACTGGCATATTAAGTATTGATCTTATCTATGAATTAAGTAGCATCAGGATTGATTCCGATACCTGGAACAACGACGCCGCGAATACGAAGATCGGCAGCCGTACCCATCGGAGTCAATTGAACAACACAGGCTTCTTCGGAAGTGTTATCAGTGCCGGTGTTATTCACCGTATTGGTATCGGTTAGAAGCATCCGATCACCGTTGTCAGCTGCGGCGGAGTTGTTTGCGGTTTCGCAGGCCCAAACTTGACCTGGAACAACCAATGTCGCCATGACAGCGGTAGCCGACGAGGCAACCGTTTCCGTAGCTACGGCTTTCAATTGCCAGTGCTCCGTAGAGGCGTCGGCATCCGTCCAGTTTGCGGCTCCCACATCCAATTCCAACATGTCACCCAAGGTGACAGCATTGCTGGAAACTGGAAGTTGAAGATCGTTTTCCACCACGCTTGATGAAAGCAGGTGAAAACCACCAGGAGTTGCCATAAGATTTAATACTTTTAATTATGAAAACATTTCCTCTATCTCTTCCTTGCTATAGCCGGACAGGCCGCCTTCTGCGGCGATCTTCGAAAGTTGTTCCATCTTTTTAGATTTGACGCCGGTTGATTTCGATTCCCCGCCTCCGCCACCCATGGATGTCTGTCCAGAAGCGGCGGCTTTTTTCCTAGCGATGATATCGGCAATCTTCTTCGAATCAGTTGATTGAGAAGTTCCAGAAATCGTACGATGCGCGCGCTCAAGAAGTTGATTGAAGTTTTTGGGATCCTCCGGAATCTTATAGAGATCAAATTCCGCTTTTATGGCATTCCAACGAAGATCATCAGAATCATTTTCGGGTTTATATTCCGGATGCGAATCGAGAAATTTCTTAATCTCTTCACGCTTCACGGATTCATAATGCCCTATCCGAGCTTTAACTTCGCGCTGTTCGATCTCTTCCGATTTGGCATACCCCAAAGCGGATGCAAGTTGCTCGAAATAAGTGATGTCTTCTTGGCGGAACTTTGAAAGATCCGGCTTCTCCTTCTTTTTTTCAATCTTTCCTTCCTCTTGCGACTGACGCGTTCGTTTCAGTTCAGCCAGTTCCTGAGTCTTCTTCGTATAGTCCTTATGAAGAAGAATCGGATCGTAGCCGGGATGGTCCTTCTGATACTCTGAAACTTTTTTTCCGATGTCAAAAATCTGTGAAAGATCATCTTTCGAATACTTAACGCCTTCGATTTCGACGGAATCATCTTCTTGGCCCTTTTGAGGCTGATCTTTTCCATCTTCCTCTTTGGCGTCTTCCTCTTTCTGAGACTCATCTTCTTCAGAGATTTCTTCCTCCTCCTTCTTTTCTTGAGGCTGAGATTCATCTTCTTCGGAAGTTTTCGTCTCTTCGTCATCCAAATCCTCAACGGAAGTGATGACTTTATCCTCTTCTTCTGTCGGCATAAGGCTCCATAAATAGTTAAAGGTTACTTGAATGTTTCATGTGAAACATTAGAGTCCCGGTATCAGGTTGGCCCGTTTAAGAAAAGAACACCTTGGTCTTATCCGACGCAAGGCGTCCCGTATGCGGAGTTTCTTCGGCTCCTGGAAGACCCTCAACATAGAGGACGCTCTGCGTCCAATCTTGTAGGAGCCTGATTTTCAAACCTATTTTACATCTTTTTCGAAAAAAGAGATAGCGTTTTGATTAGCCCATTTCACGCAACGGTCAAAAACTCTTCTGGCATAATCCTCTTTACATCTTTTTCGAAAAAAGAGATAGCGTTTTGATTAGCCCATTTCACGCAACGGTCAAAAACTCTTCTGGCATAATCCTCGGCTCCGGACAATCCTTCATTGTATGAAAGAACTTTCGTCCGATGATCCATGATTACCTTCTCTCCTCGATCGTTCACTTCATCAGGAATTTCCCTTAAATGAGTGGGAGGGACAATGAGAAGATCAAAATTCCTACCGGTCTTATTAGGAACCGTAGAAACTTCAAACTGACAATTTTCAATACTTCCTTGACCAAGAATCCTTCTAACGGCATTAACCAAAAGTTCTTCCTTTCCGGGCGTAGCCGGTTTTGTTTCCTGATCTTCGGGATGAGGAGACTCCACTGGCCTCATTGATTCCGTATAGCTTTCCACTTTGTTCAGACGCTCTGAAATTAATCCTGTCGCTTCGACAAGATTTTTGATCGCATCGCTCATCGTAGAGAGCGTGGTAAGAATCTCCACCGCCTCCTGAGGAGACTCTTCTTTCCTGGGACGACCGCGTTTCTTGCCGATTGTCAGATCAGGCAAGTCGCTCAAATCGTCTTCCTGCATCACTTCCTGATCCTTCACTTCCGTCATCGGATCAATCGATCCGACTGCGATTGGTGAAACCATAAATATCGCTTAATTTTTAACCTACTGTATCCGTGGAAGAAAGAACGGGCAAAGAATCGGCATTCAAGGGAACATCGAATGATCCAGTGAATTTGATTGTTTGACCTTTCAAAACATCTTCCAGGACCTTGATAGTGAATTCCTTTCGGAACTGATGGATTCGAACGGATTTTACTGGGATTAAATTGTCCTGTTCTTCCTCATTTCCGAGATAGAGAGCGAGTTTGATTAAAGCGCTCTTTGGTATTAAAGACTCTTCGTCTCCAAAACGTAACTTTACATACCGACAATCAGAGACAGAATTCGTCCAATTTATAAGAACCTCGACTTTTTCTTTTCCTATTGTAGGTAATTGAAACTTTTCTGGCCCTTTAATCATACACCAAAATCTTGTCTTTTTTACGAAGGTTATCCACAGCCCATAATGGTTGAAGATTCGTGTAATGAAAACACGCTTTCTGTTGTTCGGAATTAGATAAATCAAACATTGCACATGGAATAATATGGTCGATATGCCAACCAACTCTTCCATAATTATTCCAATTCATATCTGATTTGAATTGAGATTCAATATATTTTTTTAAAAATTCAACTGAACAACCAAAGAGTTCCGAAGACTTCTGTAAAGAGCCGCCTTTTGTGATTGAACGTATCCTATTTCTTAAAATTATGCGTAGGCGAAAAGAAACATCTTCACTATACTTCTTTCTCCTCCATAAAGAATAACGATTTCTCATTGATTCTCTATTTTTTTGATAAAGAGAACGATTATAAGCTCTATTTTTTTCAATATTCTTATTATAAGCTCTTCGACGGTTTTCACGTTTTTTTGAAATATTCAATAAATATAACTCTTTCCGTCTCACCCTCAACTTCTCTTTATTTTCTTCTCGATATACCTTTCTTTTCTTTTCTAAAATTTCTTTATTTTTAGTCCTATAAATTAAATTTAACTTTTTATGACACTCGCGACATTTATATTCCAAACCATCAGATGCATGGTTATTTTTACAAAAATCAGAACTCTCTTTTTCAATGAGACAATCAATGCATTTTTTCTTCATACCCCATGAGGAAAGAATAAGTCTTGCAAATCCCTCATCACTTCCAGCTTCCCATCCCGTCGATAGACCTTTTTCAGGGTCTCATCAGAAGTATCCCCAATGAGAGTTTCGACAGCATAACGCTCAGTAAAATGTTTCAGAATGATCTGAACAAAATCAGCATTAACATTACAGAGTTCCTTAGCCGCGCGTTTGGCATCGATGGGAATATTGGGGTGCATAAATCTCACTATAGCACTTTAGCGCCTTTTGAAATATTATCTTTTGCCCACAATGGTTGCAAATTCATGTAATAGAAGCATTCTTTTTGCTGTTCTAGATCAGAGAGATTAAAAGAGGCACATGGTTTAATATGATCGATATGCCAACCTTTATTACCCCAATTTTTCCATGACATTCCTGGTTTGAATTGGGATTCAAGATGAATTTTAAGTTCATCAACAGAACAACCAATAAGATCTAATACTGAAGACTTCTTTGAATTCCTAGACACAGCCTTATAGAAACGTGATCGAAACAACATTCTGAGTCTAAAATCCAGATCATCAGTAAAACGCTTCACATAATATTCATGATTCCATTCAGGATTCTCTTTATGCCATTTCTTTTCATATTTTAATCTATACTGCCTATTTTCATGAGACCACTCTTTATTCTTTTCAAGAATAGATTCTCTATTTTCTATATAATATTTTTTCCTTAAAACCTTTAATTTCTCTTGATTTTTTTCTCTCCATTTTTTTGAAGTTAAGGATATCGAATCCTTATTTTTTTTATAATATTCACGATTATGTTCTCTACTATAATTAGGATTTTTCTCATGAAACTTCTTCATCTGATCCCGACAAAGATTCTTATTATTATGATAATATTTTTTTCGAGAAGCGCGTATGCACTCCTTACATGATGGAGTAAATCCAGAAGAGAAATATTTTTGTTTATAAAAATTCTCAACTGACTTTATCTCAAGACATCTGGTACATTTTTTTGTCTGGTTTTCCATACCAGACAACTATAACATACTGAATTTTTATTGTCAACTACGAGGGATAGACAAATTTGCAGTCTTAGCAGCGGGAAGACTATTCTGCCCTAAAACACTTGTCGTTACTCGTTCCGCTCTTTCGGTATTAAAACCTTCTGGACCCAAAGCCTCTTCAATCCCCCCTTCTGGATTCATAGGACGACCAACTGGATTTTGCGGCTGGACCGGTGACGGGAGAGTTCCATCATCAACCTGTTTTAAATATTGAAGCCAATGTTCCGGAAAAACATCTTCAATATTCATTCCATAAAGTTTCGCAAGTGCACGAGCAGGTTTTGCAGCAATTTCTGGCGGCTTAAATAGGAGAGGTATGAGTAAATTATATCCTTCCAGTTTTTTCGTCCGTTCCAACGTCGGCGTGATTGAAAGAAGCGAATCAGCCACTACATGAATCTTTCCGCGCCAGTCAAAAGTCTCACCAGTGACAATGACTTCTTGTTTGCCAAGCGAAGATAGCGCCTCACCAGAAGGCGTTTCCTGCAAAGACAATTGCTCCACCCGATAATCACCGCGGAAGACGCGAGGATTTTCCGGATTGGATTCATCGAACCAGATGTCGAATGATGCTTTCGGCGCCTTGGGATCCGAAGCTGATTTCTCTTTGACTTTTTGAAGTTCCAATACCACCGCCTGAATTTCATCTGGATCCACCAATTCAGTTACGCGTGGCAAAGAGTAATTCTGTTTTTGAAGCTCAAACATAACTTCCGCGTCCCAGCGCAAAAGCTGAGTGATGGAAGCGATAGGGGTAGCTAAACGAGCTAAAGCCGCATCCTTTGCCAGATCGATCTCAAAGGCCGTGGTCTTCGAGAGTTCCCCGCCCAAAGGTTTAGTGATACCGGAAGCCTCGTCCGTTCTCGCTCTCTGTGTTTCGATCGCTTTCCAGGAATCAGCGCCGGGACCGGGAATGTCCAAGAACGTAATCGACTTCGGATCGGAAGTCTTATAGGCGCGGTCAGGACGCAAATGCACGTCGCCCGATTCCCCGCCTTCCACTTCAAGTTGTCCTTGGTAAAAAATCGATTTGTAGATCGAGAAGCGTACTTGGTTCATGGTCATCGATACAAGATCATCCAGGAGTTTTCTATCCGGTCCCATCATCTCAATCGGTCCCAAGCCATAAGGATTCTTGCGCCCACGTGGGAGCCAGGAGGCCATACGGACGGAAAGCTCTTTGTGATTCCAAGGGAGATGTTTCTTTAGAAGCGGCTTCTCATTGGCCACGACATAATACAAATCCAAATCCTTATGTTCCAGATACGAACATTTTACCCAGCGATCACCCTCGTAGCCGGGAACGGACGTTGGAATGATGGCATTGAAAAATTCCGGCTTAGCATCGTTCTTGAACAATCGATAGAAGGTATCGAAATCATAAACCTTATCGTAAGAAACATATCGCATGGTCCGAGGTTTGAACGGAACCGTAGAAGGATCAATCCAAACATCGAGCGGCGAAAGCGATTCTCCAACCGTCTGATCAATCTCCACCAACGGCTTCTCGATGTAAGTTTCCTCACCAGTCGAAAGATCAATCGTATCGACCATACTCACCTGACGGGTATACTTGTCATAAAACCGCCGCCAGAAAGTCGTGCCGTAGAGAATGTTGTAAAACCAAAGCATTACGTACTGCTGCCGCGTCTGGTCATCGAGCCAATCTTCTTTACGGAGAGCGTTCAAGACCGGAGTACGGGAATGATAAAGTTCATTGTCGGAATCCCAAAGCACGTCCGGCGTCCGCTGGGTCATAAGCGCCAGAGCGGTATGCAACTTTACGGCCATCAGCGGCTCCTTATGATCAACTAGGCCATCCTCATCAGTCTCGGCAAAAAATCTCGTCGGCGTAGCATTGCCATCGGTATCAAGTTCGTATTGGGCAAACACGCGAAGCTCATCGATAGTGGCGGGGAGATATTGTTTTTCAATGCCTTGCCATAATTCCTCCATCGCCTCTCCATGGCATTGCTTCCTAAAATTTTCCATGTTATCGCGCAGGTCTTTGTAAATGTCAAAATTGAAATCATTGTAAGTGAGCGGTCTTTGGCGTTTGAAAATTCGATCCTTGAATGTTCCTTTCGGATCGGGATGAATAGAGGGCATAAGATTTATGTCTTATAAGTTCCGACAATATAATCGGAGTGAACGAGAAGGAAAGTATCCGATCCATCACGAAATTCTTGAGCTTCAAGAGCGTGAAAAACGACATGGGATCCGACGATGAAATCGGATGAACCGGAAGAAACAATCTCGGCATGAATCAGGAAATCATCCGAGTTCTCTTCCACTTCGAATCCGGAATCAGTCACGGAATCGACCACGGCTTTGCGGACGACGATGAAACCTTCTCGCGGAATAAAATTTTCAACTTTCATATTCGCACTCTTTGAATTATTTTTTTACGGGCTTTAACGCGATCAGTGAACCAGTCGGGGACTCCACCATCGTCAACGCGAGGTTTCGGAGTATGAGCGCCGCGAAGGGTAAGAAGGAAGTAACGAAGCGCATCGACGCAATTATGAACGACAATTCCATTATGAATTGTAAAATGCGCTGTACTTGGAACCGTTAGGTCGTAAACCTTTTCTCTTCCGAACGGCCACTTGGCGACAATTGAGACCGCAGTATTTCGATCTCCCCGCGAAACCAACAGGTGTCGAATACCGCTTACCACACACAATACACTCTTTTTCAATACGCTTCCAGTTTTTTGAAGAACTTTTCGCGTGTTTACTATGCCATTTTCTTCCAGTTTTGGATCTATGCCAAGCGGAAGCGAGAGGACGAATTTTTTCCATGTGCTTCCGATTTCTCTCAATTTGCTTAGAAGTTTTTGGAAGATTGGCGTGAAGAACAAGATGCTTTTTCGCAGAAATCGCTTCAAGATTTGAAAGATTATTATTAGATCTGTCATGGTCTTTATGATGAATGTGAATGCCCTTCGGCGCTTTCCCATTCTTAGCTTCCCAAACGGCGATATGCAGCCGACGACCATCTTTCTGAAAATATTTACCGCAAAGATAATACCTTTGGCCGTTAAATTCCTGAATAGTTTCAGATATGATCCGTACCATATATCGGATCGTATCAAAAGGTCTATCTTAATGTCAATATCGCGTAATTCTTTCCATCCATTTATTGTAAAAAAACGATGATCCGGAGTACAGATGATTATTTCCCCTGTTGATAACTCAATTTTCCAAACCTCGGTTTCACGAGTTTGACGAACGGATCTGGCTCGTTCGAACCCGGACATCGTATTCACTAAAGGAAATTTTCCAACTAATGAATCAATTCGTTTTTTGCCCCAGAACGTATCGATAAGAGTCGAGCCGACGAAACAATGATCTTCCTGTGAACTATCCAAATCTTCGGGATTTGTCCCATGCGTAAGCGTGGGGATGGTTCTCGCAAGATTGACGCAATTTCTAAAAATCTTGATCCGATGACTTGCTAAAACTTCGTGAAACAAGGCCCATCCCGGAATCCGTTTATTGGATGACGGCAGGATCGGAACTCCTTCCCGATGATAAATTTGGGCATGAGATTCACCGGCGCCGGTTTTGGAAAACATACTTGGGTCCGCCGCGTACCACTCAATCTTCTCATCTCCTGTCATTTCAATGATAGAGCGAGCCTGCTCCGAGGTCGTCATCTTCGTTCCATACATCTCCCGATACGCATGAATAATACCATCATTATCCACCGCGAACCAGAGGGCGGCCGCCGGAGCGGTATAACCATAGTCGATTCCGACATACCGACGCCAGGATTCGGGTATAGAAAAGGCATCTACCACATGAACATCCGGATTCCAGGTGGAGAAAAACTGTCCCTCATACACGTCCCATGATCCGTAAAGAAGAGCTTTCTGCGTCTTCTCATCCTGAGAACGCATTCGAAGAACATACTCCGGATCGGCTTTCAGAAGTTTGGCATTGCACCACAAGAGGGCGGGAATGAAAGCGCGAGTTAGTTTGGAGTTCTTATCCTTCCAAACCTGATACGACCTCTCTTCAAAAGCCGGTTCACCGAAGCGAAAATCATCCGGAAGATTCGAAAAATCGGTATAGACCTGATGATTAGCAAGCCAGCCATAAGCGTAATCGTAAGGAAGAGGGAGACCGTCAGGAGAGAGACCGATGGGGACATCGGTCTCGTCTCTTTGAAAATCCACGAAACGCTCGCGCACCCACCCATGTCCTGCGCCGGAAGGATTGGTGGCGGCTCGGACCATGCGTGGCACCGGTGTCGTGCCGCGACAGCGAGTGAAGAGATACTCGTACTGGGACTTCGCAAAGGAGGTCAATTCATCGAAACCAATGTAATCGTATTCTGATGACTTGTGCTTCTCCTTGTCATCTTCTCTCTGAAGATGTGAAAGATAGAGAACGGAACCATTTGGAAAATTCCATTCCAGTCCTTGGTTCCTGGACTTGGCCGCGGAGTAGATGAAATAGGACACACGGGGGACGAGAGATTTTTGGATCTCCGGGAAGGTGCGGCGAAAGAGAATGGCGCGATAGTTCGGGTACTTGACACAGTTGGCCACGGCCTGAACGATGAGGGCTTCACTCTTGCCTCCACCGGCCGCGCCTCCATATAGCAACTCAAAAGCAGGACAAGTAAAAAAAGCGGTCTGTGGCCCTTTCTGCGGCTCCCAGGTGATGTTTATGGATTTGGGTTTGGAGGGCATACTTGACAGTATAGCAGATGCGGGGTATACTTCAGATATAAGTCGTATAACAGTATTGTATGACTCAATACAATTGGAGACATAAAGTATGGGAAATTTTACAAAAATTAGAATTGAAAGATCGAAAAGCCTTTGATGAATGGATGATTCGACGCTATAAGTATGGTTTGTCTTGTAATGAAATTTCAGAAATCATCGAAGAAAAAACTGGAATACATTACACAGAACGCAGTGTACTGCGACGACTTATTAAGAACGGAATAACAACACGAAAGGGGGGAGAGGCATTTCAAAACGCAATCAGACGCGGAAGAGTAAAGTGGCAATTACGAGAAGCGAGACGGAAGCGGATGAAAAAAAAGGCGCTATCGCCGAAACTTCGTATGCAGATTTTTGAAAGAGATGGATTCAAATGCGTGTTGTGCGGAAGTAAGGAGGAACTTCAGGTGGATCATATCGTTGCGCGAATTCATGGAGGCGGGGATGAGGAAGCGAACTTGCGGACGCTGTGTTTGGAATGTAATAATGGAAAAAGATTGTTGAAAAAAGAGGGAAATATAGTTGGAGGATTGGTGAGCGGGAAAAAAGAGTGAGAAATGGGAAAAATTATGCGAGTGTATATGATAGTTTTTTTTTCCTCGCGCGGAAGTACCCCTCCCCCTTCGACCTCGCGCACTTGACTTCTGCTCTTCACGCACCGGCTCTTGCTCCCACCCCCTCCACACACACACCCTCTCACGGGCACTCACCTAAAAATTCGGGCACTCGATAAAAAACCCCTGTATTCTTAGTGGCGTAAAAAATATAAAGGACGACACTAGAACAAAGCACCACTAACATTAGCGGTGCTTTTCTTTTTATGTGTCCGTCGAACAACTGACAAGATTTTAACTATTGCTCCTCTGCCTTGACATCTATTATCGTCTCCTCTCGCGCTGTGCCTGGGAGATTGAAGGTGAGATTGATGGAGCCGGAGCGGCCTCCATGTCCTTGCTCATCACTGTAGAGACCGAGTATGCGGCCGAGCTCTTTGGTGGCGTTAAGTTGTGTTGATTCTTGTCTATCTTCTCTTGATAACTGATTGAACTTTCCAACAATATACTCTTTATTCAGACAAGTCACAGCTAAAATTCCCCTTATTGCCTCGCGAACCCCAGGTTTGCTTAGCATTCTGTGCTGTTCTGTCCATGCGACCGTCTCTTTCATCGCAGGCCGAACTGCCATGAGCGCTCTCGTTCCGTTACCGCCATTTTTTATATATTCATTTACAAAACAAGTCTCTCGTACTGTCAACCCTTCGTACGGCGACAACCCACGAGACAGCTCACGAGGAAGATTTTGCTCTTTTGATTTTTCAATCATCATCGTCGCCGTCTGTTCACTCATACTTGACACTTTTTTTTAACTTATCCACAATAGCCCTTGACAGACTTGTGACATTATGTTACACTTCCATTGTGACGATTAAGCGTCACGCTTCAATCGCGGCCGAGGCCAATCGTACTTCGCGGCTTTACACCTGCATTGTACGCCAAACCTCGGCACTTGCCTAGACGATCAAGAGCCGGTGCCCCACTTTTGCCCTTGATCGTCAACCGGAGGTCACCAAATGTCCCGTCCCCGCTTCTACCTCGTCACGCTCCCGACCCTCTCGTTCCTTCTCTCATGGAGTATCTCGCTCGCATACGCGGGCTAGGTGCTTCATAGGCCGATCACTTCGGCCTCTCCTCTCATCGCACAAGCTTTTAGGCCGCATGGCCACATAGCACTTGCGAAATGAGAAGAGATAAATTATTAAAAAAGAATATATGTACGGAATGAAAAATCCGCGCCACAACTGTGCGATTCTTTCTCCACAAAAATGGTGTAAAGATAAAACGAAAAAATGTCCGTGGTCTACCCCTTTCGTGACAATGCCGCCGCACAAGCGCATAGGCAATCGCCAAATAGCATTTGCGAAGCGAAGAGATAAATTATTTACTTCTAACTTATGACCAACCAAACCAAAACCCAAGAAGAGAAGGCCCGCGACTATCTCAAGGGCCGAATTGAGAACGCAAATAAGGCTCTCACCCTCGAACCCGACGCTGAAGATGGCGCGGACTTTTTGCATCAGAACATTCTCGCGGCTACGCCCGAAATCGTTGTTACCATCGAGCTTTCATGGGGCGGCCCTGCTGATGGCTTCTTGTTTTACTTCAATGGCGACAAAGAACTGGAAAAGATCACTTATTACTTTTCCGACTGGGGCACTTACGATGAAATCACCTTGTCGCGCGAAGATCAGGAAATCATAGAGCAAATCTATGGCGAAATCGCACTATCTGCTTGTGAAAACTATAACGTCTAACTTATCCAATATGCAAACTATCTCAATCAATCTCTATACCTTCGATGAACTCTCTGATAAAGCAAAACAAAAAGTCCTTTCCGATCTGTCTGACATTAATGTTGACTACGAGTGGTACAATAACGAACTCGACAATCAAGAAGATGAACTTATTGCCATCGGTTACAAAGACCTCGACATTCAATTTTCCGGCTTCTGCTCGCAAGGTGACGGCGCGTCATTCACCGGCTCCGTCGATCTTCATAAACTTAACAAACATCTCAAACTCGATCTGCCCGGTTCGCTCCTCGATCTTTTCGATGAAGGCGAACTGCAAATCTCCATCGTCCGTGATACGCACCAGTATTATCACGAAAGAACAGTTAGCGTTGAAATCAGCGGCAATCTTCCCGCTCAATACGACAATACTCTCGCCGATCTTCAAGAAAAAATCACCGCCCATGTCCGCGAATGCTCAATCGACATCTATAACAATCTCGAAAAGCAATACGAAAACCTGACAAGCGAGGAGGCGATCATTGAGACGATCAATGCTAATGAATACACTTTCGAGGCCGACGGTAAAATGAGAAACGAATAAAATCCTATGCCCTCCTCATCCACCCCCATCCGCTATCGCCTCTCATGGCGGTCACTCAAAAGAAAACAAACGCGCGCCGCGCTCCTCACTCTCGTCTCTCTTCTATCCGTCCCCCTCATCATCTCTTTGCTCCTCCTTGCTTTCTCCATCTTCGCCGCAAAACCCTTCATCGTCTCCTCGCTCTTTTTCCTCTTGATCCTACCGGCCTTCATCTTTCTCAACGCGCTCCTCATAAGCGCAGTCATCGCCGCGATCCGTCGCCTCCTCTCCTGACCGCCTAAACGCCCCGCACAGGGGCGTTTAGCTTTTAACGCCGCCTAACCCGACTTCCGCCCTAAAACCTCTCCTACGTCATTCTAGGGCTCCTACATCCACTCCACCCTCTCCGCTACAGCCTCCAAATCCTCGCGCTTGACGCTCCGCCGCCCTTTCGCCACCTCCGCTCCCTTGAGCGCGAGCCAGGCCTCTATACGCACGAACAGAACCTCTACCACCCCGCTTCCCTTCATCCAGTATCCGATCACCAGATAACCTCGGCTCCGTGGAGCCAGCCAAAAACAATCAAATGGCTTTGCGCCAAAGGACATATCCGATATTTTCCAATATAAACCCATATCCTCCACCCGAACTAGAGCGGCTTCCTGATGCGGCGCCACTCTTTGAAACGACAAGCAAGGCCACGAACGACATCCGATGTCGTTCGATTTCCTCATCGTTCCAATGACGAACTTCAATTCAAACGCAACACTGACATCGCCGAAAAACTTCCGCCCCTCCTCGGAGAGCCAATGTCCGAACCTCGTTTGAAAATCCGCCTCTTTCATAAAAGCGTTGGAGAAGAAGTGCACTCTCTATATAGCAACTATTTTCATTTACTGTAACAGCACAAAAAAAAACTTGCGTTGCTAATGGAAACTAGTAATTTTATTGAAAACACCAATGAATGGAATATATGGAAGTTAGTGGAGGTAGAAAACATACCCCAACTCCACCGATATTTATGCTAATCTTAGCTTAAAAAACATACTCGTGGAGTCAGTGGAACTACTTTTTGTTACCTTGTGTGAAAACATTAAAGAAAAAAAGTTGCGTTATAGTAGTAACATCACATCATCGATTTATTGGGCTTTTTCACAAATCGACTCCTAGCTCCCCTTGTGGACAACTCCACTTCTTGCCACTTCCTCCTCTATATGATATCATTTTCATGTTTTTCACGCTGTATGATTCAACCAAGAATTCCATTGAGGATCGTGGTTAGAGCAATCTCCACGCCGTATACAGCGGGTGAAATCCTCAATGGAATTTTTATTTGAATCATATCTGTATGGAGAAAACACAGCTTAAAGACGCTTTCCTCTCATATTTGGAGGCAGGATGGCATCCATTCCCTTGTGTGGTTTTTGAAACCCGCGATAAGGATGGAACCATCAAAAGAGATAAATTACCGCTTGTTGCTTGGAAAAAATATCAAGAAATCGCGCCTTCAAAGAATGAAATCGACAGTTGGGTCAACTCTCCCAGGGCAAAATTCATGGGCCTGGGCCTTCCAGCCGTCTCCACCACCGTTATTCTTGATTTTGACCAAATAAATGGCTCCCCGAATGTCAGTGACTTCCTAGACGCCCTGATTGGTGGAATGTTTACTGTTACCGCCTCTGGCGGCCTCCATTACTTCTTTAATTCCGACAATCCGTTCTCAAATGCCACCAATATCTTTAAGAAAAACAAGAAGAATGGCGACACCATCGTCGATATCCGAGCTTCAGGTGGATATGTTGTCGCCGGACCCACCGAACTATGGAGCGAAGACCCTTTTGCTTTAGGCGCCGCGCCGATTCTAAAAGCAAAATATCGTACTGAAAATATCGCCTCCCCCTTCTCCCTCCCCCCTCTTCCGCGCATTTTTGCCGAACAGATCGAATTCGTTGCTGAACTTCCGAAACGCTGGACGGAGATATCGTCCGTCATCAATCAAGGCTCGCGGCATGATGTGGCGAAGTCTTTGATTGGGCGCTTGCTCTCAAATATCAAACAAGCCGAGGATGTTGAATTGGCCCGGCGCACGTTCTATGATCTCATGTATAAGAAATTTGATGGCGAATTGGAGGAAAAAGAAGTTGAGTCCATTTTCGATTGGGCGCTGGGCGAGGAAGAAAAGAAGCGTACGCCAGGCTGGCGGGATGCTGCCCCACTTATCCGAAAAATCAAAGAAGAAAAGAAACACGATCTGAAATTCGAAGAGGATATGGCCTCCTGGAATCACATCTCCTTTGCCGGAGCCGAACAGATTGAAGATATCGTCTCTTTCATTCTTCCCGATAATAAGAAAATTTCTCTTTCCGCCGCCGATATTCTATCTCTCTCGAAATTCCGAGCGGCTTTCTTCTCTTCTACCACCATTCTCTTGCCCAAGATTTCCCAAACCAGTTACGAACGATTTATAAGATCGATTTCGATGAAGCGCATTTTGGATCAGGGCCTTTCCGTCTCTGAAACGGTGGAAGAAGCGCTTCAGAAATGGATTGCTGAATTGGAATTCTGCGCCGATAACAAAGAAGCCCTACTCTCGCTCGAAGACCGTCCTTGCGTCAAATTTGAAGGTAATGGAAAAGTTCTGCTCTTTTTCAAATTCTTGCCTTTCACCACCTATATCCAGCGTTTGTTGTTCGGAACCAAGCGGACCCAAGTTTCGGAAGCTCTGAAAGATCTCGGCGCGCATCCCTCCCGTACGAATAAATTCAATTTTTGGATTTATGAAAGAATGGTTGACTGAAATGCCGCCTCACCCCTTTGATGTCGCCCGTACCTGGCTTATCTCCGCTTCGGCTGGTTGCGGTAAAACCCGGTCGATAGAGAGGACTATTGAGGAACTCTTAAAGCGCGGGACAAAATCAGAAGAGATAATGTATCTCCTCTTCAATAAGATTCCGGGTGAAGAGTTTAAAGCAAAATTCATGGCCAAGGGCATAAGCGAAGATTCGATGCGCTGGTGGGGAACTCATCATGCCATCGCGTATCGACTCATGCGAAAAGAGACGGGAAACTTCAGAGTCTTGTCGGGAAAAATGCTCAAAGAATGGGGAACTCCCTTCGGTTATCGGTTCTCCGATGAGAAAACTGACGAGTTTTCCGTTTCCTGGACAAATGAGACGCTCTCTTCCTTAGAGCGCAAAATTTTTGATTGCCGAGAAGATTCACTGACTAATTCGGAACAAAAACTACTTGATCGCCTTGAGGATGAACAGCGCTCATCTCGTCGTTTTCTTCATACCATGTATTTGCGCGGCGCTCTTTTAAGAGATTTATTTCCAAAAGAAGTTAAATACGTTTTTGTTGATGAGGGTCAAGATAATGGCCGAATACAATTTGATTATTTCAAACGCTTACTTGAGAGAAAACAAATACTTGGTTTCATGGTGGCTGGGGATGATAAACAGGCCATCAATGGATTCAAAGGATCATCAGCGGAAACTTTTCTCAACTTTCCCGCCGACAGATTCGTCGCTCTTCCCGCCTCTTACCGTTGCGCCCAACCTGTTCTTGACTATGCAAATAGAGTGGCCGAGAAATTAAAAATACGTTCGCCTTTGGCGAGAATCTCATTAAATCCGATGCCGGGAGAAGTGATTAAGTTCACATCTTTTTACTCAACTCTTCCCCTTCTTGGGAGCGCTTGCCAGAACAAAAGCGTCCTAGTCGTTTCGCGTCTAAATTATATTCTCGGCCATGTTAAAAAAGATTTTAGAGATGCTGGTATTCCTATCTTTTCCGTTACCCATGATCGGATCCGTTCCATTATTGAAATTTTTAGACGAATAAAGCGCACTGGAATAATCACGGCAGTTGATTACGAGTTCCTGAAACCTAATGAGAAAGGCGCCGGGTTTCTCAAACGCGATTCTTATTGGCCCCGTGGATTTTTTAAAAATAAAAAAGACGAAGAATCATCAGATCAGTCGCCATTGTTTGATCTTTCCGATTATCTCTCGCAAATGAGCGCCACCCCTCTTGAGGATGCGAGGTCTCTCGGACTCAATCCATTATTCGTGAGCGATGTTTCTTCTGGTGGACCACCTCCGGAAAGATTTAGAGGCGATTCTGATGATGTTGTTTATGTATACAGAATGATTGAGAAATATGGAATTGATTATCGTCCTGTCATGTGTCATACCGTTCATTCTTCCAAAGGATTGGAAGCGGATCTTGTCATCGTTTTGACAGACATATCGCAAAAAATAGAAGAAGAACGTAGAAAAAATTCAGATGAAGATCTCCGAGTTTGGTATGTGGCATTTACCAGAGCTAAAGAATCTTTGTGGATAACTCCGTATAAGGATAGAGGTTTCCTGCACTTCCTTCCTTGACACCTCCCCCATTCCGTGATACTATATCTCTATCTATGACCTTAGATGCAAAAACAAAGGCAAAAACCATGCGTCCCTATCACTTCCGCGTTCAAAAAACTTATCCACAGGATGAGATTACCTTGGCTTTGGCCTGGTTCGATGGCCGCATTACCCTCTCCGAACTTCGCCGCCGCGCTAGTTTCACCAACAACGGCGCCCACGTCTACTCCTTCGTGGCCACTCGCCTCAAAGAAGCGTACCAAGAAGGGATAATTGTGAGGAAAGTATAATATGCATCGTTACACTTGGAAAGAAGCGAGAGAATGGGGAAACGCAAGGCTACCGGTTTCAATAATCGTGTATGCCTTACTACAATTCGTTTGGCTTGTCAATACATTGATGTTCAAAGATGATGAATAAGTATGACCATAGACCGCGTTACGGAAACTAATAGCGCACTTGAAAAAGAAGCCGAAGTCGGCGATAAGGAAATGATATGAAGATAGAACGCGCTTTTAAAATAATATAAGAATAGTCTATGGATCATATCCATTTTAACGGGCAATACTGTATAATTTCAGAATAATATGCAATCACAAAACTTCTTCGAGCAAGTAGAGAGCGCAGGCACCTTGTCAGAGTTATTTACGAACACCAGCACCATTTGGCCTTATTCCTATAATTATCCCCTCTATTGGAATTGTAACCATCAAGAGTCTAAAACGGAAAAGTCCTATCAAATCGTCCGCGCTCTGATAAAGGCAAAGATCATCGAAATCAAAACCTTGAGTAAATTCTTTGAGGTGATGGATGAGATTATTAAGGTGATTTGAAAGGAGCCTAAATCGGCGATAAGGAAATGAAATGCGTCATCTCGACTTGTTCAGTGGCATTGGTGGCTTCGCTTACGCCGTAGATCAAACATGGTATGAAGAAACAAACGAACACATCTTTGTCGAGTGGGATACTTTCTGCCAACAAGTCCTTCGTAAGCACTGGCCAGAGGCGGAAATCCACGGAGACATCAGGGCTTTTACGAACACCCACAGCAGGAGACGGAACACACAATCACGGACTAGCTCCATCGGTGCTTCAAGGCAAAACAACAATAATGCTATCGCATCAGATACTCGCCCTTTCCTTCTCACAGGCGGCTTCCCCTGCCAGCCCTTCTCTCAAGCTGGACGAAGAAAGGGAACGGCAGACGACCGCTACCTCTGGCCGCCAATGCTTGAGTGCGTTCGACTTTTCAGGCCAGAATGGGTCATCGCTGAAAACGTGCGTGGCCTCGTTACTTGGAACGACGGCCTGGTTCTCGAAACAGTGTGCTCTGACCTGGAAGCGGAAGGTTACGAAGTCCAACCGCTTATTATTCCAGCTTGCGCCATCGGTGCGCCGCATAGAAGGGATAGAGTGTGGATTATCGCTCAAAACTCCTTCAGCAAGCGAGGGAGAGGGAGGTTGGAAAGTATCGGACAAGTATTGGAGGGCAAAACAACCAAAATTGAAGATGCGCGATCAAGTTGGAAGGAAAACTGGATTGAAGTTGCAACCCGCCTTTGTGTGCTGGATGATGGGCTTTCCCGACGGATGGTGCGACTTCCCGATGGACGAAGAATCACCAGAGCCAAGTGGCGGCAAGAAGTATTGAAAGCATATGGGAATGCGATAGTGCCACAAGTGGCGATGGAGATAATGAGAGCGATGAAAAAGCCGAAGTCGGCGATAAGGAAATGATATATGACAGAGCAAGATAGTCTATGTTAATTGTCCCTAAATCGCCGGAGGAGATCGTAAAGGAGTTTCTAGCTGGCTTCCAAACGACTGGGTCAAACGAAGATGCTCGCAATATTGCCAGTAGTCTCCTCAACTCTATGTACGAATCCTATATGCGGGACGCTCTAGCCTCGGTTATTATGTGGACAGCGGAGGATTTGTCGAAGTTTACTTGGGGACCTTATGATCCAGTTAAAACTCTAAGAGACCTAGCCTCTTCAGTCATCAAGAAATAAAAAATGATAATTACAAAACTTCCCGTGATGGCACTGGTACGGGTTGGCTAGGCGAATCGGCGCTGAATCGTAAAAAAGGGACGTTTCGTCCACCGATCCACCGGCTTCCTGTTTTTAATAACAAAGCGCCCGTGCCAAGGCGTCGGGAGCCGGTGCGTAAATGAAAAGACCGCCAGCGTTGGCGGTCTTGACGATATTCCAGAGCAGGAAGCCCAAGGAAGAAAGAATGAGGAGCCAGTATAAGACGTACATCATCCGTTCGGTTCGCTTCTGAATACGGCGACGAACAATGCGAGGTTTATTCATCATGTTTCCTCCAATTAAAGTATACACCTAAAAATTTCTAATATGCAATGTTTCCGCTGTCACAAGATACTTACCATGCCCAATGGATCGATTCTCAAACCTTCTTTATGGATACGATTTGGCATGATATGCGGTTTCGTGTCGAAGGAATGGTATTGCGCGGAATGCGAGAAGGCGAGAGAAGATTTTACCAATCCGATTTGATGATTCTTTAAAAAAACACGACTGAAATCACCAGTCGTGTTCCTTGCCACAGGTCAGTGTAGCAAGATATATAATGCCGTCTGCGGCATTATATATCAAGCCAACCTGTGAATAACTTATTTGACGATCGTAGCATAGAAATGCTACGATGTGTCCACTCGCAAAATTGCTATTCATAAGGGCTTTGCCCACATAATAAACCTATGCCAGTATCCGAAGAAGGATTCAAGAAGCCGGAAGTCAATACCTGGAAGCCGGGAAAGCCCGGTGACGCCATTAAAGGGATCGTAACAGGAGCGGTTCGCGCGTTCGAAGGTCAGTACGGG
>ERZ1292642.539-Hain-H14-01um-R1-539-length-21344-cov-8_pt1 | contig 21344 bp, 30 predicted proteins | sample MGYA00564403_ERZ1292642 | MGnify/ENA primary metagenome ERZ1292642 (study PRJEB36523, sample SAMEA6512643) | groundwater metagenome | collected 2019-01-09 | study: AquaDiva: Metagenomics assemblies of 32 groundwater samples | reverse complement strand
GACAACGCCAACGGCCGGGCGTTCGACGCCGCGACGGACACCGACGTAGCGCACAAGATGGGGCGGAAGATCACGGGGTTTCTCGTTGCCTACCAGGACGGTGCCGCGAATCTGCGTGTGTCCGTGTCCGCCACGGCCAAGAACGACGCCAGTTTCATCACCCTGCTCTCCGACGCCAACATCCCCAACTGCAAGCTACTTTTCTTCTGATCATGGCCCTCAAGTACCAGCCGATCAGCATCGACCTGAGCCGCGGTGGCCTGCGGAACGACGTGGATTCAAAGGCCACGACGCCTGGCGAGTTGGTCACGTTGGAGAACGGGGTGTTCGACAAGCGCGGCGTGGTGCAGAAGCGGTTTGGTTACGACGTGCGCACTCCGGTCGGTTGGGATGCGCGGACCATCAGCAAAGGTCGGCTTCTCGCGGCGGTCGAGGACGAACTGCTCTTGTTCGCGGACACCGCCGCCTCCGGGTCGTATCGAGGGTCTGCCGTGTTGTCGCTCGACGACGCCAGCGGAGGCCAGTGGACGCCCATCGGCCGCTCCAATCCCGTGGAGGTGGATGTCAAGGAGGTCTCGGTTCCGGCAGACCTCTCGCAGGTTGCCAGCTACAACGTCATGCCCTATGTGGCATCGGTCGGTAGCTACGATCTCGTGGCATCAGAGATCCGCGCCGGGTCTCTCGCCGGCATCTACCTCTCCGTAACTAACCGGGCAACAGGCGCCACCCTCTACAACCAGCGAGTCAGATCGGCAGGGACCAGCCCGAAGATTTGCGCGACAGGTGACTACGCGATCATCCTCACGGCGAACGGCGCCAGTATCTTCGCGGATGTGTGGAGCGCGGCGGACCCGGATACCGTAACCGTGGCTGGCGCGGCGACGATCACGGACCTCGATTCGCTCTGGGACGTTTCGGAGATCGACACCCTGCGGATGGCTGTGGCCTACCAAAGCACCACGGGGACCGCACTGCGGGTGCGAGTCCTGGACACGACAGGCGGCGCCGTTTCCATCGCCGCAACGACCTCTGCGACCAGCAGCACTCAACAGAACTGCGTCAGTCTCCATCGATTCACGGTCAGCGGGACCGTCTACCTTCTGGTGACGTGGCAGGACTCGTCGGCAGCGGCCGAGAGGGCCAAGTACGCCCTTCTCTCGTACAACGTGGTCACGCTGGCGTTCGCCCTCATCTCCGGGCCGAGCGATCTCTACACGACCGACCTGACAGGAGAAGACGCGAACAACATCACCGCCGCGCTTGAAACCGACAGCACCCGGGTCCGCTGGTTCATTGAAATCGAAGGATCCGCGACGTACCATACTCGGGTCATCGTCGGAGACACCGCGTTCACCGCGATGGCTGGCTCTGCCGGCGTAGCCGTGCGGCATGTCGGGCTGGCCAGCAAGGCATTCACTTACAAGGGGGCGGCGTGGGTGTGGGTGGCGCACGAGTCAACGCTCCAGGCGACCTACTTTCTCATGACGCCATCTGCCCCCGGGGAGGATTCCGCGTTGCCGTATGCGGACTACGACGCGAAGGTGCTCTACTCGCGCGGTGGCGGGCTGACCTACAGGAACGGGCTGCCGGCCATCGTGGACCGCGGCAACGACACATTGTCCACGGCCATGCTCAAGCAGACGCAGACGGTCAACGGTGGCATCGTTGTTCGTGTCCCGGTGGTGGTGACGGCTGACATGGACCCGGTGGCTCCGCGGGTCGTCAAGGCTGGCCGGGCTGCCTATGTGTCCGGCGGGTTTGTTGGGCAGGCCGGTGGGGCGTACCACGAGGTCGGGCATCACCTGTTCCCGGAGAACTTGGCGTTTGTGTCGGCGACGGCCGGCGGGCTGGCGAATGGCGCCTATCAGATCGCCGCGACCTACAAGTGGATCGACCCTCTCGGAGAGGCGCACGAGTCGGCACCATCTCCGGTGCTGAAATATACCGTAGCCGGCGGCAACGGAACGGTGACGGTTTCGTGCCCATCGCTTGCCCAGGCTGCGCGGTTCATTCCAGACACGCTCGGCAAGGACAAGGCCAGCGACGCCTTCGTGCAGTTCTACATCACCAACACGGACCTCACGGTGCTCTACGAGAGCGCCAACGCGCCCATCAACGACCCAGACGCCGATACCGTAACGAGGGCGATCAACTCGGTTAACACATCGGCGCCAACACTCCCCACGACGGGCGGCGTGCTCGACAACATCGGCCCGCCGTGCATGCTGGACCTCGCAGTTCATCGCAACCGCATGGTTGGCATTCCGGCGGACGACCGGACGTGCTTCTGGTACAGCAAGCAGAAGGTCAAGGGCGCCGGCTACGAGTGGTCTGACGAGCTTCTGGTGCGGCTGGACTCGCACGGCGACAACACGGCCATCGCCAGCTTCTCGGACAAGATCCTCGTGTTCAAGCGCACGGCGACCTACCTTGTACCTGGCGAAGGCGCAGACGCCACTGGCGTTGGCGGATTCGATACGCCATACCTGCTCTCCGGCGACCTAGGCTGCACAGACAAGCCGTCCGTGCTCACGACTTCCGTGGGCGTGATCTTCAAGAGCGCGCGCGGCTTCTACCTCTACGGCGGTGGGCTCAAGTACATCGGCGGGCCAGTCCAGAACTTCGACAAGTACGACGTGATCAGCGCCGTACTTGAGGAGGACTCGCACCGGGCGGTCTTCTTCCTCTCCGACCAGCAACCGGCATTGGTCTACGACTACCTGACCGAGCAGTGGGGCACTTACACGGACCACGACGCCGTTGCGGCGAGCGTTTGGCAGGGCAAGGTAGCGTGGCTGGGCTCAGACGCTCGGGTGCATGTGCAGTCGGAGGAGTTCCTGGACGGCGGGGAAGCCTACGGGCTCAAGCTGGGGCTGGGCTGGATCACCATGGCCGGGGCGCTGGGGTGGCAGCGGTTCCGCAAGGTGGGCGTGCTTTGCGACTGGAAGTCGCCGCACACGCTGATGCTCCGGGTCTACTACAGGCGCGGCGAGGTGCCCGAGGACCGGGGGACCGTGGTCACGGGGGAGGACGGGGTGGAGGCGGTGCGCTTCGACCTCGCGCTGAACGCCGAGTCGGTGAAGGGCGGGCACCTGATGGCCACGCGCCTGCCTCACCAGAAGGCGACGGCCATCCGCCTGGAGGTCGAGGACACGGACCCGACCGGCGAGGACTACACCATCACGGCGCTGATGCTGGAGGTAGGTGTCAGGCCGGGGTTTGCCCACCTGCCGGCGGCGAAGGTCGCGTGAGGCCCATGGGGACTACTTTAGGAAGAGGAGGCTGATGTGGCTTTCAGCTACGACGAAAACACTGGTGAAGACGTTTCCTTCTCAGACTGGATCCTGGAGGGCAAGGGTCGGTCGGCGCCAGGGATGGTTTGGGATTGGATCGCTGGCGGCGGGGCGGACGACAAGCGTGAAGAACGCGAGTTGTTGAGCGGTGTTCCGTCGTTGCCGGGGGATGAGTTGCGGCGGCGTACGGGTGGCCTTGCGGACACGATGGAGGCCAGGATCCGCGGCGAGGGCACCTCACCCGCCGAGTTGCAGATGCGTGCTGGGCTGGACCGACAGCGGGCGATGGCCGAGTCGCTGGCCCAGTCTGGTGCCGGGGCCTACAACCCAGGGCTCGCCCGGCGGCAGGCCCTGCGCGCTCAGGGAGAGGCTGGCGCGCAGTTCAACGCCGATGCGGGCATTCTCCGGGCGCAGGAACAGGCCGCGGCAGAGGGGCGCCTAGCGACCTTGCTGGGGCAGAACACGAACGCAGCCACGGATGCCTACCGCATTGCTTCCGATCGCTACGCCGCCAAGAAGCAGCGCGAGGCCAACTCAAAGGCAGCTGTGCTTGATACGGCTGGAACTGTTTTGCTTCCTCAACTCGGCCATGGCGGCATAGTGGCCGAGCCGACGGAGGCTATGCTTGGCGAAGCCGGCCGCCCAGAGGCGGTGATTCCCCTTACCAGCCCAGCAGACGCCGCACTTGCGGCCACGATGATCGATCGCGCTCGGATGCGGATGGACGCAGAGCAGAAGGCCAGAGCGCTGGCGATGCTGGCAACGAGGCTCACTGGCGGCGGGAAGGTCCACCGGGCGCCGGCTGCCCGGCTGGACGACGCGGCGATGCGCGGCGGGGCGATGGGCGCGCTTGCGGCGCGACTGACCGAGGGGCGGTAGACCAGGGATGGGCGCGGCCATGGACAATTGGCTGACCGAAACCTATGCGGACCCGGACGAGCGTGCGCGGGTCGCCGCTGCCCTGTCGGTAGGCGCTCCGCTGGAGGGTACAGACCCGCTCGACTACGCCAAGACCCTAGGGCCAGACGTGGCGCAACTGGCAGAGCCCCAAGGCGACCTCCCGCGGAAAGGTCGCGTGGAGGGGTCGTTCGATGCGGCGGAGTCCATTCGCCCACCAGGACCATTCCCTTCCAGGCAACTGACGCCAGCAGAGGACGAGGCGTGGGGCGGCTACTTCGAGGCCCGCCGACTCCTCGGCAACGTCAACGAGGGCATTGACCGCGAAGAGGCCGATACCTACGCGCTCCAGAAGGCCACCGCCAAGGCACGGCAAGTGCGCGACTACGCCATCGCGCAGGGGATCGACCCAGCAACGATCATGTCGCCTACGGACGTGGCCGCCCTCCAGTCGGAGGCTGCTGCAGTCCCCGCCGCTCCCGTTTTCGGCACCGAACAGCGGGGGGGCACACAAGCTGAGCAGCCTGTCGTTCCTCCGCCAGCCGGCAAGACGGGAGCCGGTGCTGGTGGCGGCTTCGCCTTTCGCGGTGCACTCCCTGGGCTGGCCGCAGAGATTGCCAAGAAGCGCGGCCTGGACGAAAAGCTGGTGGAGTCGATCCTCACCGAAGTGAAAAACGCAGCGGACGATTCCGTGTTGGCCGGGCTGGCCGAGGGGAATATCCAGGCGCAGATCGAGGAAAACAAGCGCCCGCTCATCGAAGCGCAGCTTGCGAACGACCTCTACCAGCAGTCGCTCGAAGCAGACGTGGCCACGAAGCTCTCAGAGGACGTGCATCGCCGCGTGACCAATCTCGATGCGCGCATGGCCGCGTACTCGACCCGGAAGGTCGAGGACTTCGACCTGGGGGCAGCCGGCACGATCGGCGTTGCCCTCGGTGGCCTTGCGGCGGCCATCCGTGGCGATGGTGGTCCGAACCGTGTGCTGGCGCTCGTGGAGCGGATGATTGAGCGCGACATTGACAAGCAGAAGTTCGAGATCGAGAAGGAACGCCAGGGCATCGGGATGGACGCCGAGCGCATCCAGGCAGCTCAGGCCGAAGGGCAGAGCGAGTTGACCCGGCTTCGGGTCCTACGCGCAGAGCGATGGGCGAGGACCGAGCGCTTGATGGACGCCGAGGTCCAGCGGTACGCGGGGCAGCTCGACCAGGTGAAGGCCAGGGCGGTGAACGCAGCCTTCCGCGAGAAGGCGGCCAAGACGAAGCTTGAGGCGCAGGAGGCCCTGCGCGCAGACGCAGTCAGGAGCTTCGCCGTTCAGGCGGACGCACTCCGGCACTCCGAGCGGATGTGGTGGGAGGGCAAGCAGTTGGAGTTGGGCGGCGGGAAGGACCTGCCGCCGGTTCCGCCAACCATCATTCAGGCAATCGTAAATGCCCGTGTTGGGCTGGTGGAGGTCAACGACTTGGCCGCTGCACAGGAAAAGCTCGGCGGATGGTCGCTCGTGTCGCAGTACGTCGTCAACACCCATGGAATCAGCTACGACGACTTCGTAACATCCGCCGCCATGAAGGTCGCCTCGGCGCTGAACGGTGGCAAACCGACCGAAAAGGACTTCCTGATTGCCGTGACGAAGATGATGCCAACGGCCGGCGATAGCGATGCGCGCGCGAATGCGAAGCTCACGCGCTTGCGGCGGTCGCTCCTGTTCGCGGAGAAGGAGATGGCGGAGGGCGCAGTACTCGGTGGCCACGCGGCTGACAACTTCCTGGCCCGCTTCAATGCCGAGGAGGCGCGCAGACCACCGGAACAGCGCATTACCGAATCGCAAGTTAGGAAGCAGAGCCCGGGGAAGCCGTAGATGCCACTCCCCGGCGAACTCTGGAACGTCGCCACGGGCGCATGGGACCGTGTGCCAGAGGAGGAGATCGAGGACCGTGTGCGCGCTGGCACGCACGCCTTCGGCACGGGGATCAAGGTGCCAGTCGTGGACTCCAACGGCGAGCGGTGGGTCATCCCCTCGGAGGACGCGGCGCTGGCGCTGACCGAGGGCTACCAGATCGAGACCACGGCCGATGTCCGCGTCCGCGAGCTGCGCGAGAAGTACGCTGGTGGCTCATGGAACAAGATCCGGGCGATTGCCGAGGAGGCTGGTCGTGTCGGCACGTTCGGCGGCACGGACGTTCTCTCCCGCGCCGTGGGTGTCGAGCCGGAGGCACTCGCCGCCCGCAAGGAAGCGCTTACCACGGCCGAAACAGTCGGCGCCGACGTGCTCGGCCTCGTTCCGTCGCTGTTCATCCCAGGCTCTCCTGTTGCCCGGGTAGCGCAGGCGACAACGAAGGTCGGGAAGGCGGCTGGGGCGGCGCTGAACGTGGCCGCGAAGACCGGGGCTGCGCGTGTCGCGACGCGGGCGCTCGAAGCTGCCGTGGGGACCGCCGTGGAGGGCGCGGCGTACTCCACCGGCATGGTGATCTCCGAGGCGGCGCTGGGGGACAAGGATCTGACAGGATCCAGGATAGCCGGCGAGATTGGGCTTGGTGTGCTCACCGGCGGCGTGCTCGGGATCGCTGGCGCGGCGGTCGGTGCTGGGGTGTCGAAGTTCAAGGGCGCGCTGGCCGAGGTGCTGGACCCGGAGAAAATCAGCGAGCTCGCCGGGAAGGCGGCTGGCCGCGCGACTGGTTTGGCCGAAAAGGCAAAGTCGCTAGAAGCGAAGGGGCTCTCCGCCGGGAAGCTCGGGGAGTACGCCCTGAACCACCCGCAGAAGGCGCTCGGCGGCGGGAGCATCATGCGCACGGGTGCTGATGGGGCACCGGCCAGGGCGATCAAGGCGCGCACGATGCAGAAGAACGCACAGTTGGCGATGGAAGAGGCAGGCCAGCGCATGGAGAAGCTGGCCAGCGAGATTCCCGGAGACGTTGACCTCGGGGCTTACTATCGCGCGCCAAAGCCAGCAAAGGCCGCAATCCCTGAGCAGGTGGTTGAAGAGGCGACGGGGATATTGGACGACATGGGCCGGCCGATCACGCGCCAGCGGGTGATTCCAGGGACACCCGCAGAACCGGCCGTTGCTGCTGGCCCGGGGTGGCGCGTGCTTGACGACCTCACGGACCCGGTTGACAAGCCGCTCCGCGATTCGATCGCGGCGAAGCTCGCAGAGTGGTCCGATGAGTTTGCCGACCGCGGTGTCGTGTCGTTCGGCCGCGCCGTAGGACATGAGCAGCGCGTAACCAGCTACATGCGCAACGCCTACGGGAAGCTGTCTCCGAATCCCGCGATGGATCAGGCAAAGAGGATGCGCCACGACCTGAACCAGCACATCAACGAGCGGTACGCGGCAGAGGCGCGGAGACTTGGCAAGGACCCCGACGCCTGGCTCAAGGCAAACACGGATTATGGGTGGTCGAAGGAGATCGAGAAATCGGCCGGAGACCTGGCGAGAGGCCGCGAGAAGACGTTCTTCAATCTCAACGACCGGCTCGTCGCGTATGGCATCGGCGCTCCAGCCCTTGCGGTGTCTCCAGCATGGGCGGTGTCTGCGCTTGGCGGTGCGGCACTGAGCAAGATGATCCGCGAGCACGGCGACCAGTTCCTCGCCGCCGCCCTGGACCGTGTGAGCAAGTTCGACTTCCTGCAACGCCCAGCCGCCGCCGCAGAGAAGCGCATGAAGACCGCCATGAGCGCAGCAACATCGAAGGCCAGGCCAGGGCAGCCGAAACCGGAGCCGGTCAAGCTCGCCCTGGACAACGGCACAGTAGCCGTCTCGGATCTCGCTGGGTTGAGCAAGCAGCCGGTGCTGTGGCCGGAGAACCTCGACGCCATCCGCAAGGCTTACGACGATGGAACGGTGGCGGCCATCCCGCCGATCAAGCTGGTCAAGGAAGGCGTGGAAACCACCGTCTACGACGGGCACCACCGGATCGCCGTGGCCCGCGAGCGTGGCGCAGAGCGGATCGCCGCTGATGTCTACCCGAGCACCGAGGCCGCCAGGGCGTCAACTCGGGTCGTAGCCGAGGTCCCGCCGATCGAAGCGTTCGCCAAGAAGTTGCGTGAGGCGGCGAAGGCGCAACGGAGCGGTCTGTTGAACATGGCAGAGGCCAGGAAGCTGTCCGGCATGCCAGCGGCAGAGTTCGACAAATGGATTCAGCAGGCGTCGCACGAGCGACTCGTGGACTTGCAGATCGCGGACAACCCGAAGGGGCTGACCGGCGGGATCAACAACCCCCAGCGCGGTTACCTGTACTGGATCGGCGCAGGCGACGAGATCCCAGCCGCCTACGCAGTAGGTCGCAGAACGCCCGCCATGGGCCGGCAGCCAGCGCCAGCGCCAAGCGAACCTGTCGCCAGGTTCGATGCGACAGTCGCACTCATCGACCGCTACGCCATCAACCCGGAACTCCTCGCTGACACGCTGGACAAGAGCTTGGCCACGATTCAGGACGTTGCGCCGAACGTCGCCGCCTCCATCGCCATGCGGACTGCCAGGGGCATCATGTACCTGCACCAAGAGGCTCCGCGGCCACCGAAGCCAGCCAATATCCTGTCCAAGCCGCCGCCCGTGTCTGACGCGAAGCGGGCCGTGTTCGAGGCGCAGTTCCGGGCCGTCAACGAGGGGCCGGTAAGCTTGCTGGAGGATGTGGGCAAAGGTGTTCTGCACCCGGCAGCCGTTGCCGCGCTTGAGGTTGTGGACCCGATCGGGCTTGAGCACGCCCGGCAGGAGGTTTTGGACCTCCTGGCAGAGACGGGCGCCGCCGACATGGATTTCGACCGCCTGAACGCACTGGGCGTGTTTCTCGGCGTACGGCTCGCCGCTACCTTAGAGCCAAGCGTGGTGGCCTCACTCCAGGCCGTCCACGCATCGCAGGAGGCAGGGCGGATGGCGGCAGGCGCGATGGCGAAAGCAAGCATCGGCTCGGACCTTTTTGCGTCGGAGTCGGAAGCCAGAGAACGACGACGCGGAGGGGAAAGAGCATGAGAGGCATGACGCGGTGCGTTGTGGTGGCGGTGATGCTGGCATCGGCTGGTGCCGCCGCCCAGGATGCCTTCAAGAGCGGGAACTTCACTGGCGCCGGGGCGTCCACATGCGTGGAGGCGACCCTCCCTCGGGGTTGCATGTACGTCCACGTCAGTGCCGCCGGGTCCGTGACCTTCCGGCTGTCCGGGACATGGAGCGCGACGGTTCTGGCCGAGGGCTCGCCGGACGGCGATGCCGCGGACGCCTGGGTCGCGCTGGACATCCACACCATCGCGACCGGGGCGTGGACGATGGCGGCGAGCACCACGGCCAACGGGACCTATGCCGTGGCCGCTACTGGCATGAAGACAATCCGGCTGCGAGCGAGCGCCTACACCAGCGGGACCGTGGTCGTGGATGCGTGGATTCACTCGGACCCGTGGTCTGTTGTGTACGCCAGGGCGGCGGATGGGAGCCTCCAGGTGAGCACCGGGGTGGGCGCGCTGTCTCTCGGGAAGGCCGAGGACGCCGCCCATGTGTCGGGTGACGTTGGGGTGATGAGCCTCGCTGTGCGCAACGACGCCTACGCGGCCCGGTCAGGCGCGGATGGAGACTACACGCCGCTGGCCGTGGACAGCGCCGGACGCCTCGGGCTGGCGGCCGGGACGCTGAACATCGGCAACGTGGACGTGGTTTCGTTCCCGGCGGCGGCAACGGCCAACGCGGCATCAGCGGCCGTCGCCGTGGACACGGATCTTGTCGCGGCGGTGGCGAACACGAGGTTGACCTTCTGGGAATGCTCGGAGGCGGCGGCTGTCGCCGCGGCGGCTACGGTGATTCTGCGCCACGGGGTCCTCGCTGCTGCGGTTTGCGCTGGCAACGCGCTGGGGGCGCCGATCGAGTTGGCCCCGAACGAAACAGGTGACCCGCGGATCTCTGAGAGAGGCGTAGCGGTCGCGTCTGGTGTGTGCATGGATGTCACGGCTGGGACAGTGATCTGCAACACGGCCACCGTCGTAGAGGCGGCCCCGTGAAGCGCGTTCACGTTCTCGCAGCCGCTGCCGTTGTGCTTGCCGGCGTGCTGTTGGCGCGGGAAACCGGCGCATCATCCGGGCCGCGCTTCGTCGATTTGTACACCGCGCAGACCGTGGCGGGAGCGAAGACATGGAGCGGCACTCAGACCCCCAACGGTGATCTGGACCTGGCCGGGGCCTCCTCGACGATCATCAACTCCGGCGTGAACAACGGCGGGAGCGTGCCGTTCACGGACGCGCTGCGCTCGCTCTCGACGACTCAAATGCTGTTCGAGTCGAGCACGACTGCGACTGGCGGTGTTGATATTGCCTACAGGTTCACACCGGCGGCGACCTTCACGACGGCGGGCGACACGATGGTTCTGTTCGAGGATTCCACCGGCGCGGATGTGTTTCTGATGAACATGCAAGGCGTGATCACGCTCGGCCTTAGCGGTGTGCGATCGTCAATTAGCACGACGAGCGGTTCCGATATAACCACGGCGCCTGGGCCGAATATGTATATCGCATCTGCCGCGAACGCCGCTAATGAGGTAGGAGCCGCGTGGGGGTCGAACGCCTCTGGGTTAGCTGCCAGCGCACCTCTAACAATCCTCGGTGGGGGGTGCATCGATTGCGATGGCGGTGCAAGCGTACAGTTTCCATTCGCCGCCTATGCCGGCGGCGGCATCCTGATCGACGGCTCGATCGCCGCGCCAACATCCGTGTCGAGCGGAAGCGGGACGGCTGCGGTCACTGCCGGGGCTGTCACAGGGCAAGCGGGAGGCGCTTGTACGACGGCCATCGGCACGGTTGCAGGCGGCGACGGCGGCGACTGGAATACGACGCTAGGCGCTGGTGGGGCGGCGTCTGGTGCGTCAACGCAGAACACCGGCGGGGTTGGGGGGGCATTCGCGTGGACGAGTGGAGCTGGCGGTGCGGCAACCAACGCGACAACGAACAACGGCGGAGCCGGTGGCACAGTTGTTATAACAGCCGGTGGCGGCGGTACGGGTGGGTCGGCCGGCGGTGGTGGAGGCGGTCTCAGCCTTACTGCCGGAGCCGGAGCTTCTTTGAACGGAGCCGGCGGCAATGTTACGCTTCTTGGAGGAGCCGGCAGCGGCAGCGGAACTGTTGGCGTCGTTCAAGTGGGATCCCCGGCCATAGGCAGCGGCGGCTTGACGACGGGGTTCCTGGCCGTTGGCGGCGGTTTTGAAGTAGACGGTGCTGCACAGATGGACGGCAACATCAGGCTCAGCGGCAACCTTGATATTGTCGGCGCCAGTTCGACAATCCTCAACTCTGGCTCGAACAACGGGGGCTCGGTGCCGTTCACCGACCCGCTGCGGCGTCTGGGGGACGCGGCGATGCTGTTCGAGTCCTCTCGGACTGCGGGCGGAGGCGCGGCGGCTCCTGCCTACCAGTTCACGCCAGCGTCCACGTACACGACGGGCACGGATGGCCTGGCTCTCTTCGAGTCCTCGGCTGGCGTGGACGCCTTCGCGCTTACGGTCGGGGGCGCGGCCACGTTCGCGGGTGCAGTTGCCGGTAGCAACCTCAGCGGCACCAACACTGGCGATGCGAGTTGCACTGCGGCGAATGGGCTGTCGTGCCCGTCGCAGGTATTCGCGGTGGCGGCTGCCGCAGCCGGGGTCGCTGGCGCCGTGACAACGGCCTCGCAGGCGTTTAGCGGCGCCAAGACTTTCCAAGTAAACGACGCGAACAACGCGACGGCAATCAGGACGGCGGCGCTTGAGCACTTGACGACTGGCACGGCTGCCACGGGTATAGGTGTCGCACTCGGATTTTTCTTTGAGGACGCTGGCGCCGCCAGTCAAGAAGGTGGCAATATCGTACTAACGACTAGCGACGCGACAGCCGGCTCAGAGGACGCAGACTTTCTATTTCAGCTAGTGACGGCGGGTGTGGTAGTAGAACGCGCGGCTCTTACCAGCGTGGGCAATTTTCAAATCGACGGCGACCTGGCAATCGACGGTGGCAATATCACCAGCGCCTTGACCTGCGACTCAACGCTCACTGTGACCGGCGCAGTGAAGTTCAACAGCACCGCATCTGTCACGACTTGCACCCTCAACGGGGCTTCACCCTCCGTATGTACCGCCACCGTGACAGCGGCCACTATCTGCCTATGCGCGAATGTTGGCGCGACGGCTGCTATCGCTGCTCAGGGGTGCGCGGTAGGGCTCTCGGGTACGACGGTGACTATCACCAGCGCGAACGCCGCATCGAACGTGGTCAATATCCACTGTTTTTAGGAGAATAGATTTGTTCCGCTTCCTCGTCATTCTTGCACTGCTTGCCTGTGCGGAGCCGTCGTCGGCCTGCCCGACCGCCGAGGCGTCGAGCGAAGTCTGGTCACGGCCGCCCGGCTGGACTGACGGTGTGTACGCGATCCACTCGATGCCGGACCGTTGGGCTCCTGGCGGCGGGACCGTGATCCTGGTGGACGCCTGCGAAGCCGGTGACTGCGGTCAGGAGCTATTCCACCTCGCCGCCGACTCGTCGCTGGCGCAGTGGGTGTACGGCGTGGCCTGGGATCGATGGCGCGAGAAGCGGAGCGCGCCATGAGCTACTCGGACTGGCGAGAGGAGTCGCGAATGGACCCGAAGGACATGGTAGACGTGGCGAAGGCGGCGCTGGAGAAGCCGCCGGAGCGCAGAGGCGTTGCCACGTCGGAGTTCTGGTTGACCGTGGTGGCGTCTGGCGTCGGACTGTTTCTGGCGTCGGGAGCGCTGCCGGACACCCACTGGGCCGTGAAGCTGGCTGGCGTAGCGGCGGCGGTACTGACCACGCTCGGCTACCAAGTGCAGCGAACCCGGCTCAAGGGTGGGTAGCCGCTTGCGGACCTGGCCTACGCGGTGGCTTCAGGAGGCGCTGGCACTCAGCCTGGCGTCTGTGTTTGTCGCAAAGACCGCGGGCATGTTCTCGGTTTTGGCACTCGGCAACGACGCACATGGGCCGTTGCGAAGCGAGCCACTTGTCATAGCACCCGCGGCAAAGCCCACGGACCACGGCCTTGGCTTTGCCGCAATCGCATTTGCTATACCACATCGTCTTCTTGCGGGACTCGTTCTTGTGTTGATCGTGGTGGCACTGGCTGCATATCCACTCAACGTCAAGCGGGCGGCTGTAGTCGCCATGGTGGGCATGGACATTCCCAGCCGCTCCGCAGCGAGCGCACGTGCTTGGCCGCACGAGTCTTCCGGCTTGCACTGCGTTGTTAACATCCGACCGAGCCTTCTGCTTCGGCGAGAAATGGTTGACCCGACAACTCCTGGAACAACGGAATGTCCAGGACTTGCTAAGTCTCTGCTCGGAGGTCTTTCTGTATATGCGTTCGCCGCATGTGGCGCAGTTAACCCACGCGCCGGCAGGCTTGACCATCTTGGTATTGTACGCGCCTTGAGTGGTCCCCGCAACGACTCGGTGACGGCGTGAATCTCGCCGCCCCACTTCTTCTACTGGCGCTCTCCTGCGCGACCGCAGAGCCGGAGCCGACCCCGGAGCGGCCGCTTGTCGCTTGCGGACCGAACTACTGCACCGTGGACCGCGGGTTCTTCGCCGCCATGACGACCACGTTAGAGGAGTGCCAGAGAGAGAAGCCTGCGCCGGACCCGCAGAAGGTGGCGCTTCCGGTGCCCATGCAGTTGCTTCCGATGCCCCTGCAATTGCCCGTGCCGTGCGAAGGGTGCGTCACCGTGACCCCGTGCGGGTTCACGGTCGAGGGCGTCCAGGTGGAGAGCACATGGGCCGCCCCGTGACCAGCATCCCAGAGGACACATTCTCGCGGATCGACTGCGAGGGCTACTACAGCCCAATAACCGACACCTACGTTGTGTTCTACCGCCCAACCGGGCGCAGGGCAGACTTTCGGAGACAGACGCTCCTCGATGCGGTGGGGAACGGGCCGGGGGCAGTCGAGGTGCTCCTCTTCGGGGAACAGGCGGTGGCCCCGTGAGACGCGATCTCCCGCCAAAGAAGTGCCGGTGCCGCGGAAGCCAGGCCGTCAGGGCGCAAACCATGGCCGCATGGGTTTGCTCCGGCTGCGGCGAGTTCCTTTTCAGCGACGATGACTACATCGCCGCGGGTGGGCCTTTGCGCGAAGTGAGCCACTACGAGCGAACGCGGACAGCGCGGAAAGCGCGGGAAGCACGATGATCGCACCGACCACGGCCGACGCAGCCCGCAACGCAGAGGCACTGAAGCACCTGGCTCCAGACGAAGAGGTCGGAGTCAGCGCCGCGCTACTGGCTGGTATCTGGTGGTCCGAGCAGCACGACAGCAACCTCACGCTGAATGAGCAGTACCTCGTGATCGAGACGAGCCTCGCGGCAATCCGCGCGGCGAAGAGAGCGCGATGAGCGAGCCGGTCAAGTGTGTCGAGTGCAGCGGCGCCCACGAGGCGATCACGCTCACGTGGGGGACAGGCTCGGTTCGCGTCTGCCCCGACATACTGACTCCGCGTTCCATCGACGCCTACGACTACAGGCTGGCGACGAAGGAAGAACGCGACGCCTTGCGCGTGCAGCGGCGGTTGTGGAAGGCCCGGGCCAGGAGCGCTCCGTGAACGAGCCCGAGGACGTGCTGAACAAGCAGGCGTCGAGGACGGTGAAGGTGATCGGCGCGCTCGTTGGCTTCGCGGCGCTGGTGCTCGGCAGCTACGCCTTGGCGACAGGAGCGATCGACGCCAGGGCAGACGCGCGGGCGGCCCAGATCGTGGCACCGCTCGTCTCTCGCGCGGCTGAGATCGGGAGCACGGTGCAAGACCACGAGGCGCGGCTTCGCGCCCTGGAACAACTGGCGGCAGAAATCAGGGCCGATACGCGATGGACACGAGCGGAGTTGGAGCGAAGGGCGAGCCGCAGGTAGGTCCTAACCGGGCCTGCCCCGTTTGCGGCCACGACATGGGGCCTGGGGTTGACGATACCCTCGACCAGAGCGCCGGGCCGCCGCTCCCCGCTTGGTTCTGGGCGTGTTACACATGCTCGGCAGAGATCACCGTCAAGCGCGTCAAGGAGCACTTGGAGCGCGATAATGTTTGAACCGGATCGCGTCCTGGGCTGCTTGGCAGATCCGGCATCTGCGGCCTCCAGGCCCAATTGTGTATTCGTGGCCCTTTGGGCAGTGGGTCTTGCGAGCGTTGATCGCTGGTGCCCCGACACCGCGCAGCGAGTTTTCGCCGTGCGTGACGGGCTCCAGGTGCGCCGGATTGACGCACGGTGGGTTACGGCACAGGTGGTCAAGCACGAGTCCACACTGGATAGGCCCGTTGATCTGTTCGTAGGCGAATCTGTACGCACCTATGACCTTGCCGCCGCCGAGGTAAAATCGCCCGTACCCGCGAGCTGCCTTGGCTCCGGTCCACTCCCAACAGCCGTCGCCAACCAGAACCTTGTCCCAGAAGCGAAGTTCGGGCGGGCGGCTGCGGGCGGTATTGCTGACTGCGATCGAACAACGCTTGCCGCAAAACCTGGCCCCGCCGCGCCGCACCTCGGCGAGCAAGCCACGGAACTCACACCCGCACCATTCACACAATCGCTCAACGGTCGTTTCCACGACCTAGATTATACACCGGAGCAGCCCCGCGTGAAGGAGCACGCACCGTGAGGCGCGCGGTCCTGTGGCTGGTTGTGCTGGTCCTGGCGCTGGCGCTGGCCTCCGGCATCTTTCTGGCCTGGGCGGCCGAGCACTGCATGTGCGGCGAGGCGGTGGCCGCCGCGCCCTACTCGCCGCCGCTCCCGCACGACCGCAGGCCGCCGCTCATGAGGTACGCGTGAGCTTCGGCTGTATCAACTGCAAGCGCGCGATCGCCTGCATGTTTTGCAGCAGCTTCAACGTCCTCGCTGGCGTGCGCTCGCCGCAGCGCGCGCGGGCCATGATCACCGATCTGCTCTGCGAGAACTGCGGGCACGTCTTCGAGCACCGCCCGTCGCAGACCCGGCCTCGAATGTGCGCCAACGTGGCCGAGGCGTACCAGCGTCCTGAACCACCTGCGCCGAGGGCCGCGTGACCGCTCGCCAACTCCTGGCCCTGTTGCAGAAGGTGCCCGCCGACGCCGAAGTGTTCATTCCTGGACCAAACGGCTTCGAGCGGACGCCAGAAGGCCGCTTCGAGATGCACCAGGTCCGCTGGGTGTGCAGCACCGGCTGGACGCCCATCGACGACGCCCCGGCTCAAGCGTGCGTCGTTCTCTCGCGTGACGAGTTGCCGCTCCCGGGCGATGTCGTAGACCCTACCGGGCTGCCAAATTGATCGCGGCCTGCGTCGTGGCGGGGCTTGTCGGTCTCGGCGCCGAGGTGGTCTACACCGGGCTGCGCAGCGTCTCCGGCTTTGGGTTTGCGCGCCCGCTGTACTTCTGGGCCTACTGCGCGGCACCGCCCGCGATCTGGGCGCTGGGCCTCGTGCTCCAGCTTCCGTGGCGGCTCCTGGTTGACACCGTTGGCCTGGTCCTCGTCGACCAGATCGTGCGCATCGTCGAGGGCGAGAGCAGGACCGAGCGATTCCGGGCGCTCCGGTCCTGGCGCGCGTGGATAGCGTGGTTCGCGCTTGCCTGCATCCTGGAGGCCGTGGCGGCGAGGTGACGCGGTCCGAGCGCGAACAGCTCGTCCTCGCGCACTACTCCTGGAGCCTGGCGCTGGTGAGGAGGTGCGAATGGATCCGCCGGGACATCTGGCCGGACCTGCACCAGGAAGCGCTGATGGTGATGTGGCGGCGGACCCTGCGCTACCGCCACGGACGCTGGACATTCGCCGCCTTCGTCCGCCTCGACGTTGAGCACGCGATCCGGCGCGAGGCGAAGCGCATGAAGTCGCCAGCGGTCGGCGGAAGCGGCGGCGACTACCGCCAGCGCTCGCCTGCCATGCGCCAGCGGACCGCGCCGTTCCCTCCTGGCCTCTCAACCGGCTCGACGCCCGAGGACATCCTCGCTGCGCAGGACCGCCCACGGATCCTGGCGCGGGCCATCCGCGATCTACCTTTGCGTGAGCGCGTCGTCCTCGATGGCCGGCTGGCCGGGCGCACGGTCACCGAACTCGCCGCCCGCCTTCGCGTGTCGCACCAGCGCGTGTGCCAGCTCTGGGGTCAGGGTGTGCGCAGGGTCAGGGCGGCGATCTAGCGGCGGTGTAGCGGGGAGTACCACTCGGTCGAGCCATCGTGTGCGGCCAACCACCTCACGCGCACGCCCGGGGTCCCTGCGCCCCGGACTAACAGCACCTCGCTCCAGGCGTCGTCGTAGATGATCAGCGTTGGATCGGCGTCCATGGCGGCGATGATACGCGGCGTTGAGTCGCAGTTGACGCAGAAGGACACTGGAGGATGCGGCAGACTCTCTGCCTCTGGAATGGCCGCGGCGTCGGCGGTGAACTCGGTGCCCCTCCATTTCGTGTCCGTGTACAACTGCGGCTTCTCGGAGCATGCGAAGAGCAACAGCGCGAGTAGCAAGATGGACTTCATGGGCGGGCCTCTCTGGCGGCGGTACATCGCTCCCAGCCGCGCATGGCCTTCTGGGCAAGCGTGATGGCCGCCGCGAGATCATCTGAGCAGTCCGCCACGCGGGCCGCCAACTCGGACGCGGCATCGAGGCACATCTTCTCCATCCGCACCATCGGCGTGTCCAGGTCCGCAAGCGTCACCGGCGGCACGCAGTCTGAACTGGCATCGCACCCGTCACCATCCGGCTGGATCACGATGTACCGCGGCTGGTTGGCAGGCAGCGTGACGGTGTGGGTGATGGCCCACGAGTCGGCCCCGTCGCCATCGCCGCCCGGCGAAATCTTGACCGCCGCCGCCACTGGCCTTGCTTCCTCCATGCAAGCCGAGAGCAGCAGCACAGCGGCGAGGATGCGGGCGGTCATGGGGACACCAATCGGATGATCCGCGCGCCTTTCTCCCAAACCGTGGTCGTGAAGCACCGGCACACTAGATCACCCTCTGACTCCCCATCACGGAGCATGCGGTGAACGCAGAGGTCCATGAAGTCGGCAGCCGCCACTCTGTACTCGTGCGGCCCTGCGATATTGATCGTCCCTTCGACGCGGCACGCTCTGGCGGTGTAGGTGGACTCCCGCTCACGGCACACGGAGAGCAAGAGCATCAGAGCAGCAGCGAGGATGCGGGCGGTCATTCGGACACCAATCGGATGATCCGCACGAGGTAGTAGATCGTCACGACATTTGAGACGAAGGTGATGATGTTGCAGACGGCGACGAAGCGCTGCCATGTCGGGCTGTCGGTCATGTGTCCTCCTGTGAGCTTCGTGGCGGGTAGGGTAGAGGGGGCTGCGAGGAGGGTGCGGTCACTTCGCCATCTCCCGGAACCATCGCCGCACGTTGGCCTTCGCCTTCCTGATCGCTGTGCGCTTGTTCGGGTCTAGGGCCCAGCCGTGTTCGAATCCTGGGATCTCCGCCAGCCACCGGCCATGCTCCCGGCGGACAAGGATGTAGAGGCGGATCGTGATTACGTGCTTCACCGCGGTCACTTCCGGGCCTCCAGGGCTGCTGGGGAGGGCATTCACGGACCAGCCTTGGGATGCCATCATGGGTTTGCCCCGCTCGATGTACCCGTTGACGAACAACCGCGCCTGCTCTTTGCTCGTCATGGGTGCTCCACGCTAAAGGCGGCGACCCATGTCCGCCCACGCAGTTTCACCAGTTTGCGCTTACGGAGTCGCTGGAGCGAGCGGTCCACGGGGCGGTAGAAGGCCCTTCCGAGGCGTGGCCACAGCGCCCCGAACGACAGCCCGGACGGGCACCGTCGCAATTCTTCCAACACGGCGTTGTCGATGTCCTTCGGTCCGGGCGGTGACGTGTCGTCTGGCATCAGCGCGCTCCCTTCTCTGCGTGTGGCGGCGGCCACACGTCTGGCACCTTCGTGATGTCTCCGGACCCGAGCGACTCGTGAACCGCACGATGCTCGAAATTCGCGCGGTGGGCGGCGGCAACCGCAGCGAACGCCGCCCTGAGCCCAGCGTCCAGACCGTGCAGCCAGATCGCGCGCTCTCGGCTGTTCAACTTGCGCGGTTTGTCGGCATGGGACATGGACTGCGTCTCAGCTGGCATCGCCGCCAACCTTCGCGAGCTTCGCGCGGAGCCTGTCGATCTCTGCCAGGAGCAGAGGCACGTCCTCCGCGTAGGAGTCCTGCGCGCAGTGGTGGCACAGTGTGCTGGGGTCAAAGTCTGGCTCCAACAACATGAGATCGTTGCAGCGTACGCAGCAGTTCTCCGTTGCAGTCGGCTCCGCCGCAACGCGCGCCCGGATCTCGGCCTCTCGCTCCGGCGTGAGAGCCCACGCCACTTTATCCTTATTGGCGCTCTCGATCGACGTGGGCTCGGGGGCCGGAGCCTGAGCGCGGATGGCGGCATCCGGCGCTGGCGTCAGGTAGTGATCCAGGGAGTCGAGCCCCGCGCGAAGCTCGGCCACGACCTCGCGCACAGAGCCAACGTCCACCCACGCCCCGCTCGCATCCTCGCGGGCTCTGGATAGTGCGGCGGCGATCATGTCGTGCACGTGGTCGCAGTTCAGCCGCCCGCCGTCCTCATGCCAAATTTCGATGTCCCGCATCAGGTTCCGCGCTACGTCTGTCATGTCCCCTCCATGTCTTGAGCCGACCGCCGGTCAATGGCCTCAACCCACGCCACAGCCACGGCAGCAACTTGAATCAACTCGATACGGAGAAGCGGCGGTGTTGGCTCCTCTATCGCCTCAGCAAACTCCTCCGCGAGAATCTGTGCGAATGTGCCGCGCCCGGCCGCGTGTTCCCGATCGCATATGCGGCGGGCATCGTCAGCCGTCGCAGGCGTATAGGCCAGAGGCCCAGTCCCGTCTGGATGGTTCTGCTGCCCCCACTTTGCATCCTGGGCGGCACGCTCTGCGGCCACTTCCTCCAGCACCGTCACTCCGACACCGTGGCGAACAACTCACCCTGCGCGACAGCCGCAGCAAGATTTGACTTCGCCACACGCCAGTACTCCGGCTTGAGTTCTATGCCCGTGAAACGACGACCGTGCTTCAGGGCCACATACCCCTCGGACCCGATGCCGGCGAATGGACTGAACACCAGATCACCGCGGTTACTCCACAGCCGTACGCACCGCTCGATGGTCCCGAGTTGCAGCGGGCAGATGTGCTTCTCGTCCTTGTTGCCGCGGGCCGGAGCGACTTGCAGCGTGTCGCTCTCTCGGATGCCGTACCAGATCGGCCGTGCCCACTGGATCCATTCCTCATTCGTCACGTCGGTCAAGACAGGCTCGGCGCTTTCGCCGGGGTGCCGGAAGAGAAGGATGTAGTCTGCCATCGCCGGCCTACTCCACGATGAGTCCTTGTTCTTCTGGACGAACATCAGCGCCTTCGCCTTCGTGCGGATGGCCTGCGCCTGCGGGTCCTTGTCGATCACGACCTCGCCGTCGTAGACCCACCCGGCCACAACAAACGCCTTCACCATGTCCGCCCGGAAGTCGCGCCAGCCAATCACGCCGTGGGTAGTCAGCGTTGTCGTCACCTGCTGGACATGGACACACGCACGCCGCCCAGACTTCGTGACCCTGAGCAACTCTGGAATCAGAAACCCCATGTGCACGAAGAACTGGTCGTAGTCCTTCGAGTTGCCGAGGTCGCGGTTGCTCGCGCTGTAGGTGTAGAGCGAGGCGAACGGCGGCGAGAACACCGACAGCCCCACGGACCCGTCCTCGACCTCGCGGATGCGCTCGATGCAGTCGCCGAGCATCAAGCGCCACTGGCCTGACCGCTCGGCATCATCGGTGCGGTAGTCCACGCCACCCACGGCCTGCGCCCCGTGAACCTGCTCGATCTGCGCTTCCTTCATCGCTGCGACCACCCTCTCGGCCGCGCTCGCGGCCTCTTGTTCCTTGCGCTTCACGTTGGCGACGATCTCGCTCTCGGCGTCGGACACGACGACACGCACGTCCACGGGCCGCTTCTGTCCGAAGCGCCAGCAGCGGCGGATCGACTGGTAGTAGGACTCGTAGCTGTCCCCTATCCCGAGAAAGAGCATCCGGTGACAGTGCTGCCAGTTCATCCCGAACCCGAAGATCGACGGCTTCGTGATCAGCACGCGCACCTTGACCACGCGCCACGCCGCATCGCGCTCGCTCTTCTACTCCTCGGAGTCCGAGCCTTCGATCAGCGCGGCGTCGTCACCGAGCAGGCGCTTGAGGTCGC
>ERZ1292642.537-Hain-H14-01um-R1-537-length-21404-cov-8_pt1 | contig 21404 bp, 40 predicted proteins | sample MGYA00564403_ERZ1292642 | MGnify/ENA primary metagenome ERZ1292642 (study PRJEB36523, sample SAMEA6512643) | groundwater metagenome | collected 2019-01-09 | study: AquaDiva: Metagenomics assemblies of 32 groundwater samples | reverse complement strand
TTAAGGAAGTCGTTGAGTGAGCTGGTCAGCGTGACGTTTTGGCCCGAAGTAGCTCCGGGCGTGATCGTCCCGGCCGGCCGGTGCCCGTGCTCCCGCGACGGCGGCGGGATGTAGGTGACCGTGCGCAGTTTCCAGATGGCATCCGAGTAGCGTTCCAACTTCCGCGGCGCGTAACTCGGGTGCGTGATGTAGAGCACGTCGGCCGACTGCGCGAAGTCGAGCGAAAAGAGATCGGTTTCATCATAGGTCGTCGTGATCTCGACCGGCGTGCCGCCGGAGAGCACCTGCGCGCTGTTCCGATAGACGCGGATGTAGAGATGCCCGAATTCCAGCATGTACGCTACCGAGGCCGACACCTCGAAGGGCACCAGCCGCGGCACCCGAGCCGCCGTCTTGACGGCCGCCACGTACTTGGTGCCCGGACGGCGCGTCACGCCCCCTTGCGGATAGACCAGCCAGTTTTCGATGGTCTCGGCACCGTTCAGGTATTTTGCGAAGTCGATGCGACCGAGATGGACCTTCGGCGAGAGTTCGCCGGACGTCCAGTTACTTTGTGCTGGATGAAAGCGGGGCATCACCGCACCGAGGTGAAGGAGGAGCTGAGGAGCTTCTTAAGTGCGCGACTTTCTTGACCGTCTCGGCTCCGGGCCTTCTGCCACGCGAGTTCCTTGTCCTTGAATAGCAGGTCTCGCATGGCCGCATTGCGCGTCAGCGGGTAGGAGGCGAGGTAAGCCAATTCGTATTCCATCGCGCGGCTGAAGAGCGGCGAATAGAGCGTCGCGTCCGTGATGAGCGCGAGGTACAGGATCGAGATGGTGGACACGTCCGTGAGCAGCACGCGATACGTGGCGGTCGTCGTCGCGTAGGTCTCGATGCGCCACTTGTCGTCCTCATTTAGATTCGTTTCGAGGACTTGCAGGCAGCGCGGGTCCTGCGGCAACTGGAACATATAGGTGAAGTCGTAGGCGGGCGTGTCCGTCAGACGCGCGAGGGCCACGCGCCGCTGGGCGAAGTTCCAGGTGTGACTTTGAATCTTCTCCTCCAACGTCGGCAGATAGAGCCCGTTCATCAGTCGCGCCCGGTCGTTGTCATCCGTCAACGCTGTGATCGAATCGGCCCCGATGATCCGCAAGGCGTTGGAGCAGATTTGCACGTCGCTATTGGCCATCGGTTATCTCCGGCGCCGCCGCATCGTGGCGACTTCGGGGCCATGCGCGGCGAAGACGGCAATCGTGTCCGTCAGTTGCTCCGCCCCATTCACGTCCTTGATCGAGATGGTGAGCGTGGTCGCGGTGATCGTCAGCAGGCCGTAGCCGTTCGCCGCATGGATGCCGCCGGTCCAGGTGCCCACCACGTCGAGGTTATTGAAGGATTCGCCGCCGCCCGTGACGAAGTTGGGCGGGGGCACGATGATCTCGGGCCAGATCGAGTTCACGCCGTTGTCAATCGCCCCCATGTGGACATCGCCGCTCAGGATGACGACGTTGCGGATGGCGTTGTCGCGGATGTAGGCGATCAACTCCCGCTGCTCGGTCTGGAACCCATACCAGTTGTCGAAGTTGGTGGTGCCCTTCTGGGCGGTGAGGTTCCACGTGACGGGCGAATAGATGATCTTCCACGTCGCCCCGGATGCGAGCAGCCCGTCTTTCAGCCATTGCAGTTGTCCGGTGGCACCAAGCGCATTGCCATCGAGCATCGACTTGGCGGCCCCGTCGGCATCGCTGTTCGGATCGCGCTGACTGCGCGAATCGAGCAAAAAGACCTCGACCAGCGTGCCGATGGTGAAGTTCTGCCAGATGCCCCCCGCGATGCTCGGGAGCGTATAGGCCGGGTAGAACCGTTGAAACTCCGCTTTGGCGACCACATCCCGCCACGGGTAGTTCTTGTCCTCGTTGTTCTTGGCGAAGTCGTGATCGTCCCACACATGGAACGTGGGGTACTTGCGCAGGATCGAGGCCACGAAATCCGGCATGCTGAACGGCGGCCCGCCGTAGGCCGCGCCGTCGTAAAGCCGGTTCCACATGGCCCGCTGGTTCGTCCGCGAGGTGATCGGCAGCGTCGTGCTGCCGGGATCGCTATGATCGAAGTCGCCGCCGATCAGCACGAGGTCCGGCGTGTTCGCATCGAGGCTGGTGAAGGCCGCCCCCGACGGCTCCGTGGGCGGGCCGACCATGTTCTGGAAATCAGAGAGGAGTCCGATCTTCACGGTCGTGGGCGCGGCGGCCAGGGTCGTGAAGGAGTGAATCGCGGAGCTGGTGAGGTCCGCGACCGACTGGTAGTAATACTTGGTCGCCGCCGACAAGCCCGCCGCCACCGTGCTGATCGTGGCGAATCCTCGATCCGCCGTCGTGATCTCCGCGATGGTGGTCGCGCCGACCAGCCCGGGATCGGTGCCGTACTTGAAGGTGAAGTTGCCGCCGCTGTCCAGCACCGTGACGAATTTGGCCGCCGAGGGGGTGACCGCGCCGACGAAGGGCCCGCGACTGATACTCGTGGCGCTCGCGGCCGGCACCAGCACGGCGATTTCGAGCGCGATGCCGCCCCATTGCGCGCCGGTCGTCCACGTGATCGTCGGCAAGCCGTCGGGCGTCACCTTCCATTCGCTATTGGCCGTCACGCTCGGGGTCAGATAGGCTTGCTGCGTGCCGAGCGTGAAGCCGGGCCCGACGACGATGGTGTCGGACCCGGACACACAGAAGCCCGCGATGACCGCGTTCGACCAGTTGGCGAAGTTCGCCAGCGGGACGTAGCCCGTCGTGTCGTTGATCCCATCGCTCGACTGCGTGACGGCCTGGATGATGGCATCGGCGGCATCGGCCCCGGTGACGACCGAGCCGGTCATGCTGATGACCAGCAGCGCGCATCCGGTCTGATTGTTGGGGAAGGTCGCGGTGATGGCTTCACTGACGCCCACCCCGATGAGTTCTCGATAGGCCGTGATCCGCCGGGTGGGATCGGCGGCCGAGTTGAACCCCACCGTCGCGATCTGCGTGAAGGTGAGCGTGGGCGTGGTCAGGGAGGTGGGCACATCCGCCCCCGATCCCTTGCTGTTGATGACGAAGGCGAGCACCACGGCCCCATTCGGCGGGGTCCACGCTGCGCCCGCATACGTCAAGGCCGACGCGGTCGAATTGAAACTCGGCCCGGCCTGATTCGTGAAGGCGACGGCCATCGGAACGCCTTAGGGCGGGCGACCTACCGGCCGCCCGTCGCCATGACGAGCCACACGTCCACGTCGCTGACGCCCACGCCCGAGCGCGGCCGGATCAGATACGAATGCTCCATCACCGTCTCGATGGCGGCGGCGGCGAGGGCGCTGAGGCTGTTGCCCTGGGGATCGGTCAGCGTCGTGAAGACCCCGCCGTCCGGATCATTGCTCCCTTCGATGAGCACGTTGCCGCCGAAGGTACCCACGAGCTGCACCGTCTTGTCGGGGAAGCCCGCGCACACCACGGATTGCGCGGTTTCGCTCGCCCCGAGCCCTTCCCACACCCACACTTCGAGCCCCGAGCCATCCTTCGGCGTAGTGACACGCCGGATCGTGACCGCCATGCGTCACCTCCTGGGGGCCCGGGGCGCGCCCCGGCCCCCGTCTCGGACGTGAACAGTTACTCGACGACGGTGTCCATCTGCAACGTCAGGACGCCCACCGGCGCCCCGCCGTAGCCGAACGCGACGATGATGTCCGTGTCACAGGTGAAGAGATAGCCGACTCCGGTGGCGGGCGTCTTGGTGGCCGCAACGAAGCTCGCGGTCTGCACCATCCCCAGCCGGTTGCACCCAGAAGCCCCGACGGTCGGCGTGGAGGCCAGGAAACGATCACAGACGTTGATGTCGCCCACCCAGATATTGGTGCCCGCGCCCAGCGCGGACCAGGTGAGGTTGCCGCCGCAGAACTTGTGGCCCGTCGGGATGCGGAACATGCGCACGCAGTCGCCCGCCGCCACGGCGACGGCGCCGAGCGTGGTATCCGCCGCCGCCGCGCACAGGATGGACTGCGTGAAAGACCGCTTGCGCCCGCCCCAATCACGCGAGGCGACCTTGCGATCCGCAGCGTAGGTCGTGTAATTCAACGAGTTGATCTGTGCCATCGTGCTCTCCTAAGCAACGCCCGCCGCCAAGTGTCCCCACGTTGAAACGGCGGGGCTCGGGTTCACCGCTCGCCGTTAGGCGGATTCGTCTATGTCAACTTCAACTACCCCGAAGTCCAGGATGCGCGTCCCGCCCAGGCTCGTCTTGACGAGCACCTGGGTGGAGTTCATCAGGTCCGCGCGGGGGCTCACTTCGGCGGAGAAGTCCTTGCCGATGGCCAGGCCGAGCGCGCTCTTGTGCCAGAAGAGGCACTTGCGGATGTTGCCGGTCTTGGGCAGCACCCAGGTGCTGTCAGGCGTCAGGCTCGTGTCGTCGGGGTCCGCATCCGGGACCACGATCCACTGGAAGCCCATCCACTTCGTACCGGGCGGGAACGTGCCGGCGGCCAGCGCGTTGAGCGAGGAGAAATCGGACGAAGTGACGATCGAGTCGCTCAGGAGCTTCTCGATGGCGAACCAGGAGACGCACGCCCACAGATCGGTCGAAGGCACGCCCGCGTTGCCGAGAATCCGGCGCGCCTGACGCACCTTGGCGAACGTCATGTTTGTGCCGCCGTTGGCGATCACCTGGGAGGACGGCAGGGCCACGTTGGCGGTTGTCTCGGCTTCGTCCACGCTGACGGCGTTGCCGAGGGCCGCCGCCGTCACGCTCTTGCCGATGCGCCGGTTCCACGCCGAGACGAAGTTCTGTGTGTACTCCGACTGCGGCGAGATGAGCATCTTGACCTTGTCGAGGTCGTCGATATACTCGTTGGCCGCGTAGTCCACGAGGGTCGCCCGACGCCGCGAGTGCGTCATCGGGGTGTGCGGCGTCGCCTGATGCCGAGAGGTGACCGGCACCATGTTCACGCCGCTGAGGCGCTCGAAGTTCTTGCTCTTGCCGATGACGCCGGTTTCGACCCGCACGGCGCTGCGAATCTCCATCGGGTCGGACTGGTAGAGCGTGTCGAGAACGGTGGTATACGCTTGGTTGAAGGCGATATCGACAGTCCAGGCCATGACTCACTCCACTGGCACGACGAGGCACACCGTCGCGCAGCGGTCCCTGGACCATCCAGGCGCTGCTCACGCCCTTGACGCGGGCGCTCCTCCGTCGGGTCTGCCCCCGACGCCGCCAGGTCCTCGCGGAGTGCCTGGCGCTGTCCTGCGTGCTGCCGTTACTTCGTCACCAGGCCCATCGCGCCTTGCGGCTTGATGACCTGGATGCCCGGCATGGGCCGGTCGTACACGATCAGCCACGCCTCGCATCGCTCGCACTGGATCGAGAGCGACGGCGGCTCGGTCACCCGCGCCGACATGGTTGGGGGCCACTTCGCGGGCTTCACGATATGCCCGCCGGAGTCCTCGCAGCGGTTGACCACGGCGGCCTCCTGCCACGGGATCGAGGGATCGGCCGGCGCGGGCGGAATCGGCGGAAACGGACTCTCTTTCATAACGCCTCCTTAGGTCAACTTCCTGATGATCACTTCGAACCGCCCGCATCCACTTCCGGACGCCTCCCAGAAATCGGTGTTGGGCGTCGTCGCGGTCGTGGAAATAGTGATCTGCGCGATGTCCAGATGATTGGGGAACGTTTCGCTGCCCGCCTCCGGCGAGAGTTGCACGCTCGAGGTGCCCCATTCGGCCGCATAGAACCGGCGTCGGATTTCCATCTAGCCCCTCCCTTGCTGCACGATCCGGTTGAGCATCAGGTACTCGTCGATGGCCGCCATGTGGTCGGGATGGTTCTTGTTGTTGTATGGGTGCTTCGCGTCGGCGAACATGGCGGTCATCCGCGCCTTGGCGTCGCCCGCCGAAACGCCCGCCTCGCCCCCAGCCGGGAGCGCCCCATGCTCGACGAGAGTGTTCCCGATGGCCACCCACGCCTTGATGTTCAGGGGATGCCGCCCCATGCCCGTCTTCGCGTACAGGTCGATGAGGTCAGGGCCGCCGAATTGCTGGATGGCGCGGTTGGCCCGGCCCAGGTGCGCGTCGTAGTTGGCGCCCCATTCCTGGCGCAACTCGCCTTCCACGTTCTTGGCCTGATCGTGGGCGGCGAGCACCTGCCGAGTAATCATCTCGCCGTAGTAGGAGATGGCGGCCTGGGCCGCGGCGTTGGAGGCGCCCGCCTTGTGCATGGCGGCGAGGAAGCCCTTCTCGGCGGCGTCGTCCCACGGCACGTCCAGCGCGATCTCGGGGCGCTGGATCGCGTACTTCTCGGGGGACTCCGGCGGCGCTTCCACGAGCCCCGCGAGCTTCGGCAGCGTCTCGGCCTTCCACTTGGCGAGATCCTCCGGCTTGGCGTCCTTGGGCGGCAGGCGCACGGAGCCGCTGATGGCCTTCTCGGCGTTGAGGTAGCCACGGGCCAACTCGTCCACGCCCTTGTAGCGACCGAGGCTCTGCTCGGCCTTGAGGTCGTCGGGCAACCCCGCCCGCCAGTCGGCGGCGGGAATGACCAGAGGGGCCGGCGCTCCCGCCGGCGCAGGGGGATCGACCACGATCACATCGTCAGGCATCTCACACCGTCCTCTTGCTGGCCTGCTTGGGTTCGCGGCGCTTCTCACGGGCGAGCGCCGACCGCTGGACGAGGATATGCAGGAGCAACTGCGCGGCGCCCGCGCGCTCCAGGGGTTCGCCCAGCGTGCGGGCCTTAACCGTCAGATCGTCCAGCACAATGGGCCCGGAGGCAGAGGCGAACACGTCGCGGTACGCTTCGCTGATGGCGCGCTGCTCGGGGGTCATCGCTGGCTCCCGTTCTGCCCGCTTATCGCCGCCGCCTGCAACTCCTTGAGCATCGGTGCCGCCTTCCCCGCCGCCCCCGCCATCTGCTCGGTCTGCGCCATCTGCTCCTGCGTCTGCCGAGCCTGTCTCCGACCCGCCCGCTTCGCCTCGACCTGCTCCTCGCCGCGCACGTTCTTCGACGGGAGCCCGGTGATGTTCGCCCGGTCGCGCATGATCGAGTCGATGTCCAGGATGTCCATCGCCTTCTCGTCGCTCGTCGGGTCTTTCTCATCGATCTGCATGGCGAAGCCGATCACGCGGTCCTGGGCCGTCAATTCGATGGTGCGCTGGGCGCGGGCCAGCGGCCCCTCGTACTCCACGTCGATATCGGCCATCGCCCCGAGTTGGCGGAGCGCCTCGGGCACCGGCGGCAGGGCATTCGCCCGCGCCATGATGCCGAAGCACCGCTCCACCAGCGGATTCAGGAACTCGGCTTCGAGGCGGCCCACGGTCGGCCCGAGGAATCGCTGCATCAGCTCCCACCGCACCTGCACCTCGGTGGCCGTCATCTGGGGCCCGTCCTGAAGTTGCAACTGCGGGACGAAATACATCTCCTTGATGGACTGCTTGAGATCGGCGAGGACGAGTTGCGTCATGTCGAGGCGGCCCCGCGGCTCCAGGAACCCGAAGAGATCGCTCATGGCGCCTTGGCCGCTCACCACGTTCCGGCCGCCCGGCGTCAGGTCCGGGTCGCCCAACACGCTCTCGTCCTTCTCCACGGTCGGCGGGAACATGGCCAGCGGGGCGGCTTTCAGCAGGAACTCCTTGGCGGCGTTGAGCGTCTTGATATCCGGAAGCGCGATGTGGCCGATGCCCGTCCCGTAGGTCTCATCCGCGTCCTTGCCCCACCGCGGCACCATGTAGGGGAACTCCTCGAAGCCGCCTTCGTCCAGCAAGATCTTCTCGGAGACCAGCAGGTAGCAGGAGGCCCACGGCATATTCTTGCTGCCTGGCTTGGGCCCCTTGACGGTGTAGGCCCGATCCCGGCGCGGCTCGACGGCATGGAGCACCTCGGCGCGCTCGTCCGGTTTCTGGCGGGCCTTGTCCACGAACTCCTTGGGGAATGCGGCCTTCGGCCATTTGTCGATGATGCTCCGGCGGGGCATACGCCGCACGCGATAGAGCGTGTCCACGCGCCCCTCGGGATCTTCGGCGATGGCGTAGGCCCCCCACGCGACGCTCTGGCACTGGAATCCCGCAAACTGACCATTCGCCAGCAACGGGCGTTCCTGCATGAACAGCACGCCCGTGGCGAAGTTGACGAGTTGACGATACATCTCATGGACGGCCGTGTTGAAGTTGCTCTGGCGCAGCGCGAGGTGCAGGCGCCGGGCTACTTCCTCCAGCCAATCGGCCACTTCCTTGACGGTGTTCAACTCTTCGTCCCGCATCCGCAGCGAGAGCCACGGCTGCGTCGAGGGCGTCATGGTGCCGTGCAGGCTTGCGGCAAGGAGCCCGGATGAATGGATCGCGGTGGAGTCGAAGAGCTTTTCCGTCTGCTTCTGGCCCTCGATCCGCGTGATGATGATGTTGGACTGCTGCGGGATCGTGTAGTCGGCGATCTCCTGATGGAGCGTGTCGCGGGTAGATCGCTCCGCCTTGAAATCATCCCAACGCTTCAGAATCCGCGTGATGCTCGGCATTTACGCTCCCAGAAGCGGCTTCAGGTCGGCCGCCCCTACGTCGCCCAGGTTCTCCGAGCCGGCCAGGATCGTGGCGGAGCGGCCCTTCCGCTTGCGGCTCAGGAGGCGCGCGCGGGCCACTTCCTCCTGAATCTCCGCGTCCGACTTGCGCGGAGCCGCCGCGGGAGGCGGAGCCATCGAGGGCGCGCCGCCGCCGCCGAACATCAGAGCGTCCCCACTCCGTATGACCCGTTCTTCTTGCGGATCACGCGCAGGCGCTTCGCCTTGGCATACTTCAAGAACCACCAGAGCGCCGTCATGACTTCGGCCTTACGTTTGAGGGGACGTTTCGATTTCGGGTGCGGCGTGATGCGACCCGTCTTGTCGCCATAGTGGCCTTCGATCAGGACCCCGAACGTCTTGCGCTTGTCCATCAGTCTTTGCCCCCATGCAGCAGCGTGCCCTTGCGGGGTTTCATCTTTCGCTTGTTCGCGGTCGCATAGAATTCGGCCTTGACGCGCTCGGCGGAATACTTGGGATGGGCTTTGCGCATGGACGCAAGCACCTCTTTCCCATGTCCTTCGAAATACTTTCCCATGGGCATCAGCGTCCCTCCCGTCGCGTGCTCGCCATCACGTCGAGCCACTCCTGCGGCAGCCGGTCGGCCGGATAGTGGTTCATCTCCAGCCCCAGCGCCTTGAAGGTCCGCACCTGCATGTGCGCCTGCCAGACCTGCATGGGGGTCCACCGATCCAAGGACGCGATCTCCGTCCCGTGCGCGTACCAGCCCCACCGGACCCAGGCAAACCCGGTGAGGATGTATGCCACGACTGCGAGAGGCGTCAACAGGGTTAGCGTCCAGAATGAGACGCCGAGAAGTTTCAGCATCGTGATGATGACCAGCAGGCTCTTGACCTTGCTCCACAGTACCTCGCCCTGCTCGTAGTACTGCTGCCCCCGAGCCACGCGCCCCCGCCAGTTGACGCGGATCATGTCGGCACCTCGGGATTCTCGCGGAGGCAGAGTTGCACGAGCGCCATACCCAGGACGATGGGCGCGATCACGAGCAGCACGAGAAGAAGCCGGGTGCTCCGCTCGAAGATGCCCATCACCGCACCAGCCAGATGGCGAGAATGACGAGCAGGAAGTAGCCGACGATGAGCAGCACCGGATGCCGCGAGGGCGGCACGGATCCGGGCGGCGGCAGATCGCGGCGGAAGACGGTCATCGCCACACCGAGAAGGTGGTCTTGCTCTTCGGCCGCGGCCGGTCGAAGGTGTAGGGCGAGAAGCCGAGGATGGCGGGCTGGCGCGGCCGGGGCGGATGCAGCGGCCGGGACGGCGCCAACCCCGCCAGCAGGTAACACAGCGCGTCGCCGTAGTCCTCATGCGGATGGTTCGGCTTCTTCGGGAGATCGCGCGTGACCTTGCCGTCCATGCCCGTGGGGTAGTGCCACCCGCCGTTGAGTGCCCGGATCAGGCCCACGCACATCTCGGGGTCGAGCAGGAGCTGGCGCCCGTTGAGCGCCGTCTGCAAGGGGAGGAGGCGGGAGGTCCAGTCCACGGGACCGGGCTGATAGTGACCCGGCAACATCTGCTCCAGCATGCGGACGGCGTTCACGTCGATATCGCCTTCGGCGCCCTTGTCCATGCTGGGGTCGTAGCGGGCGTAGACGGCCTGGCGACCCTCGGCCTCAAGGAGCCACGGCGCGTATTGCGCCACCCACGGCAGCACGAGATTCAGCATGTGCTGCCGGGTGCCCCCGTGCTCACTGGCGAGGGCCGCCAGGATGCGAATCTTGTCCGTCCGCTGACCGATGATCGTCACCGGCGTATGGCCGCCGTCGTGCCCGAACCAGAGCGGCGCCGAGCGGTCGGGGAGGAGGCGCATGGGGCTGACATGCGCGTCCCGGTCGAACTCGGGGGCGACCTGCTCACCCAAGAGAAGGACGCCCGGCTTGCCCTCGACCAGTCGGCGCAGCAGGTCGGGCCGGTCCCGGTAGGCCCGCACCAGTTCCGCCCGATACTCGGCGCCCGCCCGCTCCCCGGGGGGGATGCGGACGGCCAGCCGCTCCGGGTCCGCCTCCGTGACGAACCGCCGCCACGTCCAGTGCTCTTCGTCCGGGTAATTGGTCGTCACCACGGCCGGGCGGGCATGCGTGGGCATCCGCTGAGAGGAGAGCGCCAAGGCCCAGGCGTCTTGACTCAAGCCGGTGGACAGCGCCATGGCCGGCGCGGCCTCGTCGAACCAGATGCCATGACAGGCGGTGCGCAGGCGCTCGGCGTCGCTCGGGCTGTCGAAGCCGATCATGGACATGCGCACGAAGGCCACGCCGTTGAGGTGGTAGGTGGCGACATGCCCGCCCTGCGAGAGCGACCAGCGACCGTCCCAGAAGGGTTCCAGCAGGGTCTTGTGGGTCGTCTCCTGGTGGTTGGCGAAGGTGTCGCGGACGGCCATCCAGTGTGTCGGGAGCGGGAAGCCCCGGTTGTGGTGCTCCACGGCGTGCATGACCATGCACCAGCACGCCGTAACCGTCTTGCCATCGCCGCGGGCCCCGAACAGGCAGAACTCACGATGCGTCCCGGTCGCCACCGACAAAGCGAACCGCCAAGCCGTTGACTTGAGATGCGTGTCCAGCGGCATCGGAGGAGACGATGGCGATGTTGATGGCGAGGGGTCGGCCGGCGTCGTCTTCGAGGGGTCGGCGGCTGCTGAGACCGACGAGGCTGAAGAGTTGCGCGGAGGCGCGGAGGCGGATGTCGTGGTCGGGCTCGCCGCCAAGGACTTCAACGGTATCGCCTTTGGTGATGACGCGCTTCGGGGTCTGGGCATCAAGCGCCTTCACGGTGCGCCGGAGGGCGCGACGGAGATGGCGCGGCTTGAACCCGGAGGACTCCAGGAGACGCTGCGCGGTCCACACCTGGGGCAGCCCGTCCATACACGCGGGCAGTCTAACCCCGTGGAATCGCTACGCGGATAGCCTCAAGAAGCGTGCTAGAGAAGGGTGAGAAGTGTCAAGGAGAGAAGTGGGAATTCCCCTTGACAGACTTTGGGAGCCAGCGTGATGGGCGGCGGAGCTTGTGGAGGGCCACGGCCTCGATCTGGCGGATGCGGTCGCGCGTGACGGCGAAGTCCTCCCCTATCTCTTCTAGGGTGTGCTCGTGGCCATCTGAGAGCCCGAAGCGCAGGCGCAGCACCTTCTCCTCGCGCGGGCTCAAGGTCGTCAAGGCCCGTTCCAGCACGTCAACATCTTCTCGATCCAGATAGAGCTGTTCGGGTGTCGGTGGAAGAGCCCATAATGCGGCCCCTTGAAGGGTCGGGCGATCCATTTCCATGTCCAGCATCTTCGGAGGATGGCCATAGAGTTCACCATCAAACAGATAGTCCGGCGTTTCTCGTAAACACCGGGCGATGCGGCCTGCTGCCTTGGACCACCCTTCATCGCACTGGGAGCATCCATCCACACAGCCTCTCCGCTGGCACCGTGGCCAGTGCTGCATATTCAGCCAATGCCCGATGGTCGTTGGAGAGATACCCAGACACCGGGCGGCATCTGATTGATTCTTCACATCCGGGAAGATAAGTCGAATTTGGGCCCAGAGGCGGTTATTTTTGATTCGAGCAATGACCCGATAGGCCCGAGGCATCAGGATTACCGCTGCCGCGGCCGGAACACCGTATACCGCCGCCGGAGCCACTCCATGTCATTGCGACTCAGCAGCCGCCAGCGGATGTTGGCATGCCGCCCATGCAGGCGGCGATACAGCGGCGGGTCGATCTGCCGCCGGTAGGCCGAGAGCTTGACGTAGATCGCCCGCTTGCTCACGCCGAAGCACAGCGCCGCCGCCTCGACCGTCCAGTATTCGCCCTCCGGCATGGGAATCTCCTCCATGCCCGGCGGGGGCCCGCGACGCTTCGTGATCTTGGTCACGATGGTCGGGCCCACCGTCATGCGAACCTGGGGCTCGCGGGGGGCGTCAGTCATGGGCCATCTGCTGCGCCAGCCATGCCCGCTCCTCCTCGACCGCCCGGGCCCATAGCCGATGATCCCCGCGCGCCATCGCCCGGAGCCATTCGCGCCCGTCGTCGACCACCGCGCCGCAGACGTCACACCGCCACGGCTCCCGGAGGATGGGGCGCATATCGAAGACCACTCTCCCGCAAGCCGGGCACCGCCAGCATCCCTCACCCTCCGAGATCCACGGGCTCATCGGCGTCGGTGGCCGCCTGTCCCGTCGCCCTTCAGAATGACGAGCGCGAGCAGGATGGTCGTGACGACGAACAGCCCGGCGCCAATCGACAATGAAATCAGCGCGCTCACGGCCGGAGCCACGGGCTCATCGGCGCCACCCCTTGAGGTAGCCGGTCCGGCGCCAGATGTAGAGCCCACGGGACGAGGGCCCGCTGAGCCGGCCCGTGCGGGCAAAGCCCGCCAGGGTCGCCGCGCGGGCCCCGCGGCCTGCCGCCTCGCCCGCATGCTCCGCGTAGTCGAAGACGATCACCTCCGCGGCCCGCCGCATCTGGTGCGCCGTCTCCTCCGGGTCCGGCAGGTGCTCGAAGGTCTCGGTGCAGACCACCCCGTCGAACAGCTCCCACCGGACGGTGTTCACATTTTGAACATACACGCCCGGCTCCAATGCGAAGCGCCACCGGCAGTAGTCGAGGAGCCGCCATTCGATATCCGCCACGGTGACATGCGGCCGGGGCCAGGGCCACGCCCGGGTCAGGCCGTGGGCGAAGGGGGCCGCCCCGGCACCGTACTCAACCACCCGGCGGCATCCTCGCAGATGCCACGCCCAGGGCAACCAGCGCAGGGGATGCAACTCCCGGCGCCAGATGAAGGAGAAGAGCATGCACCGGCTGGCCTCGTGCTGGTACAGGTCGGGCGCGCCGGCCTGTATGGCCTTACGGTATGTCGTCGCGTAGTGATAGCGCAGCGCCTGAAACCCCGCGAAGTTGTCTATCGGCAGGCCGGGCTCCGACCAGTAGCGCGCAAATTCCTCTAGCCAGCCCGCCCGGTGCCCGCGGCGGACCTGCCGGGCGTGCCACCGCAGCGGATGCTGCGCGAGGAGATAGGTGAGCCGCTGGGCCTGCTGGCGGCGAGACCAGGGGGCGGGGGAGGCGGCCATCATGGCGGATCATCCCGAGGAAAGGACGGCGGAACCCACCAACCCTCCGCGGTCTGATACCAGCCATCGCGTTCGGCGCAGAACGTGCATGCTGGCTCGATCGGACCCTGTTGCACATAGGTTGATCCGCAATCAGGGCACTGGCAGAAAATGACGGGATGTTCAGGGGCGCTCATGGCGGCGGTGGTCGCACGCCTCGGGCCTCGCACAGCGGGCAGTAGGTCTCATGCGGAGGCACGCCCCAGCGGCGATGGTGATGCTCCTCCAGCCACGGGGCAAGGTCGCCCGCCAGCCAGTCGCGGAAGTCGTCGGCGATGGACTGATGCGTCCCATGTGCGCTCTCCCGGAAGAAGCACTCGGCATACCAGATGCCGTAGGCCAGCCGCCCCATCAGGATGCGCTCGTCGTCGGTCATGGCGCCTCCTGGAACGCCGCCAGGGTCCGCTCCAACTCGCGCACGCGCCCCAGGAGCCGATCCCGCTGTACGACAAGCATCCGCAGCGAGCGGGTCCAGTCGGCATCGATGGACCCGATGCCCCCAAGGGCCAAATGCAGGGCTCCGCACACAGCCCGCAGGCAACCTTCGAGCTGGGCAATCTTGGCGGAGGCCGCCGCGAGCGTCGCCGCCTCATCTCGGGGCAGTGTGACCATCATGGCGCCTCCTTCCGATCCACCTGGAACCCCTTGATCGTGATGCCATGCCGAGCGGCGAGGTCCACCGCTCCCCAGATCACCGCCTCGACGATCTTCGCCACGTCCTCCGGCCGCCCGGCCTCGTACTTGCTGATGTACACGTGCCGGGAATAGTCAGGCGCCACGTCGATGACGACCCGGGCCAGCAGCGGGCGGTCGAGGAGGTTGAATCTCATCGCAACTCCGGGAATACGTTGGCCATCTCCCACAGGCGCTCCTCCTGGCCGCTCTCGATCAGGTCCAACACCGACATGATGCGGTCGGCTTCCGGCTCGCCCTGTCCTGCGATAACACACAGTCTGGTCTGTAGGCGGCCGTTCCGAATGACCTCGACCATCGCGTTTCGCTGGATACGGTAACTGACCTCTGGCCAGCGCTGCGAGGGGCGCACGAGGGCGCCGGTGACGGAAAACAGCCGGTAGCGCCACCCGCCGAGACGCGCCTTGAGCAAGGTTTCGGCGCGCTCGGCGGCCCCGCAGGCTTCCTTCTGACGCTGTTGGTAGAGGCGATTGCGCTCTTCGCGGTCAGCCATCTCCTGCGCGATTTGCTCAGGGGTGAGCAGATATGGGGTGCGCCCGAGATCATCGTAGGGAACGCACCCCAGGAAGGCCACCGACGCGAGATGCTGATCGCGATACCACTGATCCAGCCGCCCGGCGGTGATGATTTCTCCCGGAAGGATCGGATCGTGCCGCTCACCTGGCCACGGCCAGTCGGCGGCCGGCATCGCCCATCTCAGCCCCCGCGGAGCGGGTGCATCAGCCGCACCTCGTCCGCCTGCTTCACCAGCGGATCGGTCGGCTCCGTCACCTGCTGGCTCTGCCCGTCCTTCGTCGCCACCGCCAGCATGCCGTTGTTCATCCCCTGTTCCAACTCCTTGATCGCCTCCTCCGTATCCATGTCCATCTCCACGTGGCCCCGGTGGTCTCTGAGGATCAACTTGCGCATGGTCGGCCTCCTGTTGGTGAGGGTGCGCTGCGTCGGTCATGTCGTCACGATCCTGGCGCTCACAGCCAGCCAGACCAGCCCCGTAGGCGGGTAGCGGAGCGGGTAGTGGCCGAGGCTGAGGACCGCGCCGATGACCCAGGCGGCGGACCAGGGGTCGCCGAGAGAGAGATGGGGCGCCACCCGCCAGACGAAGGCGCCGGCCGCCAGCAGGCCCAGCACGCCATACTCCGCGGTGAGCTGCACCAGCTCATTGCAGGCGTCGCCAATGGGCGGATGGCCGTCGGTCGTCCGCGAGGTCACCTCGACCAGCGCCAGCTCGGTGCTGTCCGGGCCCCGGCCCCACCAGCGTGAGGGCGCCTGCCAGGCGAGGACCAGGATCCCGGCCCACCCGATCAGCCGGGACGGCACGCTGTCCGGGCTGTCGCCCCGCGGGAGCCACTCGAAGAGGCGGCGACCACCCACGGAGACCGGCCACCGCCTGCTCGCCCACCACGCCAGCGCCACGAGACCGGCCCCTGATGCCACCCAGCGGAGACTTGATGGGTAGACCCATACCATCCCCACCCCCACCGCCCCGATGGCCAGCCAGGAGCACGTCAGGGCCATGCCGAGGCCGAGCACCGGCCAGGCCCATAGTGGCGTAAACGGCGCCACGAGGGCCAGCGACATGGCGGTGATGGCCGGACTGGGCCCCCACCCTTTCTGCCGCCAGGAGCCGGCGAGCGGGGGTCGGGTCGCTCGCCACCCCTGAACGGCCACCGCCATGCTCTGAAGACAGGCCAGCCCCACCCACGCCGATGTGAGCCACGGCCACGCAGATTGTGGCACGTGGAACAGCAGCGCCCAGGTGGCGCCCACGGCCGCCCAGCGGATCAACGCGCCACCTTGCTCTGGACTCCGCCACCGGCAGAGGAACCACAGCGCGATGAACGCGAGCCAGAGGTCGCCGCGCCACGCGAGCCAGGTGCCACCAACGGCGACGAGCGAGAGCAGCCAGAGGTCACGACACCAATGCAACTCGGGTTGGGAGACATAGCGGGCACGGAGAGCGGGCGAGGTGGCCGCAGCGGCGGCGATGAGTGGTCCGGCGAGGTCCACGGAGGGAGGCTAGCAGGTAAGGATTACACGGTCAAGAACTATCTAGCCGTGGAATGAACGACCGTTCAGTCTGGGATGTGAGTCTCCTACACTCACGTAAGCGTAACACCCTATAGAGAGACAAAATGTTACGCTACGCTTAGGGCCCTTTAGGGGGGGCCCATAACAGCGCGATAGCGTAACAGGGGACATAGGATGTTACGCTAAGCGATGTTACGCTAAGGAAGTGCGCGTCCCCAAAGGGTTTCATCGGCTTTCCCCTTGCCGCCTTCGACAACGCGGAGAACGATGTTACGCTTAGCCAAGCGGTTCAAAGTCGTGCGGACGGAGCCGATGCTTTCGCCGAGTTGATCCGCAAGCGATGTTACGCTAAGGGCTCCGTGGGCCAGGGCGTCGATGATCTGGGCCGGAAGATGGGCGCGGGATAGGTCAGGTTCGGCTGAAGAAACGCGGATATAGCCGTTATCCTCGAAGCACCAGCGGAGTGCGCGAGCGGCCTGCAGGCGCCCCAGGTTGGCCTTTCGGTGGTGGTAGGTGCAGACCAGCTCAGCCTCTGGGGCTGTCTCATCCCGGCGGACCTCGATAACGGACCTGGCGAGGTTGGCAACGTAGACGCTGCCATAGGGTCGCGCGGGCCCGTGGGAGGCTTCGGCAGCGGCTTTCGAGACATGAGCGATGACGAGGCGGGTGGCTGGCGCCAGCGAGCGGAGGGCGTTCATCGTGCGCACCGCCGCGTCAGCTCCTTCTGGCTCTGCCCCGCAGGCGGCTCCGAGGCTGTCCACGATCACGAGATCCACCGCCTCTCGGGCCACGATCTGCCGGATGGCCGGGATATCTTCGGCAAGACCGCGGCTCATCGACCGGTGCAGGATCCCGTCGGTGCGGGCTCCCAACGGGGTCAGCAGGCCCCAGAGACGGGCCCCGTGATCGCTGCGCAGGCTCTCCCAATCGAGATAGAGCACCCTGGTCAATGAGGCGACCTGCCAGCGGGATTGACCCGCGAGCGGGATCCCCGTCAGCCCAGCCGCCGCCAGAGCCAGCGACCAGAGGCTTTTCCCCGTGCCGCCATCCCCGAACATTACAGAGGTCTCGCCCAGCGGGATCAGGCCGGGGAGCAGCCACCGGGCCTCCGGGCTTGGTTCTGCCGTCACGGACAAAGCGGGCTCTCCCACCCGGGCGGCCCGGGCCACCTCCAGGCAGGCTGTCGCAATCATATCCGGCCAGGTCTCCGACGGGTGGCCATGGCTCAGGGCCTTGACGTAGGCGGCGCGGCTCTGGGAGCTGCCGAGATTGACGCGCGCCCAATGCACCCAGCCCGTGTCCGTCGCGGTCGTCGTGATCTCGGCGCTGAGTCCGTCGCTGCCATGACGCAGATGCGCGAATTCGAGGGCGATGGGTGGCGTGGTCCACACCACGAAATAGGCATCGCCGATCAGCCGGAGCGTGGGCTGGCTCATGCTGGCGACCGGCCGGGCAATCGCTCCAGGCGTTCCAGCAGCCAATCGGACGGATGATCGTCCAGCAGCAGGCGCAACCGCGCGAGGTCCAATTCTCGCCGCCGGTCCTGCGCGTCCATCGTGGACAGATCCAGATGATTCATCCGGGCGTGCTGCTCGATGGACTGCACGGGGTCGGGGTCGGGGTAGATAATGCGGGCCAGACGGTCGCGGGGTCGGATGCCACGCCGCATGAGAGCACCTCCCTCCAGAGGCGGGGGGCCGGGTGTGGAGGCACCCGACCCCCCTGAGGAGACTACCGGATCACCGCGTAAGGGAAGCGTAGTCCCGGGCCAGCCGGAATGTCAAGCCGAAACAGCGTCACGCGGCTGACGCTCGGCTGTCACATTCCTGACGGTGTGTCACATGCCCGATTTCATTGATCGAACGCCCGAAAGTGGTCAGATTCTGAGCGTCACGCCTTCGACAGCGAGTGTCAGGTCGTTCTGTAAGTGCTTGATTCTACGAGCCCTCCTCTCTGGCATCGCGCTTGCTCTTCCTACGGGCAGGAGGTGGCGACCATGACACAGGCGAACGCGGAACGGTGCGCGGAGTGCCAGCAGGTCCGCACGCTGGATCGCGCCGGTCTCTGCCATGAGTGCTGGCAGGTCATGCGCGACGAGGACTGGTGCCCCGTGTGCGGCTCCACCACCTGCACTGAGCACGACTAGGAGGCCCCGACCATGACGACGACTCGCTTTACGGTTGATGTCCCGTGCCGGCTGTGCGGAGGCACCTACGGCTCCGGGCAGGACGGCGCCCACTGCCTGTGTACTGCCCGCGCGCGCCTGAGCCTGCCGACGCCAAGCCTGGGCGAGCAGTGCCCTCGCTGCGAGGGGCGCGGCTGGTGGCGGGCTGATGGTGGCCCCCAGCCGGGTGCCGCTCTCCCTGTCTACTTCAACCCGGCCGAGTGCGCCCGGGGCGTGACTGCCATTTTCCCCCCGTGCCTCGATTGCGGCGGGCGTGGCCATGTAGGAGGCCCCAGACCATGACGACGACAGGAAGCCCCAAAATGCGACTGAGCGACATGCAGCGAGGACAGCGGGTTGAGGTGCTCGACGCCTACCAGCGACCACTGCTCGCGGGGGTGATCGTGGGGGACTGCGCGGTCCAGGCATATAAGGACCATAAGGCGTCTCTTTCGGTGGCCGTGGCCCTAGATCGTGGCTTCTACTCCGAGGACCGTCAGTCATTCGTTTCGGTCCTGCTCGTCCATCCTGACAATCTCAGCCCGGAGCCCCCGCGATGAGCGCGCCGACGCCGGGAGCAACGTGCTACCTGCGCCGCCGGGACTACACGCTGACCTGTTGCCCGCTCCACGACGCCGCCCGAGAGACGGCCGCCGAGCGGGACCGCCTCAAGGCCATCAACGCGGACCTGCTCGCGGCGCTGGAGGAGTTAGTGCTTGCGTTTCACGGCCTGCCGATTCGACCAGAGGACACTAGCGACCCGGTCGAACGGCTCGCGTTGGACCAGGCCCGCGCCGCGATCCGACGGGCGAGGGGGGAGACATGAGCGCGTCGGGGTGCGGATGCAGCGTCGGCATTCCAATCCATATCACCCGACCGAATATTCTGTTCTGCCCGCTCCACGCCGCCGCCCCGGCCCTGCTCGCGGCGCTGGAGCGGATCGCTCGGAATACGTGTTGTGCGAGTTGCCAAGAAGCCGCGTTGGTGGCCCGCGCCGCGATTCAGGAAGCGAGGGAGGAGACCCCATGAGGCGCTACGATGAATTGGCGGCCTTCCCTATTCGCCAGCGGGAGAACCTGACACGGTGTGCGGCTGAGGTTCCCACTGAGTCCGGATGGCACTGGCGCCAATGCGGCCGGCCGCGGGGCCATGGGATCGATGGGCTGCTTTGTCGCCAGCACGCGGCCAAGATGGCGCAAGGGCGGCATGTCCCCATCCCTCCGGACAACCCATGAGCGAGGTGGGCCGTCTCCTCGTCGCGCTGGCCCAGAGCCAGGAGGAGTTGTCGGCGCTGGTCCTGGACGTGACCACGGCCCTGACCGGCCTGCGCGCGCGAGTCGAAGCCATCGAGGCGCATGTGCAGACGGTGCGCCTCCTCACCGGCCACCCGGAGGATAAGTGACAGCCATGACTGAATACCGATTTCGGCAGTGGGCCATCCCCGACCGCATGATGGGCGCCATCCAGCGCTATATCGACCGCGGCATCAACCCCGGCGACTTTCTGACGGCCGTGATCGACAACAACCTGAAGGAAGCGGTGAGCCGCGCTGACGACGAGAACCTGGAGAACCTGCCAGCCTTCGTCGCGTACTTCTACAACGAGGCGCCGGGGGGATGCTGGGGCTCGCCCGAGAATCGGCGCGCGTGGCTCAGGCGGTTCCAAGAGGAGTGTCAGCCGTGAATGAGCATCTTGGCCCCCACAACCGAATCATTCAGTTGCAGCCCTGGCGAAATGTGCTCTTGGCGCTGACAGAACAGGGAGAAGTCTACGAGCTCGAAGTCGTCGATGACCGCAACATCAAGTATGGAGTGCCGCGACTCACGTTGCTCTTTCCCACATGAGCGGCCGATCACCCATGACCCTCGGCGACCTCCTCGCCGCGCTGGCGACGCTGGCCGCGGCCGTGATGTGGACCGTGGTGCTGGGGCTATTGCCATGAGCACGCCCCGCTTCCTCATCTTGCTGGCAAAAGTGCTCCTGATCGGATGGGGCCTTGGCGCCGTCAGCGTCGGCCTCGGGCTGCTGGGATGACGCGGCGCGTGCGTATCATCTTGACATTACCTCCGGGCGGGGGCTATTGTGTTCCCGTGAAAACAACCATTCGGCAACCGGGCCTCGAATGTCACGCCTGCGGTCACCGCTGGGTGCCCCGACGCACGCGCGCCCCCCGTGGCGATCTCCCGGCCCTCTGGCGTCGGTGTCCCAAGTGCAGCGCCATCGTGAGGGCCTAATGCCTACCGGCCAGACCTGGGACGTCGAGTGCGCCGCGTGCCACCGGCCGAAGTGGCCGCATCTGGCTGAAAACCCTGGCAATTCCTACGTCTGCGTGCTCTGCCGCCTGGGCGGGGCACGCCAAGCGGCGGCCCGGAGGTCGGCCAAGGGGCGGAAAGCCCCGCAGGCACGACGCCCGCGGGCTGTGGAGGGTGGCTGATGGCCAAGGAGCAGACCGTCTACAAACTGACGCGCCCCAACCTGACGACCCACGGCGGCTATCAATGGGCCCTCGGTGAGGAGCGCCGCGCCTCCGGCACCGGCGACCTGTGCGGGCCCGGCTGGTTGCATGGTTACACGCACCCAGGACTTGCGTTGTTGCTGAACCCGATTCACGCGAACTATGTCCCGTGCCGGCTGTTCCGGGGCGTCGGCATCATTGGCCAGACGGATTACGGCATCAAGGTCGGCTGCACGCGCCTCCGGTTGATGGCTGAGGTCCAAGTGCCCACGCTGACCAGGGACCAGCGCGTGACCTTCGCGCTGCTGTGTACACTCGCGATCTGTCGAGAACCGGGATTCGTCTCTTGGGCTGAAGGCTGGCTGGCTGGGACCAATCGCTCGGCGGCGCGGGCGGCGCGGGCGGCGCGGGCGGCGGCGGCGG